>Ga0180438_10010460_pt1 | contig 11375 bp, 10 predicted proteins | sample SS_ome_12_FD_132455 | JGI IMG/M metagenome (GOLD analysis project Ga0180438, IMG submission 132455) | Hypersaline lake sediment archaeal communities from the Salton Sea, California, USA - SS_3_D_2 metaG | ecosystem: Environmental > Aquatic > Non-marine Saline and Alkaline > Hypersaline >...
CTGATGCGCGCTTTGACCGCCTCGCCCAGTTCGCCGGCCTGCGAACCGATGAAGAGCTGAACATCATCAGCGATCCGCTCGTGATCTACTGCAAGCCTGCAGACGACATGCTGCCGGATCCGATGGCCTGCATGATTACGGGCATCACGCCGCAAAAGGCGCAGGCGGACGGCCTGATCGAAGCCGAATTTATCGCCGCGATCCACCGCGAGTTCTCACGACCAGGCACCTGCGTTGCCGGCTACAACAATATCCGTTTCGACGACGAGTTCACCCGCAACACGCTGTACCGTAATTTTTACAACGCCTACAGCCATGAATGGCAGAACGGCAATTCGCGCTGGGACATCATCGACATGGTACGCCTGACGCGCGCGCTCAGGCCCGAGGGCATCGAATGGCCGTTAGACGATAACGGCAATCCCAGCAACCGGCTTGAACTGCTGACTGTCGCGAATGGCATCACCCACGAGGCCGCACACGATGCGATGTCGGATGTCTATGCAACCATCGCTGTCGCGCGGCTGATCCGCGAAAAACAGCCCAGGCTGTACGACTACGTCTACCAGCACAGGCGAAAAGACGCGATCGCGAAACTGTTCAACATGCGTTCACACGAAGCGGTGCTGCACGTGTCGTCCAGATATTCCATGGCCCGTCACTCCATCGCCGTCGTAATGCCGATTTGCCGGCACCCGGCCAACAAGAACGGTGTGATCGTGTACGACCTCAGCAACGATCCTGAGCAATTCATCCGGTCCGACATCGATGAAATCGCCGGCAGCATATTCACGCCCGCGGCCGAACTGCCCGAGGGCGTGGCTCGCATCCCGCTGAAAACCGTCCATATCAACAAATGCCCGGTGGTGGTGCCGTTGAAGACCATGGACGATGATACCGCCGTCAGGCTGAACATCGATCTGGAGCAGAACCTGCAGCACCGGCAGCAGCTGCTGCAGCATATCGAATCGCTGGCGCAGAAAACCCAGCAGGTTTTCCTGCAGCAGGACTTCCCTGCCGTCACCGATCCTGACGGCCAGCTTTACAGCGGTGGATTTTTCAGCAACGGTGACTACGAACGCATGCAGCGTATCCGCCAGACCCCGGCCGAAGCCCTGGCCGGGCTGGAGCTGAGCTATGATGACGATCGCCTGCCGGAGATGCTGTTTCGCTATCGCGCGAGGAATTTCCCGGAGACGCTGACCGCCGACGAGAAAGAACGCTGGAAGGACTACCGCCGCCAGAAATTTACCGATCCGGCCGTCGGTGTCCGCACGCTGAGCCAGGTCGAAGCCAGCATCGAGGCGCTCAGAACAGCGCCCGATACGACCGGCGCACAGCTGGTGGTACTGGATGAGCTGGAAAAATACCTCCAGCAGGCCGAATCTTCATCCCTGTAAGGCTCTGTTTTTATTGACCTCGATCAATTACCTTAAATTAACCTTAAAAAACATTTGACATATATTAGGATTTATTAATATACTTAACCTCGTTAGTCCAATTCGGACAGCGCATGACACACTAAATTGCTGTTAACAAATTTGAGGTAAATATTATGAAAAAATTGAGCGTAATTGCTGCAGTAGCAATTCTTGCTGCTTCTTCATCCGCGAATGCATGGTGGGGCGACGACGGTTACAGCCGTCACGACGGTCGTGGTTATGGCCACGGTTCCGGTTACGGTCGTGGTTATGGTGACGGCTATGGCGACGGCTATGCCGATACCGACGGTGAGCTCGATGGTGATTTCGACTTCAGCATGAGCGGTTCTGCTCGCGGTCGCGGTCGTGGTCGTGGTCACGGCTACAACCGTTATCGTGGCACTGGCGACTACTATGGTCGCGGCTATGGCGATTACTATGGTGACTACTACGGTGACTACCGTGATGGTCACTACGGCGGTCCTTATGGCCGTCCTTACGGTCCTTACGGTTACCGTCCTGCTCCGGCTGCTCCGGCAGCTCCGGCCGCTCCGGCTGCTGGCGCCAAGTAAGAAGTTACGGCATCACGTAACAACCAGGCCGGGTACATTGAGTACCCGGCTTTTTTTTGCCCGGATTCAGCCCGGCGCACCCGCTTTCACATCTACAGACCGGCCCGACCAAGGCCCGGCACTATCAATTTTTACTTTTAATAACAAATAACTATTGACTATATTAGTGTTTTCTAATATTCTAGGGAACATATTGGTATCACCAATTGCGCATGAATCTAAATGAACGAATTGATTGAGGAATCAACCATGAAAACTTTGAAAATACTGACTGCGATGGCAGTGCTTGCTGTATCGACTTCCGCCAGCGCCTGGTGGGGGCCTTTCGACTGGGACGACAACGACTACTACAACGACAGCCGTCATAACGGTTATGGCCGCGGCTACGGCAATGGCTATGGTGACGGTTACGCCGATGGCGACGGTGATGGTGAAGTCGACGGCGATTTCGACACCACCTTCTCGTTCAGCATGAGCGGATCGGGTCGTGGACGCGGAAACGGTCGCGGACATGGCCGTGGCTATAACGACTACCGCGGTGATTACTATGGTGACCACTATGGCAACTACTACGGCAACCACCACGACGGGTATGCGCCTTACGCCTATGCACCGTACGGGTATGCGCCGGCACCCGGCGTGAACACCACTGCCCCGGTTGCTGAAACCAAGTAAGCTGACATCAGCCACGATGAGCAAAGCCGGGCACCACGGTGCCCGGCTTTTTTAATGCCCGTCGATTTTCCACCCGGGCGGGCGCTGGCCTGACTGGCCTGAAGTAATTGACCGTCGTCAAGTTATTGATCGATAAACATAAAACCGGCTTCCTGGCGGGTAATGACGATTGTTTATATTAGAGTTTTATTATATACTTATCCGATGGATTCCGAGCAATCCTGGCGCATGAAAAAGAAACTGCTGTTTACATTTTTTTTGGGGAAATAAAATGACATACACAAACACACCAGATCAGGAAACAGATCCCGGACCAGCGCAAAACCAACCTTCCGACGCGCGCGTAATCCTGGGACCACTAGTCAAATACGCAGCGATGGGATTCGTTCTTGTCGGCATCATTGTTACAACCGCCGTCATGCTCGATCGTCAGTTCAACACCATCGACCAGGAGGTCGCTGCTTTACAGGCCAGGCTTGAAAAAGCGCACACGCAAGCCGAAACAACGGAAGTAAATACCGTCGACACCGTCGCCGACACCAGAGAACCGGAGCCCGCCGCGACCGCGGTATTGCAGGCTCGACCGGCTCCGGTCGCGATAGAGGCGGCATCGCAGCAAGCGGTCAAGAAAGATACGACAGCAGCGGTCGCTAACCGGACGGAGATGGCACCTGTACAAAACACCACCGGCAATGAACCGAAACCGGGAGTAAGCCTGGCCTCAACCGCCGATAATGAATCCGTTGTCCAGAGCAACAGCAACGCGACTGATCCGGGTCCCGCTCAATCCCGTCTGTCGACATTGACATGGCAGGCTGAAGATACTCTATTCGACCGCGGCATGGATGACTTCATCGCTGATCGGAACGCTTATCTGAACGAAAGAGACCAGGTCTACCTGGAAAGATTGAGGGACGGCCAGCTGAGACAGCTTCAGCTTATGCGTGAACGCATGGCCCGCCACGAACAGCGGCTCAGGGAAATGGAGCAGCGCTACCGGGAGCTCTACGATATCCGCGCAGCAGATCTCGAGGAAATGCAGGAGCGGCGCGAACACTTTCTTCCTGACCGCATCTAGAACCCTTTATGTCACAAACCCCGGCCGGTCCAGTAAATCCCGCTGGACCGGCCGCGTTTACGCTGACAGCTTTACTTGACACGCATTTACATCTCCAATAACGTGACGCTTACAAGTAATTGATCCTGCTTGCCATGTTGCGCGGAATCAAAAAGAATTCGAGGTCATTAAAATGAAACTACTGCAAACGACGTTCGCTGCAGCGCTGGTTCTGCTGTCAAGCTCTGCGACCGCGTTCGACATGCCATGGGACGATAATGATCACCGAGACCGCTGGCGTGGCGACAATCGCTGGGACAACAGCTTCGATATTTTTGATGATATCTGGGGCGATATGTTTGGCGATATGGCAGGTGATTTTGACTTCCAGATCACGATTCGGGCCAATGCCGACGGCTGGGGACGCGGCCGTGGCCGTGGCAGAGGCGACCAATACTGGCGCGGCGACAACCGTTATTACGGTGACCATCGCTATTACGGCGACCATCGCTCTTATGGTGGCCGTTACGGACCCCATGGACCCCGCCATCCACGATTCTACGGCGCACCACCGCCTCGAACAGTGCCGCAGCAGGCCGGCCACGCCAGGCCTCCACAGGCGTCCGCGGCTGGCTCTCCTGAAGCCAGGAGCGCCCGGCCAGCCGGTGCGGCTCCACAGACGGCACGGCCGTACCCGGCCCCGGTATACAGGCCGCCTTCCTACCGCCCACCCCCCTTTGCACCCCGCACCAGGGCGCCATCGGCACGGAACACCGCACAGCAGCAGCCTCGCACACCGGCAAAAACAGCGGATCACGAGGTTCACTGGGGATCACAGCAGCCACCATGGGCAACCAATCCCCCCTCGCAAACAGCAGAATAATAGCCTATATTATCAGTGTCATACATGAATACCGGCCGCTACAGCGGCCGATTAGCCGGGTTGTTGAATCAAAATCCAAATTGATCCTGGTCAAGATCTGACAATGTTCCGACGAGAAACGTTTGGATATTTCAATGATTTAGGTATACTCGATCATCCGTAATAGATGATCCTCATGTATTACTAGCGCAAATTTGCCGAACACAACCGGGCAGTGCAATCCGGGTGATTGAGTCGACTCAGTCGCTGCTTGCAGTCTTCACTGTTCGAGTTCAGCAAGTATATTGAAAGTACAACCAACGAGGTAAGTATTGTATGAAAGCACTGAAGGTTTTTGCAGCTGCTGCAATCCTGGCCGCGTCCTCCTCTGCCAACGCATGGTGGGGTGATGACGGCTACAGCCGCCATGATGGCCGCGGTTACGGTCACGGCTCAGGTTATGGTCGTGGCTACGGCGACGGCTATGGCGACGGCTATGGCGACGCAGATGGCGATTTCGACGGCGATTTCGATTTCAGCATGAGTGGTAGCGGCCGTGGTTCGGGCCGTGGTCGCGGCCGCGGTTACAACCGCTACCGTGGCTCTGGTGATTACTATGGTCGCGGCTATGGCGACTACTATGGTGACTACTACGGTGACTATCGTGATGGCCGCTACGGTCATGGGCCGTACGGCTACAGAGGCTACGGTTATCCGCCGCCACCGCCACCGCAAGCTCCTGCCCGGCAGGCCGCACCGGCTACCCCTGCCAAGTAATCAACTCTGAAAAGAGTTATGATACGAGGGCTGGTCATCTGACGATGACCAGCCTTTTTTGTGTCCTGGACCAAATGCCGTAAAAACATCGAAAAGGTGAGCGCATGCCCCAAAGCGAATCCGACGCGTCTTCCAGCTCTGCCGACACGGGCAACAGCAGCGTTTCCGCTGCCCCGACCCGCCCTATAAAAGCCACACTGGATCGCTTGTTTGTCCCGATGACAATGCTGCTGGTGGTCGGCATCGTTCTTGTTTCGACGTTTCACGGCAATACATCCGACGGACCGTTGAATACCGTGGCAACGGATGCAGCCAGGCAGTCTGTCCAAACGGCTGAGCCCGGTACTCATACGGATACCGTTGAGAGCAAAAAGCCCACCGCGCCCTCCGAAACCGGCACGGCAGCCGCGACAGCCGAAATCGCCCCGGCAGGAGCAGAGCCCGTTGATACCCTCCCCGAAAACCGTCTGTCCTCCACGGAAGAAACCGCCATCAGCAATGCCTACCCGCAGGGCCAGCCGCATTCTCATTCAAGGCCCGATATTTATCCGCCTGGCTATATCGACCTGCTGGAGCGGCAGCGCCGGGCCTACCTCGAAGCCATGCAGGTACACCGGGAGCACTGGAACAGAACGCAGGCACACCGTGCCATGATCCGGCAACGTATGGAACTGGATCGCCAGGCAATCATCAGGCGCATGCAGGAAATCGAACAAAAATTCCTGGAAAGATCGGATGGACGGCTCAACGCGATGGGGCCGGGCCAGAACCTCGCCGGATACCACCCTATCTAGATAACACGTTGATTTACGTCAATAAAAGGTGCTTTCAAGCGCCTTTTTTATTGCCCTGAATCAAAAACCTGTCTGTTACCGCAATTGACAATATTAGAATATTCTTATATTATTTTTAAAGTGGTCCGCGATTCGGGCCAGAGCGCATGAATTTTAACTGCTATAAAAATTTGAGGTCCAAATATGAAAACTCTGAAAGTAATTACTGCCTCCGTGGTACTTGCTGCAGCTACAACCGCATCAGCCGACTGGTATGGCTACAATCCTTACGCTGCTCCGGCTCTGACCGAAGATCAGGTCAAGCAGATGCAGGAAAACGCCAGGGCACAGCGGGAAGCTTTTGAACAGGCACAGAAAGAAGCTTTCGAACGTCACCAGGAAGCCATGAAGAACTGGCAAGCACAGGCGCCTGCTGTCCCGGCACCCGCATACGAGCCGTTCCGCCCGTTCGAGCCGACTTTCGAAACCCCCGAGTGGGTGAAACAGCTCGAAGCGCAGGACGCCGCTTTCATGAACGAAATGCCGGCACGCGGCGAAATGCCCGCGTTTGAAGAACCGACTTTCGAAACGCCGGAATGGGTCAAGGAAATCGAAGCCCAGCAGGAAGCCCACATGAACGAAATGCCGGCCTTTGGTGAAATGCCCGCATTCGAAGAACCGACTTTCGAAACGCCGGCATGGGTGAAGGAAATCGAAGCACAGCAGGAAGCCCGCATGAACGAAATGCCGGCCATGGGTGAAATGCCCGCATTCGAAGAACCGACTTTCGAAACGCCGGCATGGGTCAAGGAAATCGACGCCCAGCGTGAAGCGCGTGTCGATGAAATGCCTGCCTGGGCTGAAACGCCAGAATTTGACGCTCCGGCTTTCGAAATTCCGGACATGAAGGAAATGGAAGAACGCCGCGCCCAGTGGCTCAAGAAATCGGATGAGCGTCGCGCTGAAAGAGACAAGGCTTTCCAGGAACGCCGTGCCGCTTCGAAGCAGCGTCATGAAGAGTTCATGAAGAAATTCAGGAAGGACAGCACCGAAGAAGCCGTAGAAGAGGCGCCTGCTGAGCAGCAGAGCTAAGCTCTTATCAGCTTCTCTAAAAGGCTCCTGCACATCCCGGTACAGGGGCCTTTTTTATGGATATCGCATGATTGTCAACGGAAGCATCTGGCGCTGACACTGCGGACAGATTAAGCAGCAATCATGCGCTGCTAGGGCGCGGCGGCCCCGGTTGCCGCGCCCGTTTTATTTCCTTCTTCGATTCACTTATGGGCTTTGCAGGTTCGCGGTTTTAGCCGCGAAAAACGCCAAGGACGCGAAACCGTATTTCTGCAACCGGGAACAGGCATCGATTGGAAGTGTCGCGAAAATCAGGACACTTTCGCGCAAAGTGATTTCATTCGATGTTCCATCAACAAAATATCAAAAATCTCTGCGTTCTCTGCGCCTCTGCGAGAAACACACAATTGACAGAATGGGCCTGGCGAAGGCCGTTTTAGGTCGGCTTGCTTCGCTGCAAACGTTTCGCACTCGCCCTTCCTCTCGCAGAGGCGCAGGGTACGCGGAGGCTGATTTCAAAAAAAAATATCTTTGCGAACTTTGCGCCTTTGCGAGAGATAGCCATTAATTGACCCTCGCCAGGGCGCCAGGTGTGCATGTGTCGTCATTCGCGGCTAAAGCCGCTCCTGCGGTGCCGGCACTACGCCGGGTCTAAACGGACCAGGCCTATTTTCTTTTTCTTTCGCCGAATATCGCGGTGCCCACCCTGACCATGGTCGCGCCTTCTTCGATTGCGATCCCGTAGTCGTTGCTCATACCCATCGACAATTGATCGAAATCGTTCAGACCAGATTCACGCTGGCACTGTCCCAGCAACTGCCTGAGTTCAGCGAACGCCGCCCGCGTCTGGCTGTCATCGCCCTGTACACCGATGGTCATCAGGCCGCGCCAGTCGATTCCTGGCAGGTCCAACTGCAGCAGTTCGTCGAGGAAAGGCAGAATTTCGGTCCTGTCCAGGCCGGATTTTGACGCTTCGGCAGACACGTTGACCTGAACCAGGCAGTTGATGCGGGTATCGACTCCGGCGTTGACCATTGCATTCGAAAGCTTCTGTGCCAGCTTGATGCTGTCGACGGAATGAACCCAGTGGAAATTGAGCGGGATCTGCCTGGCTTTTTTTGACTGCAGGTGACCGATGAAATGCCACTGAACATCCCGGTCCCCGAGCTCCGGCACCTTGGTCAGCGCATCCTGTATCGTATTCTCGCCAAAGTCCTTCTGGCCGGCATCGATAGCCTGCTTCACCTCATCGAGAGAACGCGTCTTTGAAACCGCGATCAGTCGAATGTCATCCATGGAGCGCCCCGCGCGGTGTGCGATCTCACGGATATCGTCTTTGACCGCCGCAAGCCTGCTGCTGATAGTGGCGCTCGTCATACCAGCGATCATCCGTTCTACTGTTCGTACTCCGCGAAGAAATGCCGCAGCCGTGAGATGGCCTCTTCCAGTTCATCTTCCCGCGGCAGGAAGACAATGCGGAAATGGTCCGGATTCGGCCAGTTGAATGCGGATCCCTGAACGACCAGGATCTTCTCCTGCAGCAACAGGTCGAGCACCATTTTTTCATCATCATTGATCTTGTAGACCTTGGGATCCATGCGTGGAAAAAGGTACATCGCGCCCCTGGGTTTGACGCAGCTGATGCCGGGAATATCGGTCAGCAGCTCGTAGGCAAAATCGCGCTGCCTGCACAGGCGGCCGCCTGGCGCGACCAGGTCCTTGATGCTCTGATAGCCGCCGAGGGCGGTCTGTATTGCGTGCTGCCCCGGCACGTTGGAGCACAGGCGCATCGAGGCCAGCAGCTCGATGCCTTCGATATAATCCGCCGCCTTGTGCTTGGCGCCGCTGATGACCATCCAGCCCGAACGGAAACCCGCAACCCGGTACGACTTGGACAGACCGTTGAAGGTGATGAACAGCACATCATCGGCCAGCGAGGCCGTCGAAATATGCTCAGAATCGTCGTAAATGATCTTGTCGTAGATCTCGTCAGAGAAAAGGATCAACTTGTGCTTGCGTGCAAGCTCGATGACTGACTCGAGTATATCCTGGGGATACAGGGCGCCGGTCGGGTTGTTGGGGTTGATGATCACGATGCCGCGCGTGCGGTCGGTGATTTTTTTCTCGAGATCGTCCAGGTCCGGGTACCAGTCAGACTGCTCGTCACAAAGATAGTGCACCGGCCTGCCGCCCGACAGCGAAACCGACGCCGTCCACAACGGGTAATCCGGTGCCGGAATCAGAATCTCGTCCCCGTTGTTCAGCAGCGCCTGCATGGCCATCACGATCAGCTCGCTGACGCCATTGCCCAGATAGATGTCATCGATTTCAACATTCGAGATGTCTTTTTGCTGGCAATACTGCATCACCGCCTTGCGGCCCGAGTACAGTCCGCGGGAATCACTGTAGCCCTGGGACTCGGGCACGTTGTGGATCATGTCCTGAACGATTTCATCCGGCGCATCGAAACCAAACGGCGAGGGATTGCCGATGTTCAGTTTCATGATCTTGTGGCCTTCTTCTTCAAGACGGCGCGCTTCCGTCAGCACCGGGCCACGGATGTCGTAACAGACATCGTCGAGTTTATGTGATTTCTTAACTGTGATCATGCTTTAAATTCAGCGCCTTAGGAAACCCAGTTCACAGTTTTGAGTATATATGTTTCTCTGCCGGAACGCCTCCCCTGGCCGGCACTATCACAAAAAAAAGCCGGCTGGAAAGCCGGCTTTTTTTCAATGATTCGGAGCATCAAACCGGTTTGCTGAACGATGCGTGTTCGGCGTTCGCCATGAGCTTCTGGAAATTATCGTCAGTGACGTGTATCAGGTCGACATGGTCGCCCGCTTCGAAATACACGTCGGGCTGCATGAACAGGTCCGTGTCGACGACCACGTCGAGACCGTAAAGCTCACCCACCGGCGGCACGGCACCGAGCACGCAGTCACCGAACATATCCGCCAGTTCGTTCTCATCGGCGAACTCGAGCCGCCGGTTGATTTCCCGGTAGAGTTCACCGAGCTTGATCCTCCTCGATGCGGGGCACACGGCCATCAGGTAACCGCCCTCGTCTTCGAGTATGATCGATTTCGCGAGCTTGTCGGGCGGGATGTGCGCTACCTCTGCTGTATCCAGGCCGGTGTCGGCATAGGGATGGGCGACGACCTCATATTCAACACCGAGTTCATCCAGGTAGTGCTGTAAAGTGATTGCCATCGTCATTGTTCATCTCCTTAAGATTCCAGGTGTATCGATTGTCCAGCTGACACCGCCGAATTAGAAGTGACAGCGCCGCCCATAATACACTCCCCGTAACCAGGCTCGCAATAAACACGATCAGCGCCAGCATGAACAACACCGGGCTGATGTTCCAGGCGAATCATTCAAAGCGAAATCTGACGTCTCTTGTCCGGCGCCCGGCTGCCTGCGGGAGCGCACCGGGGTCCACGTCCTGTCCAGTCGCGTGGACACGGCATCCGGAACACCACGCTCAAGCAGTTCATCAACCGCCCGCTGGTCTGGCATGATTACTTGAAATACTCGCGCAGCGCCCGGTAAAGATAATAGCCGTCCCAGCGCCCGGCCAGTTCGCGTATCGAATGCATTGCAAATGTCGGCACGCCCACATCGATGGTACGGACTCCGGTTCCGGCAGCCGTCAGCGGTCCTATCGTGCTGCCGCAGGCCATGTCCGAACGCACCACGAAGGACTGCACCGGCACATCCGCACGCTCGCAGAGATGGCGAAACCGAGCGCAGGTCTCGCTGTTGGATGCGTAGCGTTGATTTGCATTGATCTTGATCACAGGTCCCTGGTTAAGAACCGGACCGTGGTTGTCATCGTGCCGGTCGGCATAATTCGGGTGAATGCCGTGCGCGTTATCAGCGGAGATCAGCATGGAGCGGTCAATCGTGCGCGCAAGTTCTTCGGGTGTCGCACACAGTCTCTGAAGAACGCTTTTCAGGAAGGGCCCGGTTGCTCCCGAGGCCGAAACGCTTCCGACTTCCTCGTGGTCGTTGCAGACCAGCATGCAGTTGGTGTTGTCGCCGGCGTCCAGCAGGCCCATCAGGCCCGTATAGCAGCTCAGCAGATTATCCAGGCGCGCGCTGGCGATGAAGTCCTGGTGCAGGCCGATCACCGCAGGTGGCTGCACGTCGTAGAACGCAAGC
>Ga0180438_10010462_pt1 | contig 11375 bp, 10 predicted proteins | sample SS_ome_12_FD_132455 | JGI IMG/M metagenome (GOLD analysis project Ga0180438, IMG submission 132455) | Hypersaline lake sediment archaeal communities from the Salton Sea, California, USA - SS_3_D_2 metaG | ecosystem: Environmental > Aquatic > Non-marine Saline and Alkaline > Hypersaline >...
AGTTTTGGCGATGATGTCAGCAAGGGAATCACAAGTTCAATCGATGATATTGTAGGGCAGGCTCAGACAAGCAAAACAGGTTTGAAAACATTACAAAGGACAAAAACAAAGGTTCAAGCACCTTTGAGTCTGCAATTTCTTGATACTTCTCTCAAGGCCCCTGCTAAAACAAGAACAGGATTATCACTAAGCCCACTTGCATTGCTTGGGCCGATTCTTCCATCTATCGGAAGGCAAAAACAGAAAGAAGAGCCAACTTCAGGAACAAGTTTTGCACCTCTTTTGGATAGCTTCACAGGTATGGAAGAAACAACTGATCAGAAGCCAACAACAAAGACAAGATCAGCCCAATTGCCACAGTTTGACACATTCGTTGCATCCTTAACCTCGCCTGCGATTGCAACAGCACTAACTCCTGCTCAAACGTACTTCACTCCAACAATCGCTCCGCCGAGAACAAGACCTCGCAATTTACCCTCAAAAACGCCATCGGCTCTCGGCGGAGCAGCAGGTCGGGCAGGATCAAGAAAGGGGAAAGGGCGAATCAGGGGAAAGGGCGGTCGATATACTCCCTCAATTGGTGCTCAAATCCTTGGTCTAACCGTGGCTGAGACACCACAAGGGCAGCTTTTTGGACTCAGACCATTAGTCAGGAAAAAGAAGTCAAGTAATCAACCTAAACGAACAAAAAAGGCAAAGAGATCAACAAAAAAGAATCCTATCCTTGGCATGATCGGTTTTTGAGGTGAGTGCATGAATGAGGATACTCAAAGGCTTGCCATGTACTTTTTGGGTGGAATTATAGTATTTCTTCCAATAGTTCTGATGGGTGAGATTGATTCACTGGATCTCAGCGTACTATCTGATACCTTTCTCCGATTAGATGGCAATAATTCCAATGCGAGCTTTGGCTTGACTGATAATTCTTCTTACTGGCTTTGCACAAGTGCTGATTGCTCATCTAGTTGCCAGGTTCGGATTATTGGCGGTTTTATCACAAATTGTTAGAGAATCAAATGGCAAGCTATTTATTTTAAAGGAGTGGTATAATACCTGATTAACATGATCACTTCAGGTTCAATCTACGTAACTAGGCAGAGAGAAGACATACTAATTAAGCCATTTTCATTACATGAGGGGATCATTAAGAAGCTCCCAGAATCAGATGATTTTATTACAACAGCAGAGCAATGGACTTGTTTAGGTTGTGGGCGTACGCTGAAAACGAAGGTTGTGAGTCCATTAGAAACCAAAGGCCCTTCTGGTTGTATGTGTGGATCAAAGAAGTTCATAAAGGATAAACCTAATCCATCCGATCTAGAAGATTGCCAAGTCTATACAGTTCAAGATCTTACAACTAAGCATAGCTACCAAGTCTTACTAACGAGTTATCTCCCTGAAAACATGAACAAATTTGATAAAGTAAGTATAACTGATGCTTCTTTACATCAAAAGGGTAGGGAAGAGATGGTCGTTGCACATCATATGCAATTAATGCTTGATGAACGCAGTGATTCTTGGCCTTACAGCAATTACTAGTCTATTTTGAGTCACTAATTTAACAATTCGTTATAGCTCGGTCTCGGCCCTAACAATAAGTTAATATACTGACTCTGAGACTATAATACTGTGGAGAATACAGCTAGTAGAGACCTTTATGGTAAGTCTGAGCAGCTAAAGAAGAAATTAATCCAGATTAAGGAGTCAGATAAGCTTTCAGCTAAGAATAAAAAGATCATAGTTACATTCTTAGATTGGGGTAAGGTCCAGGGCAATAAAGGAGCAGGTCTTTCAGATGCAAGACTGTTTAAGTACGCAGTTTATCTATTCAATCTTGCGAAGTGGTTAGATAAAGACTTTCCAAAAGCAGATATGAATGATATTGAGAAAGTAGTTGAGAAAATTAAGGACAATGGCTTTGCTGCTTCAACAATTACTTCTTACAATATTGCATTAAGATCTTTTTACAAATGGCTTTATGGTTCTGAGTTTGTTTCTGAGAATAATAGAACTGATGGAGACATATATCCAAAGATAGTCAGATGGATCAATACATCTGAAAAGAATCATTCGAAAAGAACAGCAGATGAGATATTTAGTCCAGAAGATATTGAGAAGTTGGTTATGTCTTCATTTACTCCTCGAGATAAAGCTTTAATCAGTTCTTTGTTTTGGTCAGGATGCCGAATTGGCGAGTTTCTTAATCTAAAGATCAAGGATGTTAGAGAAGATCCAAAGAAGCGAGGGATCTTTTTTGATATTAAATATTCTAAGACAGAACCAAGAAGTGTTTTACTTATCGAGGCCGCACCATATGTTGGTGGATGGCTTAATATTCATCCTCAAGCGAAAGATCCAGAAGCTTTCTTGTGGTTGAACATTAAAGGAGAACCAATGACTGTTCATAATGTTCATAAGATTCTAAAGATGTTACAAAAGAGAGCAGGATTTACGCGCAAACTATTTCCCCATATTCTTCGGCACAGTATTATAACTCATAAAGGTAAGTATCTCAATTCTCTTTTGCTAAGAAAGTTTTCAGGACATTCTAAGAATAGTAAATATTTCATGACCACTTATGGACATATTACTGATGATGATGTTTGGGATGCAGAAGCAAGACATTTAGGTATGGTGGATGAAGACGAGAAAGTAATTAATCCAATAAAGACATGTGTAAATTGCAAAGCTATTTGTGGGGTTAATGATACTCATTGCCTGAAATGTGGTATGCCTTTGGATACAGAGGGATTAGCAAAATTAGCTCAAGAAAAGGATACTCGAATTGATAAGTTGGAAGGAAATATGCAAAAAATGTTCAACCAGCTCATTCAAAGAATAGAGGGTTCAAACGATTCCAAAGAATGGAAGAATCTTGTTCATCAGGTTCGTGATTCAGGTGCAAATTTGCACACAAGAATTGAAGCAGATGGAGAAACCATGCTTGATCATGAGAAGAACAAAAGACCTTTGCATGAGTTAATGGCAAAGGCAAAGGTAAGTGTTGAAAGAGATCGTGGACAGCCCTAGCTCAAAGAGCTATGCTGATACTGTCCGCTAAAAATATAATTTGCCTAAAAACACCACTTTGATATTCTATTCTCATCAATTTAGATTAGTGGACATAGTGGACAGGTTCGCAAGGTTAATATCAGAATCATATAGAAAATAATACGGTCTTTTGAGAATCTCAAAAGCCTAACGAATAAAGAATGGAGATGAGCATATGAATAAGCTAACAATCATGAGCGAAATTGAGAAGATAATTCAGGGCAATTATCCTGGATGGACTATTGGTATTACAGATGATCCCGAAAGAAGAAAGGGCGAGCATGAAGCAGATGGCAAAGATGTACGACGTTGGAAAGATTGGGAAGCAGACAGTAAAGGAGATGCAGAGTATACTGAAACATACTTTATTGGTAGGGGCATGCAAGGTGGAGAAGGTGGCGGAACCCCTGAAACTCGTTTCGTTTACATTTTCTAATTATTGGATGTGATCAAATGAAACTGACAGTATATTCAAAAAGATGGGGGCATGATGACACCTATGAAATTAAAAGAACTGAGAAAGGATGGTATGTAGGTCATCTTGCTATCAATGGAGAAGCGAACAAGAGGGCTGAGCCAATTCTATTCAATAATTTTAGACAAGACTCAATAGCATATCCAAATGATCTGCCCGATTATATGGAATTTTTATGGGAAAGTTCAATAGATAAGGATGAAAATTGGATTCAGGAAAGACTAGATGAGATTTCAGAATGGATAAAAACAGTAGAGAAGAATTGTCCTGATTCGGAGTTTTGGAAGCAGTACAAGTAAGGCATAACCACTTTACTTAGTTATCTCAGATGTCCATAACTTCCGTATTGCATCTAAATCCATGCTATCTTCAATCTTCTTACGTAGCCTATCAATAGTTGCTTCATCCCCCTTGGCCAAAAATTCAAAAAGACCTATTGATCCTTTTTCATTAAATCTATTTTTGATAAACCAATAGTCTTGATCAAAACCAAGTCTTATGAACCAGTTCTGATTTGCCAAACCAATTGCTTCGATTATTAGTTCTTCAGCATAAGTGAGTGAAAAATTATACACAAATGAATCCCCCCAAAACTTATCAAGAAATCGCAAAGTATCTATTCGCTTACCACTAAATCCAGGAAATTTAAGTTTAGATATGTGCTTGCAATCCATATGGTTTTTTAGAGTATAGTTTAGCTCTCCTGTTCTAGTGAAATCTCTGAGATCAATTGGGAAAAATCTGCAAACTAGAGGTCTCTTAGAATAAACTGAACACCCTTCATCAGTATAGAAAGGGCAATCATCATAATCAAGAATCCACCTTATCGAAAGGATTTGATCCTCCATAATATCGTAAATAGCTAAGTATGGTTTTACTTTTAGTTCAAAACCTCTCTTTTTAGCTTCTTTAGAAAGAGCCTCTACTTCCCATTCAAACAAAGGTATCGTAACCTCAGATGGTTCAAGTAGTTGATAAATGCCATTCTTACCTTTACATTGCTCTTCAAAATGTTCTTCAATCTCTTTGGGTTCAATTTTACCATATCTGGCACGAATATTTTTACAGCACGCACCGCATTTTTTGCATTCGAAATGATCCATGAACCTACATCCACTTACCAAAAGGACAATATTTATTAAAGATTTTTATTTATTATATAAATTAATCATAATGTGAGATTGATGGAAATTCCAATAACCAACAGTATCCCACAATACGTCAAATATCTTGGTGGAATAATTGCATTATTTGGCGTATCTGGTGTTTTATCAGGAAATATATATTTTGGAATCTTTTTCCTCTTTTTTGGTTTTGCACTTGTGATAATTGCTTCATTTTATTTCAAAGAAGAGCAAAAAAAATCCAAGCCAGATGTTGGAAAAGGCCCATATAGGTAAATATCTGAATATGCTCTCCGATGCTAATCTTAATCAAACGATTTTTGGCTCTCTTCCTATCTTTATTCCAAGCCCAATTACTGGCAGAAACATCAAGACAAGGGCAATTTCGACCTGAATTAGACGTGCAATAGTAAGAAACGCAATTGCGATTGCGAATGCAACGATCTTTAATACTTCCTTCATAGTTTCACCCCCTCTACCGTATCTCCTTAGCTTCAACAGGCTTTCTGATGAGATATGATTTCGCACTTCTTAGATCACTCCAACCTGCCCAGCTTTGAAGCTCTAATGCAGAGGAACCATCCTCTGCGAGCTTGTTCAGGCGATTGTGGCGAAAAAAATGCGGAAACAATCTGTTATCAGATAGCTTGCTAATCAGTCGCCAAGCTCGTTGTCGTCGCAAATGATCAGCCTCATGTCCTGGGAAAATATATGCACCATCAGCAGTTTGGTTCACCTGATCAAGAAGATAGTGAATAAGAGGCGTTTCCTCTGGCACGATTAAACGATGCGTGGGCTGAACAAGCCTTTTTCGCTGCTTTAAGATAGGCAAACTGCAAAAAACCTTGCCATCTTTGGTCCATATATCCTCTTTTTTTAGCACGATTGCCTCCGAAATTCTGCATCCAAAGATCCATAGGAGTACTACAAGTGCTTTATCCTGCAATCTTTTGGCTTTTTGCACCATCTGATGAACCTCTGCTGCTGTTAAGAGGTGCCTTTCAACATTCTCCTTATATTTACCCATTAGGCTATCCCTCCGCATCTCTTAGGGGGTGTTTCATTATTGCATTTATGAAAATCATAAGGAATTTTTTCCAAATCCATGAGAATACAATTAGATATTAAACATATTTTCTCACGAGAAAATATACCTTTCAGGATATACATATCACATCAACTCCTTTATTCTGCCCATTTCAGCCCTGCATGAACGAGAGGAACAGCAGGTGCTGTGGGTGTGTTGGCATATGGCTGGGGAAGCAAGAAAACCCCTTGGTGACCAACATCACTTTCCAATTTGCCTCCGCCTCGCTTTTTTGAGATCCTGAACTTTCTGTGCACGTTCTCGCATCGTTAGACCACCGAACCGATGGTTTGGTCTACGATCAGTAGCGTACCCTTTCCTCAGCATGATCTCACCTCAAAAGAAAGTGTGCTGTCAGGATAGCTCTGATCAAATCTGCTCAAAACATCCTCGATCTGCCACAAGGATGCTTTTGCACCTAGGTTGCCTCTCCGAATTTCTCCCATTAAGTAAAACCTGATCTCATGCAGGTTTCTCTTATATCTCACAATCTTGTTCATCTTCATTCACCTCACTTGGGTGCTCAGGCTATTACTCCCATTTCCACAAGAGCTGAGCCAGATGACTCTGCTCAAAGTGGTGGGGCAAGATTGGACAGTTACAAACAATCTCGCTATCCCAATCTGTTATACTCGATTTTATGTCTACGATAGTGATCTTCGCCTAGTCTCTGCTGCATAAGACTTATTGCATCTGCGAACGTCTTGCAGTTCTCTCTGATCTTAAAATCAAGCAAGTCCTGATAGCTGTCATATTCTATTGAAATCTGTCTTAGATTCATTTTTTCACCTCCTTTTTGCTTTCAGAATCAGAATTAATCGTTGAAGTTTCAATTTTCAAAGGTTTTTTGTCCCTATTGTCCCCGTTGTCCCAATGGTTTGTTATTAAGTCATCTTTTTTTGGTATACTTTTGCAATAAGTTTTACTAGGGACAGTTGGGACAGTTGGGACACTATCATTGTTTTTCTTCTTATTAGAAAATGGAATAAGCTCACAATTCATCCAAACATATGGTCTTTCTTCCCCTTCTATTCTTTTTCTTCCACAAACATAGCCAATATTCTCAAGAGCAATTGTAAGGGCCTTTGAACTAGGGATATACATAACTTCCTTTAGAGAAGCACACCAGGACTTAAAATAAGCAAACATTTCATTTTTTGGAACATATCTCTCATTGGAAGTATTAGATCTGACACATTCCTCTGCAAAAATACTTGCAGGATCAGTTTTAAGAGTAATAAGACGTTTATTATCCTCAAAGCTTTTCTGATCAGAGAAAGATCCATTCTTTAATAGACGTTTAAGTCCAATGATGGCCCAATTAAAGAATCCAGACATATTTTCAGGGGTAATTAATTTTTCTGCAATGTTTTGAACTGCAAGATGAGTTCTAGCTTTTTCTTCTGGATCTGTGATTGAATCAATATAATCCTGTGATCTAAATTGTTGATTCCATGAAAGAAGAGTGTACCTATCCCAAAATCCAAGGGATTTATCATTGAATTGGGGTAATTCATTGCAACAAACAAATAATTTGGCAAAATTTCTAAATGTTATCTGAGGCCCATGCTTAACATCAGCTGTGATAACATCGTCACCAGTTATGGTCTTAAGGATACCGCTTTTTTTAATTTCCCCAGAAGATTGATCTCCACAAAGATTACAATATTTGTTTTGTAGGTTGGCCCTTGCAAAATTCTGCTCCAACAAACTTGTTAAATCAAAATGTGTGCAACTTTCTTTTCCTAACATTGCCTCAATCAGTTTTAGATATTGACCCTTGCCATTTCTACCCTCACCTTCAAATACAAAGAATTTATGGATAGGTAGCCCTCTATAAAGAACATATCCAGTTATCTCTTGTAAAAAGTCTTGGTTAATCTTCTCAGGTTGAACCTCTTGAATAAATTTAAGAATTTCTGGACAGGTAGCATTAGGATCATAATTGATTTGCACATTTGAAAAGAAGTAATGTTCAGGAGAATGAGGAATCAAAGTATCGGATTTAATATCATAAATTCCATTCAGAACACAGATCAGATTTTTATTTTTCTCTTCAAAATCCTCAGGGCTTATGTAATTTCCCATAGCCATAAGGTGATTATATACTGCTTCTGTTTTCGCTTTGGAATAATGATCAAGAAGCAAGCCACGAACAAACTCATCAATGAAGGTGTATGCGTTTTGTTCCCAAATACCTTTAGTCTCATTATAAAGAAACAATTGTGATTGTTTTTCATAAGCAGGTGCTTTGAAATGATGGTTTTCATTTAGGTAGTTTGCAATAGCAAGAATATTGCGTTTCATGTTTTGGTCTTTCGCAAGTAGATCCTTTGTGATTAATTCTTTAAGTTCTTCAAAGCTTAGGCCAGTTGGGACATATTCTTCAAATAGTAATTCTTCAAGTGATTTGTTAGGATCTATTTTCTTAGTGAAATAAGGGCAAGGTGAACCGCAATGATCTTTTAGTATTTGAGTAGAACACCCAACTGAATAATCTCTTGTTGTTACTGAATTAATAATTGATCTAATTTCTTGCTCAGGTAATGGTTCATCTTGTTGTTCATTCCAAACATAAAGTTCATTAGCTATCTCTTCTTCTGAGTTTCCGTTTTGTTTAAGCCAAGCACCATAAATGAAAGCATAATGATTCCTCTGACCTTTTGGTGCATCCAATAATGCCCGAACACATGGAGGCATTTCTTCAACGTGTTTTTTAAGAAGTTTTTTATCTTTCTTTTTAATTTCACTAGCTTGCTTCTCTATGTTCTGCTGTATTTTTCTTAGCTCGCTGGTGAGCATTGAATTTTTTTTCTGCTTGCCTCGTTTTAGTTCTCTTTCTTTCTTGGCAAGTTCTTTAATCTCTACCGCATCCTTCTTGAGATCTTGGTATAATAATGGAATCGCATAAAGGTTTGTTTTTGGATGAATAGAATTAGCCTGACGGATCATATGTCTGTGGCTGTAAACTTGTATATCGACCACCTCAGGCTTATTCAGTTTTGGGACAACTCGTTCTTGCACAAATTTCTTGAATATTTTTGGTAATTCAGAAGACCAATTAAGTGGAATTACCTTGTAGGGGATGAGGATATGAATTGACCTATTCCCTGAGAATTTAATATTAAAATCAGGTTCGCCAAGTCCATATTCGGCCATGAGTAAATCAATGACTTCAATGGCGGTTTCTTTTGATTCAGTTAGATCCTTTGCATCGATCTCAATAAGCAAAGGGCCTTTCATCCTATAAGGTTCATTCCAGGAAGGATCATCTTTTCTTTTTGGGATAAATCGGTCTAGTTCAAAAATCCCAATATGTGCATCAGTATTATTATATTTCACTTTGAGCTGACGCAGAACATCTGATAATTCAGAGAGAGGATAGCTATCTCTATCACAATTTTCGTTCACGAAGTAAGCGACTTCAAAATAAGATTTGGTTTTTGTAACTGCCATGCTCCCTCACCCTTTATCCTCAGAGAGCTTGGAGACAGTCCCTAAATTAGAGACAATTCGATCAAAGGTATTTTCTAGATTTACATCTGGCAGATTGTCTAGAGTACATATTCCTAAATCATCAGCTAAACCTTGTTCAACATAATACACGATTTGCTGAGTCAGGCTTCTCCTTTCTTTTTTTGCAATCTCCTTAGTAAGCTTATGGATAGCTAATGGAAATCGCAACATTGTCGGTTTAATCTCTTCGTTTGGAACTTTCATTTAAACTCACATCCTGCTTAGTAACCCCCATCCTGAAAGGACAAGATTTACCTCGTTGCTTAGGCGAGTTTTCCGTTCCAAACAAAAAGACCATTCAAGAAATAGTCTATTCGCTATCTATCATTTTGCACCTTGCAATATTTATATTTTTCCCTTTACTATACCTGAACCCATATATTTTTAGGCTCACCTAAACATTTTTAAACACCGTGCCGAATACCAAATATGCAATTGCAATTGCAACTTTACGTTTGTAATTGTAAGTAATTGACTTGCGTGCGGAAGCACACACTATCACTTGGGGTAAGGGAACGGGCTCTTTTTGAGCCCTATCCTAAGCCCCAAAAGAAAATTCCAAGTGATGATAATGAGGGTTTTTAGCTACTTTCTCATTTTGATGGTTTTATCTAGTTTTTCCGTTGCTTCATGCAGTGTCTTTGAGAATCAATCTGAGCCTTTGGATATTGAGCTTCCATACCGAGGCATATATTTCACAACGTTTGAAGAGCCAGAGTATAATATTTGCGGATTAGGTGAGGTTTGTGGCTGATTTTACACAAAGGATTGAGAAAAGAGATGGCAAGCAGGTTGTTGTTACTTTCAAAGATGGAAAAGAGGTTTCAGTAGAACCTCACATTCGACCTATTAGCGGATATCTTCCTGGGACAAGCAGGGCATTTGTTGCAGGGCGTGCAATATCTGAACAGGAGATTCAGGCTCTCAATGAAGCCGAACGCCAAAGAATTCTTGCTGAAGGCGGAGTGATTGTTTCAGAATCAAAAGATGAGCAAGGCCTCATCAGCTTTGAGGTTGCTGATCGACCTGAAGAACCAACTCAAACAATCAAGCGGTCGGAGGATCTCATTACTGTTAGTGGGCAAAGTGAACCGATTGGCGAAATCAAAGGGCTAAGAAGAGGAATCCAAGAGACTCAATTTGAAACGCCAGAGTACCGCATGGAAACATCGACATTGACAGCAAGTGCTCCTGAATTTTCAAGTGGTGTTGCACAGGATCAAAATCCCTTTGCGGTCGACATGGGCGGAATCGGTGAATCATTCCTAACAGGACTTGGCTTGCGTGGCGTGGTCGAAGTTGGAAAAAGAACGCTAGCACCTGCTGTTGTTTCAGGAGCTGCACCAGTTGTATATGGATCGCTGTTAGGTTTTGGAACAGTTGCAGCAGGTCGGGAATTTGGGATTACAAATACTCTTGAGGATATTGGTTCACAAATCGCATTAGGCATGTTTAGTTTTGGCATGGGCGATCTTGCAACAGGGATTGCTGAGAGTCCAGTATCAAAAACTGCGACTCAGATAGGCAAACCTCTTTTTGAGGACATCCCTGATGTTCTTAGAGATGTTGCAAAAACAACTGCTGCCCAAGCCCAAGCACGACCCCTTCAATTTGGACTTGAGCTAGTCGCAGGTGGAGTCGGATATTCAGGACCCGAAATTTTACGAGGATCAATCAAAGTCCTGCGATCAGGCGGAAGAAAAGCAATAAACACAATCAAAAGCTCTCGATTGCGAAATAAGGTTAGCAGTATCCTAAGAAAAGATGCGACAGATGATATTACTCCTCTTGATGTTGAAGAACTTGTCAAGGCATACCGCCGAGGCGAGATCACTCAAAGTGAGATTGATCGAGTGACGTCTGATTTGCTTGAAGGTGCAACAAGGCTGATAAAGCAATCAGAGAAAACAACAAAACCATTTGCAAAGACCAAAGTTTCTCCTAGCGGAAGGGGAACAATCGAAACCCAACCATTTGATATATTTGGATCAGAACTTGATGAGCTTGCAAAGCTAGGCTTTGGAAAGGAACCAACTAAGAAGGTTGCAACTCAAACCGCTGATGATGTTCTTAGGATTGATCTAGGCAGTTTTGGCGATGTTGTCGGCAAGGGAATCACAAG
>Ga0180438_10010463_pt1 | contig 11374 bp, 7 predicted proteins | sample SS_ome_12_FD_132455 | JGI IMG/M metagenome (GOLD analysis project Ga0180438, IMG submission 132455) | Hypersaline lake sediment archaeal communities from the Salton Sea, California, USA - SS_3_D_2 metaG | ecosystem: Environmental > Aquatic > Non-marine Saline and Alkaline > Hypersaline >...
CAGGGGTTTTTCAGAAAGACGGTTTCTGTAACTTCAGATATGACAGTTTTAATATTTTTGACATCATTCGGATTTTCTGCATTTTTTATTCCTTTTTCTCTTCAACTGCGGAACTTGGGTTAAGGCGATTTCCGCTTCAAGTAAAAGCAGTAATATTTATCAGGGATTATTTTTAGCCCCGGGTGTGGGGGTGCGGAAGAAAACCCAGGAAGGATCGCCATCGAACTCCCTGCCAAAAGAAACATCGGTTTGCTGGCGATTGAAAAATACCTTGTCGATCTCGCGATTATTACAATCGTCCCGATCGTAAAGACCTATCATTTCTCCCCCGCGCGAAAGCCGAAAACCAAGGTGCGCGGAACCCTGGTGAATGTCCCCATCCGCCCATAATAAGATGAACCCTCCAGCAGGAACGGAAAGAGGCTCCGGAATGCGGCGCTTTTTCGGGTTATCCGGATCGTCCGTAAGGTACATGCCCCCGAGCGAGACCGGTGTATCGCCAAAGTTGTAGATTTCGATCCAGTCATCGTATTCCCCGAGGGAATCGGCAATAAGCGCCCGGTTGGATGCGCAGAATTCGTTGATCACAAGTGTGGGGGTTGTTTCGCAATCCCCGAAAGCCCGGGCAAAAGGCGAGGGGGAAGGCGTGGGTGTGGGGGAAGGAGTAAAAAGAATTTCGGAAATTGAATGAGCTCGAATCTGAGCCAAACTATGCTCGCGCCTGGTGCGAATAAACTCGAAAAGTCCAAGGGGAATGTGCCCCTCCAGGCTTTGGGTATAGGCTTGGTGAAAATCCTCTATTGTCCAGTTGAAATCAAGGGGGCGATGGGGATCGTTTTCTGCGGCTTTTGCGATCATGTCCTTGAGGCGGTTTATTTCGGGTTCCAGCTTTTCCGGGGTGAAAAATTTCACCAGGAACACGCTTTGAAAATAGGAATAAAGATCAAGGTATTTTTCCTGATCAAGGATACGGTTTGCCAGGGGGCGCGGATGCTTTGGGTGGGAGAACTCGTAGATATCCGAAACCGCCCTGTTGGTTTCCCCGAACTCGATGCCAAGGGTGAGATCGAAATCATAGGGAATGAATTCGATGCGCCCGGTTGCCGGGTTGTGGTAAAGGTAATAATTGGTGCCTGTCCACAGGTAATCATCCCATGATCCGCAATTTGTTGTAACGGTCATCCACTTAAGAAAGCCTTGCACATTGAAGATTTTTTCCAGTTCCGAGGAGAAGATGTGATCCGGTGTATTGTTCAACACATCGATGAAATGCGCGAGATCGGAATAATCGGGATTTTTTGTATTGGTTTTAAGTTCATAAGTGGAGCCGTCGCCGCACAGGTCGTACCGGGCATCGTGGCGGAATGAGAGGTCTGCCTGTTCGTTCACATACACGCATTTATAAAGGTTGCCTCCACGGTTTCCGAACCGGCTTTTTAAAAACAGGTCGTCGATCTGTTCCACGTTCATGTAAAGCCCCCAATACGATTCATTGATAAAGAGTTTGAGGTGGTTCAGGCGGGAACAGGGAAGCCCGAATTCCCGGAACAGGTTCGAGCAGATTTTGCTCCTTATAATGCATGGATCGTAATGATCCGCCTTGAGGTTCATCTTTTTAATCCCGTGAAATCTCCTTCCCGGAACATATTTATTGAAGCTGATCTTGAACGATTTCTTTTTAGCGTACCGGGAAACCTTGCCTCTAAGGCGCACTCCCACGGTGGTTATGGAATCATCCAGCAAAGGGCTTTTAAAATGCAAACAAGCGGGATAATAGTTTTCATTGATTTCATTGCCCGGAAGGAGCAATTCCGAAAGGGATTCCGGCGATAGGGTGATATAAACTTCGGGAAGAACCGTATCGTTAAAGATCGCTTCGGATGCCCTGTAATCGGGATCGGTTTGGGGATCGAAGCAAAACCCGGTTATGCAAAGCCAGGGGAAAAACAGGAAAATTATGAACGCAGATTTTCTCATGGTTTTGCCTCCCCCATAGTTTCAAGGGAGCTCCATGCTTCCTCGCAATTAAGGGATCCGCCAAAGGCGCCGATATCGTTTCGTGTGGTTCCCTTTGCCGGGGGACGGCATGCATCATTATAGCGCGGATCAGGATGCCCGGCATCGATCAGGGGAGAATCGTATCGGAGCAGGTAATTCCCCTGCCCCCGCCTTGTTGATCCCGGTTTTGCGCCCAGGGAGCCGGGAGATATAAAAAGAGGGTCTGTATCCAGGTTGCCAACTCCCCCGTACCCCCCCTGCACAGTAGAATAAAGAACCTGGGGGGATGAATAATGATCGGAAAGTCCGTTAGGGTAATTTCCCCAAACAATGGAATTAAGGATTCTTGGAGAGGAGCGTAAGTTGTAAAATGCGCCGCCGTTTTTTTGCGCTGCATTTTTATAAATCACACAGTTGGAAAAATACGGCGCAGATTGCCTTAAGCAATGAATGCCTCCCCCGTTTTTCCCTGAAGAATTGAAGGTGATAATACAATTGGAAAACCGGGGAGAGGACTCAAAATCGCAGGCGATCCCTCCCCCCTCCCCGGGTGTGATATTCGCCGAAAGTGTGCAGCTGGTAAACACGGGGTTTGATCCGTAACAAAAAAGGGCGCCTCCGCCGGGGAAGGCATCCCCGGTTTGGTTCGCATTCAGCTGGCAATCCGCAAAAACCGGGGAAGCGTTCTCATCGCAATACACTCCGCCGCCTTTGCTTTTCGAGTTGTTTTGATTAATCCGGCATTCGCGAAAAAACGGCTCGGAGCCCTCAGAGCAGAAAACACCGCCGCCAAGGGAATACGGCTCTATTGCCCGGTTTTCCGAAATCGTGCAATCAGAGAATTCGGGTTTGGAACAAGTATCGCAAAACACGCCGCCGCCGTTGAAATACATGGAGCGCGCCTGGTTTTGTTTTATGATGCAATGTTCCAAAAGGGGCGCCTGAAGGGGATTTATCCGGACTCCGCTCCGTTTGCCCCCTTTAACAGTGAGATTTTTCATGCGGCTTCCGGTGCGAAGCCCCCTTACTGTTCCCTTAAGCACGGTTTTTTCCGGGGCTTCTCCTTCAAGGCTCACGTGTCGGAAGAAATAACAATCCGCAAGATCATACTCCCCCGGAGCAAGATGAAAAATCACATTGGAATTGCCGCTTTTGTTTCCGGGTTCATAATCCGCCCCCATGTTTTTTCCTTTTTCCCCTGTTTTCAAACAAGGTGAGTTTTGCGCCAGGGATTCCGAAAAGAGTGAAAGCGCCTGGTTTATACTGAGAAAAGGATGCTCTTTTGTTCCGCTTAACGGAACCGTAGTGCCCGCATCTATATAAACATCTTTCCACTCTCCCCATCCCACAAAGCAGGGCTCATCCGAAATGTTCCCTTTTCCCTTCCAACCATCTTGAACACAGGAATAGCTTATGTCTGGGGACGAATCATGGGCGGCGATCGCTTCTCCGTCATTATCCCACACAATGGAGTTTTTAATTGCAGGATCGGATTGAAACAACGCCAGGGCGCCCCCTTCCGGGGAAATATTGGAAAGCATATCGCAATGAATGATTGCAGGTTTTGCCTTGAAGCAATAAATGCCCCCGCCCTGTTCGGAAGATGAATTTGCCACGATGCGGCACCCGGAAATGTGGGGATCGGATTCATGGCAATAGATACCGGCTCCCTTTTTGGCGTTGTTAAAGCGAAAACGGGTGTTTGTAAATACTGGAGAAGGATTATGAATAAAGTAAGCTCCTCCGCCGTACCAGGCGGTATTGTTTTCCAAAAGGCAATCCGTAAATTCCCCTACGGAAGAGGAGGAATAAATCCCTCCCCCGAAACTGGCAAAGTTCGTGAGAATACGACAATTTCGGAATTGGGGAAAAGCGCCTTTGTTGCAATAAATAGCGCCACCGAAATAGGAGGAATTATCGGAAAACAGGCAACTTAAAAAAGAGGGCTTGCACCCTGTGTCGCAAAAGACCCCGGCGCCATCGTGCCAGGATCCGCTTTTAATGATGGAACAATCCCGAAATTCGGCGGTTGAACCGGGTCCGATGTAAATCCCGCCGCCGTTTTTGCCCGAGGCGTTTCCTTCAATAAGGCAGTTTTGAAACAAACCCGCGGAGTTTTCGGAACAAAAAATCCCGCCGCCGCTTCTTTCGGAGCGATTTGTAAGAATCCGGCAATTTGTAAACAAGGGATCGGAACCTTCACTCAAATAAACTCCCCCGCCAAAATCCTGCACAGTATGATCAACAATGCGGCAATTTTCTATAACAGGTGACTCCCCTTTGGGAACAACCAGCCCGGTCAAGTTTACCCCTTTTATTGTAACATCCTTCAGGAAACATCCGGTGTGAAGACCTCGAAAACTCCCCTGGAGAGTTGTTTTATCGGGTCCCGCCCCCCGGACGCTTACAAGCCAGTCAAAACAAACATGGGTGATATCGTACTTACCCGGGGCAATGTGAAAGGTCGCGCCCTTGGTTAGCGATTTTTCCCCGGGGGGATGATGCGCGCCTATGTTTGCCCCCCCCTCCCCGGCTTGGCGGCACGGGGAATCCTCGGAAAGTTGAAGACTGTAACAACTTATCGCCCTGGCAATATCCTGAAAAGGGTGTTGCCTGGTTCCGTTGGCAATGCCCCTGTTTTTGATATTGATATAAATATCCGTTTTTCCATTCCAACCGGTGAACCCGGGATTTTCAGAGATATTTCCCTCCCCTTTATAACCGCCTTCAATGCAGGAGTATCGAATATCCGGGGGGTTTTCAGCATGATGCACTGCCCCGCCGGAATTATACCAGAGAATGGAATTGGAAATGGTTACAGGAAGTTTTTGCGAGAAAATCCCGCCGCCTTTATATGCGCTGTTTGCGGTCAGGGTGCAATGATTTAAAAGCGCGCTTTCTCCATGGTAGAGCGCGCCTCCGAAGCCCGCCACATTTTGCAAGAGGAGGCAATTATCGAACGAGGCGGTTTTAAAACAACACACGCCTCCCCCCAGCTCCGCCCTGTTGGCGGATATTTCCGTATCCCGGAAAAGGGTATTATCGATACAGTACACGCCTCCTCCCCTGGAGGAATTTCCTATAGCATTATTGTTTTTAATAAGGCTGGATTGAAACGAGGATCGCGCGCCACCCCCGCAAAACACGCCGCCTCCCCAGTGCGCCGTGTTCCATGAAATCGTGCAATTAACAAAACCCGGGGGGGAATCCGGCGCCCAATAAACCCCGCCCCCGTATTTTTCAGCCCGGTTGCCAACAATCGTACAATTGGCAACCAGGCATTTTTCATCCAGCTCTTTGCAAAAAATCCCGCCCCCGTTTGCGTGTTCCCCGGAGCCAAACGCGCGCCCCCCCGTGATAACGAAGCCATCTATCAGTGCACTGGAGATGTTTTCCATAACCACGGCATGAAAGGCTGGGCTTCGGTTTTTTATTTTCCCTGCATCAATAACGGTTTGGTTCCTGGCGCGGTTGCGTTCGGAAAGCCGCGTTTCAATCCCGGCAAATCCGCCGTAAAGAGATACACTGCTTTGCATTATCACGGATTCGCGGTAGGCGCCTTTTTTTACCCATACCCGGGTTTCGGAGCCAATGGAGTGTGCCGCATCCACGCCAGCCTGGATTGTTTTTTTTGCCTGATCCCAGCTGAAACCGCTGTTCAGGTCGTTTCCGCCAAGATCGTCCACATATACAGTAAGAGGATAGGAGGGGGCGGAGAGAAAGCCCACCACCCAAACAAGGAGAAAAGAAATGAAACGATAGTTTTTCACAATCCGGTTATCTTTCCCAATTTGCCCGGAATTTTTGTCCCGCGTTTTTACAAGTATTTTTCCACGAATGTTTTGCTTTGGGGAACCCCTTGTGATGCGGGAGCGGTTCCTTCATACTCTATGGATATCATGGCGTCAAAATTATTTTCCCTCAGAAGCGGCAAAATCTTATCTATTCCCACAATGCCATTGCCAAGCACACACCCTGAGAATTTTTCCCCTGAAAGTGCTGTGTAAAATCGTGTTTCCCCTTCGGGTGTGGGGATAAAATCCTTGCAGTGCACGTGTTTAATAAAGGGAAGAATGCCCTCGACCGAATCGAGGGGTGTTTCATTTACGAGGAGGAAATTGCCCAGATCAGCCGTGGCACCGAAATGCGTTGAGTTCACCCGGCTAATGATTTCGAGAACCTGTTTCCAGGAGCCGCTCAAGGTTCCGTGGTTTTCCATTGCCATTTTTACATCCATTTTTTCCGCAAGATATTTACAGGAGCAAAAACCTTCCACGATCCAGGGAAGTGCGGCTTCGTAAGAGAGTTCTTTTTGGGGGGAGCCCCCGAACACCCGGAGCACAGGGGCTCCCAAGGCGGCTGCAGTTTCAATGCCTTTTTTAATGTAGTCCACCTGTGCTTTACGCTTTGCCTGCTCGTTTTGCGCAAAATTGTTGGCAATGGCATAACATCCTATTTTTATGCCGTGATCCTGTGCGATTTTTTTTGCTTCGTCAATTTCATCCCCTGATTGCTTCCAGAAGCAATCCAGCAGTTCCACGGCTGCGTATCCCTGTTTTGCGCAATAGATGATAAAGTCCCTGAAATCCATTTTTCCTGAAAAGGCGTCCTTTTCGAAACTCCACATGCTTAATCCTAAAAACATAGGGCAACTCCTTTTTTTAAGGTCGTTATAAATCCCGATCCCTGTCTATCGTAATTCCTTACATGGATGATCAAGGGGGATTAATACTTACAGTGAACTGAGCCAAACCTGGAATAAATGCAAGAAAATTAATTATGTTAAAATTGGTTGAACTTGAAACTATATATGATAGAGACTTCGATTTAAAGGTGTGCATATGGTAGAAACAATTTTTCTTTCCGTTGTGATATTTGTACTTGTGATGCTGGGGGTGGTGGAATGGTTATACTGTCGCTCCCAAAAGGTGGCGGGATGGGAGGCGCGTTATTATGCCAGGCGCCTGAAAAGGCGGCTTGTGGGTCTTGGTCTGCTTCTTATCATTGTAATCAGTATTTTTTACAGCGATAAAGTTCACCTGTTTTTGCACGGCATACTGTGGAATCTTGCTTTTCTTCTCTCCTGCATGGCGCTGGTGTTTATTGTGTTTTTGTTATTGATAAAAGATATCATGGAAACCGCGCGATATGCTGTTAAAAAACAGGCGGAGATCACCTCCCATTCATTAAAACAGTTTGAAAGGGAAAAAAAAGATCTCAAACAAGAGGAAGATTAAGCTGTGTAGGTTCATTTTATGAAAAAGTACCGCATTTCCATAAGAATAAAAACGCTGATATTATGCGTTGCCACTTTTCTTCTTACGAGCTTTATCCTTACAGTTATTGTTGCTCTTTTGGTCAATCATTGGAAAAAACAACTTGTAAAAAATTCCATCACCCTGGCTGAGGAGCACGGGAAAGAGCTGGCACAGGAACTTACAAGGATTATCGAACAGGATTTGGACCTCCGGGTGGAGAAACTGAAGGAGAATCCCAAGGCGCTTTCCTCGATCCAGCTTTTCCTGAAACAGAACGAAAATATCATAATGGCGGCTTTTGTGGATGAACGGGGAACCATCCTTTTAGAGCATTACCAGGGTGAGGAAACCAGCGGCACCGCGGTTTTAAGCCCCGGATCGAAATATACGGCATCCGTGCCCTCTCCTTACACGCACCCTGATCTGCAAATAATTTTAAAAAATCCCCCGGATGAGATTCACGAAAAAAAAGTTCCGATCATGAAAGGGGAAAATTTATTAGGGCAGCTCGAGTTCAGGGTTTCAGAGAACGCCATTCTCAGCCGAATCGCCTATTCCAGTGTTCTGATCACAAGAACCCTTTTTATCCTCCTCGCCGCGCTTTTTATCCTCCTGGTGATCAGCTACTTTTTCCTGTGGAGGCTTTTTTCCCACCACCTTGCCCTTGTGCAGGAGAGGGATCGGCTGGATAAGCTGGCATCGATAGGAACCCTGGCTTCGGGCTTGGCTCATGAAATCAGGAATCCCCTGAATGCGATGAATGTGAACCTTGATGTGATCGGGGAGGAGATAGACGATCCCCGGGAGGATTCCGCTGAAAAGGCGCGGGAGATTCTTTCCAACCTGAAAAAAGAGATCGCGCAGCTGAACAGCACCCTATCCAATTTTATGAAATTCGCACTGCCGGGAAAAACGGAGAAGCTCGAGGTGGATTTTACGGAGATTGTCAAGGAAACCCTGGAATTCTTCCGCGCGGAATTCGAGCGGTCGAATATCTCGATGCGAATGAATCTCCTAGAGAAATGCGTGATCGCAGCAGACCCCACCTCCCTGAAACAGCTCATCATGAACCTTGTGTTAAATGCAGTTCAGGCAATGGAGAAAAGCGCAATCAAACGATTGGAAATCACGCTTCATCCGGAGGGAAAATTCTGGCATCTCACAGTGAAAGATACAGGAACCGGTTTTGGCGATGTAAATCCGGAAAAATGTTTCGAGGTTTTTTACACAACCAAGGAGGGGGGATCGGGATTCGGATTACCCATAGCGCGCCAAGTGGCGTTTGCACATAACGGGCGACTTTGGGCGGAAAATACCGAGTCCGGAAACGGCGCAAGGTTTCACCTACTTCTTCCCATGCTCCATGCTTCCTGAAACCCGGATATGAACCAATCAACTTGAATTAAATACTTCACAAATCACTATTGTCCAAATCCAATAAGGCGTGATAACCGTGATCGTGACCGTGATCGTGACCGGACATTTCTTTCGAGAATCGTTATCGCTGAATCTGGGATAAGATTACGAGTAGGATTACGAGTGCGAGTGCGAGTGCGAGTAAGATTACGAGTATGGGGAGGAAGGGAGTGGAATATACAGGGTGAAGGTGGTATAGGCATCCGGAATGCTATCGACCATTATTGTTCCGTTATGGGCTTCGATAATGTTTTTCAGAACATAAAGCCCGATTCCGCTTCCCTCGATACCCTTGATATTCCTGGAGCGTTTGTATCTTTCGAAAATACCGGAGAGTTCATTGCGCGGAATGCCGGGACCGGAATTCATCACCACGATCTTGAGGGAGTCCGTGTAAAGGGGGGAATCCTGGTGCGATACAGTACTGGTGCGCACTTTTATGTTGCCGCCATCCGGGGTGTACTTCACGGAATTATTGAGAACATTGCCGATCGCGCGAAAAAGAAGGTTTTCATCCCCGATAATCATGGGAAGTTCGGGCGAAAGAAAGGTTTCCAGCTTTATGTTCCTGTTTTCAATAGCCATGCGAACAATGGAAACCAGGTCTTCCACCAGGATGTTAATATCCACTTCGCACTCTGAAATAGAGAGCCTTCCTGCATTGATATTGCACGAGGCAAGGAAATTATCGATCAAGGAAAGGAGTTTCTGGCTGTTAAGAAAGATGGAAGTGGCGTATTCCCTGGCTCTGGGATTGAATTCCCCGGTGTCTTTATCGAAAATCAGGCTGGAAAAACCGATAATGGATGTAAGGGGGAGCTTGATATCGTGTGTAATCATGGAGATCATTTCCTCGCGAAGTTCTTCCGCTTCAATTTTCAAAAACCCCTTTTCCACCGCGCCCCTTAAGGTATCGAAGTCAAAAGGCTTGGCAATATAATCAAAGGCTTTAAAATGCAGGGCTTCGATTGCGGATTCGGTGGAGGCGTGAGCCGTTATGACAATGATCAGGGTGCTAGAGGTGTGGGTGCTGATATATTCCATTATATCATACCCGTTCACATCCTTCATTCTAAGATCGGTAATAGCGATATGGTATTTATCTTTCCTGAATTTTTCCAGGGCTTCCTCCCCGGAATAAGCCACATCAACCACGTAATCGTAATTGGAGAGGAGGTCCCGGAGGCTATCCGCCATTCGTTTTTCATCATCGATCACAAGGATTCTTTTTTCTTCCATTGCCATTTCTCCCGGAACATTAAAACTGGTGAATGTTTTTAGGCAACCTTCTTTACACCGAAGAAATTTAACTTTAATCGTTTCCCCGGCTGAAGTCCATATTTTTTTTGTAAGGCTGCATGCGATATTTGCCATTTTCAGGTTTAAGGCAAGAAAATAGAATCCTTCACTTCCTTTCTCGTACTCGCACTCACACTCGTACTCGAGTCTCGAAAGACGAAAAAACGAAATCTGTCAAACAATCATTGATAACAAAATTTTATTCCCCGGGCAACCGGATATCGTTCCTATTCTCGTTCTCGAAAAAAAGGGGAGGATTACGATTACCCGTCTCCTTTACGCCTCCGGCGTCACTACGCCGCGACAAGATGCCGCGGTATTCGGTCACGGTCACGATCACGCTTAAGGGGTGAACCCGAGACAGGCGCAATTAACAATAATCAATTTACAATTGACACCCTGCTTTTGCGGGGTCAATACTTCCTTTGAAATAACCTGAAAAAGACGTTTATGCATTTGATCTCATATTTATGGCGGGGAATAACCACAAAAAGAGATTTATTAACCACGAATCCCGCCGGTGGCGGGAAGAATCTACACGAATGAAAAAAGGAATAAACTGGAGATCACATTTTGTGATCTTAAAGCCTAAAACATAATGGAGAGAAAAATGCCCGAACCTGGTTCACTTATTCCGTCAAAACATATCCAACAAGCAATACTCCTTATCCGTGGACAAAGGGTAATGCTCGATCATGATCTGGCGTGTTTATACGGAGTTGAGATCAGGACTTTGAATCAAGCTGTAAAGCGAAATATCAAAAGATTTCCCAAAGACTTTATGTTTCAACTTACTGATGAAGAATATATCTTTTTAAGATCACAAACTGTGATCTTAAAAAAGGGACGCGGAAAACACAGGAAATACCTCCCCTATGCCTTTACCGAACAGGGAGTAGCAATGCTATCCAGCGTGCTTAGAAGTCAGCGCGCAATCCAAGTCAACATTGAGATCATGCGCGCTTTTGTCCGGTTGCGACAGATGCTTGTGTCTCATGAAGATCTTGCTCGGAAGATAGAGAAAATTGAAAAGAAATATGATTCCCAGTTTAAGGTTGTTTTCGAAGCCATCCGGAAGCTCATGTTCCCTTCAAAGTCAGCCCCCAAACGGAGGATTGGATTTATTAAAGGGGAGGAAAAATGACTATAAAAAAAACCGGAAGAGATTTGGATATAGGAAAAGACCATACAAATCCCGCCGGTGGCGGGGGAAAACCACAAAATGAGATTTATTAACCACTAATCCCGCCGGTGGCGGGACGAATTTTCACGAATGAAATAAAAGGAAACAGAATGAAAATTACATTTGAACAAGGGCTTGATCAGATTGCCAAACTCACAGAATATTTTCGAATAAATCATTCTCAATACCTTTCCCCGGAAATAAAAGAAGCCCAAGTGCG
>Ga0180438_10010464_pt1 | contig 11373 bp, 11 predicted proteins | sample SS_ome_12_FD_132455 | JGI IMG/M metagenome (GOLD analysis project Ga0180438, IMG submission 132455) | Hypersaline lake sediment archaeal communities from the Salton Sea, California, USA - SS_3_D_2 metaG | ecosystem: Environmental > Aquatic > Non-marine Saline and Alkaline > Hypersaline >...
ATGCTTACGCTCATCAATGCGCGCAAGCAACGTCCTCGGCAGCGCGAAGCTGATGCTTGTCATCTTCTCATCTGGAGCCATAGGCTTGCGGCCAGCGCCAGCTCTACACCCCCTCGTGTGCCCGCCTTCTTCTTACTCATCGGGCTTCCTCCCCATAGCAGTACAGGTACAACAGTTCCCACCTGGAAACGTTGGCCTGCAACACTCCGTGTCATGTCAGCCACAAGGCCGCGATACCTTCATGGTGCAAGATGCTTCGTGCTTGATCAAGCACTAGTAGTGTGAGAGCAGATCGAGAGAAAGGCCAGAATGGATGGATTGACCATACCATCCAGCCACAGTACTGTGGTGTTACTCACGGTGCAATGAAACCTCTCGGAAGGAGTTCTATCGCGTAGCCATATGATGCCGCAGACAATCTAGTCATAGCTCGACAGAGCTTGTCGCCTCGATGCACAAACCTACCACCTTTGGTCAAATGACCAAAATCCACACGAGACGGCAGGTATTTGGTCGATGCTCCTATATGGGGAGTGTCGCCGTTCCTGCTTTCGTGTGGAAGGCCTGTGGTAGGGCCTGTGCATCGAGGGCGGTCGGTGCGCTCCCCGCTTCTATGGGGATCACAATACAAGCATTCGAAGAGCGGTGTTCCGAGGTCAACCAGTCTGATTATGCACCACCACACAGTGTAGTGTCAGGATGAAGACGACAAGTCTTGGTCGTCAATGCTGTTTTGTGGTCCTAACGGAGGGGAGTGCCGCAATGATCGGACTCACGTCACAAGTCGATGGTAACACGGTAATCAACACAATCGATGGAACGATCAGCTACCAGAGGATCATTGATTTCATCAAAGACAAGATCGGCTCGTGGGAAAACAAGGTGATGCTGTGGGATCTGCGTGACGCGAATCTTTCCGGGATACCGTCACAACAGATGAGATCTCTTGCCCGCACGATGATCCCTCTAGCAGAACGACGTGCAGGTCTCAAGACAGCTGTTGTTGCTCCAAGCGACCTGCAGTACGGCACGATGAGAGTCTATAAAGCTTGGGCGAGTGCGTTAGGCACTGCAACAGACATCAGAATCTTCAGGACATCAGAAGAGGCGCTCGACTGGTTGCAGGAAGAGCCCGAGTAGCAGACCAAGCGTCGACTCCAAAGCTTGTGAGCGTCTGGTAGCTAACTGCCAGACATGTCGTACGGTTGTGCATTGACTGCCTCGGCGAGTATTGTATCTGTCCTTTGTTGGACAAAGAGGCAAGTCGGCCATATGGAGTTGTAGCTCATTGATGCTGCCTCGCTTTGGGTGGGGCAACAGCAATTCCAGCTCGGCCGGGCAACATGTCAGAAGGGGGCAAACGACGATGCCAGATGAAATGCATGGAACTCCAGAGAATCCCAAGACACAGACTGTGGGTTCAGGCTTCGGACGTCTGCTGGCTACGTGGATTGCGCTTGCAGCATCACTGGCCTCGCTGGCGGCAGCTGCTGTTGCGCTGAGTATCGTGAATGGTCAGCAGGGAAGTCTGATGATAGCTGAAATGAAGATCGATCAACTCTCAGACAAGCTGGCTTCTCTGGAAACAAAGAAGATGAGCAAGGACCTCTCCGTAGAGTCTCTCGTGTTCCTTGATACTGATGGCAAGCCAAAGGCCGTGCTGGCATGTGTTGTTGATGAGAAAGGTGATGGATCTCTGGCGATCTACGATGGCAACGCCACGGTCAAGGCATCAATCGACCTGCTAGACGACGGCTCACGATTGCTCCTGTTTTCCTCAGATGGAAACAAGTCAGCAAGCATCTGGGCAAAGGACAAAGGATCTGGCATGGCCTCGTTCTCAGATGAAGCGAAGTACGCAGTCACCACAGATGACACCAAGTGCCTCGTAACTGCCTCCGGTGGCGAGACTGCCTCTATGCAGTGCATGCTTGCCAGCGAAGACACTTCCATAAGCAGGGGTGAGCAGGCATGGATGAGAATGACTTCATCTGCTGGCGACGCACTCCTATTCTGTAGCGATAGAGAGGCTTTGGTGGAGGCAACCTCCAAAGCACATCCTGGTGTTGAGTCAGCAATGAAGACCACCAAAGACGGAAACACGAGCATCACGTGCCAAGTGCCAACGCAGGGCCTGATAACTCTGGCGGGCTCGAAGAAAAGCGGGGTGGATCTGTTCGTGATGGGAAAGGCCAAGAGTGGTATCGCGCTAAGCAGCAGTGCAGACAGAGAACCCATACTCGTGGTAAGAGACGAGAATGCCACGGCCAGAGTAGTCCTCGGAAGCTCCACGACAACTGTCACTGCAGGACCAAGGAAAGGAACAGAGACAACCACTCCTGTCTCATCAATTAAGCTCTTCAACGATGATGGATCGCAGATATGGTCAGCACCATAGAATCAACGCAGATCCATTGACAGTTCAGCTCTCAGAGGAGTGTCAGCAAATGGTTCTCAACTACTTGTAGGCGCGAGGTCCGAGACGAACTCAACGAGATGACCTGATCCGAGGGAGGAGACCGAGACAGATCCTCTCCATAGCATCCAGGACATCAGAGGACCTGTATAGACAACAAGACTGAATGGATGCCCCAAGCTTACAACGGCGCACATGTCCATTCCCAGCCATCTGCTTGAGCCTATGCTCCCGAAGACCTATCAGCTCCTCCACCTGGGCTGACCGCATCCACACCGGCAGAGCAACTCTCACAGGCATTTTCGTCGGCTCAGAAACAGCATTCCCCATCCCAGCGCCCATCCTGCAGTGTAGTAGTGATATCGACTGCGCCAGGCCTCCTATCACGCTCTGCAGGCGCTGCAGCCCCTTCTCGATATTATCCAATCGCTCATCTGCACTTCGACTGTCCATTCTCCACCCCCACCAACACATTGTTGACCAGCACCTGAGATCTCCAGGAACACCACAAATAGGGGTCTCGTTTCCCGGCGAGATACGTATATCTAAACAGGACCTTGGACATTTGAGCGAGCCCAAGCGTTCTACATTGCTGTATTAGCATACTCGTGTTTCGGAAGATCGAAGTTCTATCTGGAGGTGAATCAATGAGCCAATCGATACGGGGCCAATTGCTGTGGTTCAAGGGCGAATGTCTGCTAGATGGGTACGACGCACTCACACGCGGCGCGCGCTTCATCGAGTACGCCAGGTGTATCAGCACCACCCACCTGAATGCCTTCGGAGTCCTCAAGCCAAGGGCTCCAAGGGTGTGGGTAGTTGAATGGTACGATGACGAGAACAAGCTGGTGTGCGACGCCATTCTTGGAATCGATCATGCGAGGAAGCGTGTCAGCCTCAGTTACTACCTGGTGGACCTGGAATCAGGCGCACTTTACACGAAGCGCGGCCCGAAGACATCACGCGCCTCGCCGATGAAATTCGAATTCTCACTTGTCACTGCGTATGGCAATCACGGTGGTCACAGGAAGTACTTCAAGTGTTCGTGCGGATCGCGTGTTGCGAACCTTCTGATGCCGATAGGCAAATACAAGTTTGGGTGCAAGAACTGCCATGGGCTCATTCACCTAAGCCGATCGGGACACCGATCCGCATTGTTGCTCGCCCCTGCGAACGACGTACGAATGACTCCGCGGAAGGACAAGAGGGGTGATCCACCTCCGCTACACAGACCGAACGTGTGCGAGGCGTGGCTCACCAGCGGACTTCGGAAAGGCAACAAGTGCGTTTCGAAGGATCACGCGCTTGAAATGGAGTTGGCCGTGGTCGCTCACGACGAGCTGCAGAAGCTCGCAAGGATGACGGGTTGGAAGAGCGAAGAGGAAGATGGCATCTCGTTTGGTGATGTGTTTCGATCACGACGGAGGAGGACATCATGAGAAGGCCGAATTCCCCAGTTGTGACAGTGGAAATGTGCCTGCGCATCAATTCAAGCAGTCTGGTTGCGTCAGGTGTAGCTGACGGAAAGCCGGGAGACAAATGGCTAATCGAGTGGACAACATCCGAACGTCAGCGCATAGGTCGTGCAGCGATCGTTATCCAGGAGTGTGACGAACTTGGCAGTCGAGTTGAGCTTGCCTTCTACCTTCTCCGAGACGGTCAGACAGACGCTTTGCTGATTCGCCAGCAGATCAAGATCGTGCGTATGCTGTCATCATTGTACGGTTCCAGGAGATTGCTACAGTGTGACTGCACCTGTCGTGGACCATGTGAGCGCCGTGTGTCCAACCTGTATTTCGCACCAGGAAGCAGTGTATTTAAATGCAAGCATTGCGCCTCGTTGACATGTGAGAGCGAACGACATCTGAAACGGCGGCGACCTCGTCAGTGGCAGACGATTGGGAAGCTACAGCAGGTGCTGCAGATGGACTCGCCAACATCCTGGGGGCTACCGGAGTCTGTGTCTACTGTCGAGGCAACTGAGTATGGCAATTGGCCTGGCATCGTGTACGACAGAGAAATCCAGGAGCGGAGCATGCAGAAGGAGCTGAGGATGCTTACTGCAAACGCGCGCATGAACGCACGCAGGAGAATTTCGATGGACGCCGCCAAAGAGGAAGTCGCGTGAGACCACGACCGCTTGAACGCATTCGGGACTACGCGAAAGTCATTGGCATGGAAGACCTCTACAGGCACAACGTCTTCGCGTCAGGCGTTGGTTCCAGTTGGATATTGGAATGGCTCAACAGCGAGTGCCAGGTCGTCTCCGAGATGGCGATGACGCTTTCTGAAGATGCCGAAGGACTGATTGCAGAATTCAAATACTACCTGGTCAATACCCAGACTGGAAAGCTTTACAGCCCGCATGACCAGACAACCCCGTTTCCGAACACGGAACCGATTCGCTACTCGGCTCAAGTCGTAAGGTGTAGGCACGGCTTGGCTGGAGCACGGCACTTCTTTGTGTGCAGAACAGATGAACGGGGTATCCCTTGCCGAAGGCATGTGCAGAAACTGTTCATCCCATGCGATGACTACACCCTTGGATGTAGCAAGTGCCATGCTCTGTCTTATCTCTGCCGGATGAGCAGACGAGTCAAGGTAGCCCCACCGAGACGAACTCTAAGGATACGGAAGCTACCACATGACGAGGAAGATCAATGGTTTCCTTCTATGCACAAGCCACACTTCAACGAGGCGATCCTGACTCACGGCCTTCGAATGCGACCACGTATTGTGCTCTGCAGTGGAATACCAACAGGTGCTTGCGTGCCACCGGGCTTGGCAAGACCATCAGCTTCTGGCAGAAAGGATTGCTGATGAACCATTTGGCCACGAAGATGATGATTCTCTTGGCATTTCTACTACTGTGCTGTGAACGTGCACCTGATCAGAGCCCGGTATCAGGACAGCCCCGGATTGTCGTAAGAGTCGTAGATGGCGACACCATCGTATTGGACCGCGATGAACGTGTACGCCTGATTGGAGTTGACACACCCGAGACCGTACACCCATCGCGGCCGGTTGAGTTCTTTGGCAAAGAGGCATCATCGTTCACCAAGAAGATGGCGAATGGCAAGACGGTCTGGCTTGAATACGATCAGACGCGGCAGGATCGGTATGGAAGAACTCTGGCATACGTGCACCTAGCCAACGGCGTTGTCTTGAACGAGGAGATCATTCGCCAAGGATATGGGCACGCCTACCTTAGATTTCCTTTCAAGTATAGAGATCGCTACAAACACCTGGAGGCTGAAGCTCGGTCGGCTCGCAGAGGTCTATGGGCCAACTCAAGTACGAGCGTCAAGACAACAGGAGCTGAGAATCAGAGGACAACTGCGTCTGTAGTCTTCATCACTCCGAACGGCAGGAAGTTCCATCGAGCAAACTGCAGCCATCTGCGGAAAGCCCGGCGGACGATCAGTCTTGAGGATGCAAAATCTCGCGGCTACGGTCCATGCTCTCGGTGCAGGCCTCTTGGCAAGTGATGGAGCCGAGTCACCGACCGCGTGAGCATCCTGACGCCGTGTGAATGAAGCATCCTAGGGAACAGGCCAATCCTTCTGAAGCCCCTCGCCGATGATGCTCTGTAGATTGTCGACCGACGTGCCAACAGCATCTGCGATCGAAAGTGATTGGCTACTACAAGAACCTTGGCGCACGGATCAGATGTTTTCGGAAGCAGGCAGACTATGAATGCGTCAGGCTAGCGAAGATGTCCGGCATCCACATACGAAGACTCAGAGCTATCGAGTCTGGCCGCGCTCTGCTTTGCAGCAGTGAACTACTGGCAATCTCCGAGCAGCTTGGTGTAGACGTCTCAGATCTCTTCCGCCTGCGCGGATGACAGAATGCAAGGCACATGTTCTAGTCTCAGGACCACACGCCCACACAGCGATTCTCTTTGTTGGTATTCCCCATTCATTGTATTGACCGGCGCACCAGTCTGGCTAACATGTTTGAGGCCACGGTGCATACCTTTGTGACAACAACGCAGTCAATGATCGGCCAAGCGTGAAGTCCGCTGCTCTGCTAGCAGTAGCGGGATCGAAGCCTGGGAACCGCTTTGGGGAGAATATGAGAAATCATGTGAGTCGTACGCTCGCTCTGGTGGCAATGGTTGTCGCGTTGTCTGGCTGTGGAGAAGAAATCGAGGATGGGCCAACAGGACCAGTTCCAAGCATCACCTCCCTCAGTGTCAATGTTGGTCCGGCTCCTGGTGGAACTGCCGTCACTATCTCAGGAACCAATTTCGTAGATGGTGCCACGGTCACTTTCGGTGGGATCAGTGCAACCAGCGTTGTAGTCGTCTCTCCCACTCAGATTACCTGTGCTACTCCAGCACATGCTGCTGGCGTTGCCGTTGTCACGGTGCTCAATCCCGGCGGCCACAGCTGCAACTCACCAATAGGCTTCACCTATGAAGCCGCCCCGACAATCACATCGATCAGCCCTGTCAAGGGTGCAAGTGCTGGAGACACGTATGTCACAATCACTGGCAGCGACTTCAAGTCTGGTGCCAGCGTCACCTTCGGTGGAACCGCAGCTACTAGTATAGTCGTTGTCAATACCACAACGATCACGTGTGATACACCTGCTCATGCAGTTGGAGATGTGTCAGTAACCGTAGCCAATCCAGACAGCCAAAGCGATACACTCGTCTCTGGTTTCGAATTTCTCGAAACGTGGACAATATTGGTCTATGGCCACGCAGATCACAATCTTTCATACTCCCTGATCAGAGACATTCAGGAAATGAACAATGCGGTCATCGGGGATCACATTCGCGTCCTGGTGTTTGCAGACTACTGCAGTGGAAGAACCAACCCTCTGACCAGTCTTCCATACCCATCTGGCACCGAATGGCTTGGCATCAATGGAAACGGCACGCCCGAAACGCTAATTGCGACCGATGTTGAAATGAACTTCGATGATCCAGCCATACTAAGAGCATGCGTCGATGCCGTTTTCACCGCACTACCTGCCGACAGATACGGACTTGTCCTATGGAACCATGGCGGATCCTGGGACGGCGGTTACGGACACGATCAACAGGACACTCCCTCCAATTTTGGCGACGACGGAGCCGGAATGTCAATTGCGCAGGTTGCCTCTGCGGTTTCTCTTGGCCTCTCAGACGCCGGACTCGTTGGAACACGACCATTGGAGTTCTTTGGCTTTGATACCTGCCTCATGGCTGGCAACGAGGTGGTATATGAGATGCGCAATCTCGCAAAGACATATCTGGCATGCGCCGAGATCGATTTTGGGCAGGGCTGGGACTACACGGCGACTCTGAGCTATATCAGTGCAAATCCAGATGCGACTGCGAACACTATTGCCACAGAAGAGGTGGCGCACTGGGACGCGCATCATGCCTCGGCCAGCCAAAGCGATAGTTATGTCCGTGCGCACGCAGCTTTGGATCTTTCTCAATGTGATGCCTATGCGACCTCGTGGGAGACTCTCTCATCAACTATGTTGGCAAGCAGCGGGTTGGACTGGTTGGAGGTTGCTCGGCAACAGTATCTGTCTAGACCGGGCTATTCCATCACTCTCAGCGACCCGAATGATATGCCGAAGATCCGAGATGCAGGCCAACTGCTGGACAACCTGCAGGCTGTAGTGACTGACGTTGATGTGCCGGTAGCAGCCGCGCTAGCTCAGACCGCTTTGGATGGCATGATTCTGTCGTCATCCCTCGGAACCGTACGATCGGCCGCAAGCCAATCGGGCATGCACGTTGAGTCGCCTGTTGCCAGCCAGTGGACGTCAACTCGCCGCGGAGTCTATCAGGCCTTGTCGTGGGATATTGCTACCGACTGGAGTCTCGTTCTTGATGCCGTGGTGTCTGGCAGTGATGCTGTCGGGCCAGCCATTACGCATGATGCCTACAACACCACTGATCCTAGTGCTGCGTTTCCACCGTTCCTCGATATCGGCTCCGGCGATGGGGACCTGGTTGAGGGACAGGTGCTTATTGCAGAAACCCTTGTTGGCAATGTGATCGTGTATGGTCTGATAGGTGAAGGTCTTCTCGATCCAGGCTATTTATACCAGTTCGTGTGGGACGGAAATCTCTTTGGCCTCACAGATGGGACCACGTCCTCAGAAGTGTGCTTGGCTCGCTGGATAGCTTCTCCGACACAATCACTCTACGTAGCTCCGTGTCTAGTGGGCGATGCTTCCGGCACGATCTCAGGCTACGTGGTCATCGAGGGTCCTGGAGTGCCGGTGAAGACACTGCTCCTGGACATGGGAGGTGTCCTGTCTGCCAAGCCAATGTCAATTGCCAGAGGAATCCAGCTCAGTCCAGTTCTCTACAACATGACCACTGACTCATGGATCACTGCGTATACGTTGACAATCCCAGATGTTGCAGATCCATCGTTGACCTTCTTCTCTGGAAGTGCTGCAGCTGGCACCTACCATCTTCTCACAACAATGACAGATGCTTGGGGCAACAGCAACACTGAGAGCGACGATGTCACTGTCATCACGCCGTTTGGAGATTGATCCCATGCGAAGGAAGAAGCTCCCATTGCTTGTTGCCGCTGTGGCAACAGCAGCGTTGGTGGTAGTCGTGGCAATCTCTGTTTCCCGGCAGGAAGAGAAGACACGCGAGCCTGCGGCCCAAGCGACACGACAGAAGAGCACTATCGAAGTGCCGCCGTTATTGCGTTCGGATTCTACAGATGATTCAGCTAAGTCCGTTGCGCCATCTAGAAGGACTGGTTCCGTGTACGACAGCCCAGCGCTCAACAACCTGCCAGGAGTCACACCAGCATCACGCAACCGTCAGAGCGTAACGAGGAAGTTGCTGGCGGAATACTCAGAGAGCGAACTTGAACTTCTGGCAGGTCTGCAGCGGGCTGAGGTTGAGGTGGAGCCTGACAGCTTGCAGCAGATAATCCATGCCCGCCGCACAGGAAGCAGTAGCGACGAGTTGCGCGGAATGGCAGACACGTTGTTCGCCGAGAACATCAAGGCGCGGCTTTTGGTCAGGGCTTGGTTAACAACAACATCGCAGGTAGCGCCAACAGGGGGCCAGACCAGCAGCACTGTTGATCGAAAGCCAGTAGTGAAGGTACTCAAGAGAACTAGCCGACCCATCCCTACTCAGACTCCGTGATCGATGACGTGGATGGCATGGGTCGGCTGACATTGGTACGCAAGATGAACCAGCTTGCCACAGGTGCTAGTCGACATGAATCCAGCCATTCTGTGGATCTGGATACACTCTTGGTGACGCGCCTCCAGTATCCTTCTGGTAGATAGACCCGCCGGTGTCCATGATGAACGTATTGACGCCGCTGACACCGTATTTGGCTGGCACTGCGGCGTACCCGAATTCGATCTCGTTCATGTACTGCCCAGTCGTCGCACTTCGGTCGAATTGCACGAAAAAATAGCCCTTGGCTGGTGACTGTGCTGATCCAGCACGCGCGACCTCTTCTGTTATCAGTCTCAGAAGTCGTCCTCGGCATCGGTAGAGATCTTGAATGGCTCGTGCATACTGCAGCTTGCCTTCGTTGTAGTAGTCGGTCTTGTGAAATGTGGCCTGGGCGGCAAGCATGACGACAAGACTCGCAACGGCAGAGATCTCGTTGCTGCTGATCTGACTTCGCCTCAGTGCAGGTGCCGGACTCCATTTCGCGTTGGTAGTTGTGCGTTGTGCCTTCTGAATCTCAACGACTTTGGTCCGCAGCATGGCAACTTCCTTCTGCACCGTGGCAACCTCACGCTCCAACGCGCTGATGCGTTCGGCCTGGGCAGCATCCTCTTGGCACCCGATCAACGAAAAGCACAGCATACAACACACAAGCGTCTTCATGGTCTCCCCCATTCCCCGGACATTCGTACATCGACGAGCCGTCTCCCACTGTTTGGATTGTCCGCCTACCTAGGGCCGAATTCGTTCGCCATCTACAGCGACAAGTGTCTTGTAGAGCAGCGCAGAGGCAGTGATCTCCATATCCACAAACTGCCTGACCGCCTTCACACTGAATCTGTACAAGTAGGTCTTGTCCCAGTGTTTCATTTGGAACTCTATGTGGACGACATTGTCGGACACGTCTGTTCCGGTTGAGAAGATGTGCTTGAAGGCTGATTTGATGGAAGAGGTGAATATGCCCTTTGCCAACAGTTTGGCAAGATATTCGGGATCGACATTTGGAATGTGTCCAGTGGCAACCCTTACCGCTGTCGAGTCTGGCTTGCCTGACAGCAGTAGCTTAACACCGTTCTTGTCTTCGCCGTACTTGACGCAGTCAACCTCAATACCAGCAATCGACCACAAGGCAGCTATCTTCTTCAGGCTGTCAAACCTGCGTTTCTGAAGGTTGCGGACGCTATGTGCAACGTCTTCAGGCTTGGCGACTGCGTCTATGCCCTTCTTGGCTTGTCTGGCGAAGACAATCATTTCGCCAAGATCCTTGCTCAACTGTTCAAGCTTAGCTATTGGGACTTCTTCCCCGGATTCGATCTTGCTTAGGCATTCTGTGGCGGCCAGCGTCTGATCTTCTCCCTGCAACTTCATGGAGTCCCACTCGGCCACTAGCTGCTTGACCTTGGAGAGGCTTCGATTGTACCGAAGCCGCCTCTGCTCCTCTTCGTACTCTTTCCGCTTCGACGTTTCAGCCTCAATCAGCTGCTGTCGCTGCGCTTCTCTCTCCTGAAGTTCCCGAGCCCTTCGCTTCTGGGCAAGACCACGGATGTAGTATTCAGCAACTGCGCAGCTTGCAGGAAGCAGTACAAGGCATACCGAGAGCAATCTCATGGATGATCTCCTAGCCATGGATGAAACCACACCTTGCATTATCATCCCAGTTAGGCAGCTGATCGGCAGACGTTCGCAAGCACGCATGGTACATGGTCGATTGGCATCGATGTTCACCCTCCAGTAGTCAGTTCTTGATTATCCCGTAGGCCTTGGCCAGCCGAGTGAACTCCTCCTC
>Ga0180438_10010465_pt1 | contig 11373 bp, 9 predicted proteins | sample SS_ome_12_FD_132455 | JGI IMG/M metagenome (GOLD analysis project Ga0180438, IMG submission 132455) | Hypersaline lake sediment archaeal communities from the Salton Sea, California, USA - SS_3_D_2 metaG | ecosystem: Environmental > Aquatic > Non-marine Saline and Alkaline > Hypersaline >...
AAGCTTATACACATCCCAACTATGTGGTCGATTTTCTCCTTATACATCGTAAGGATGACCAGGAACACAAGATCATCATTGAATATGATGGCTTCAAAGAGCATTTCCAAGATATAGACAGCAGAGATCAATTACATCATGGATACTACTATTCTGAAGCTGACGTATACAGAGAAAAGGTACTCGAAAGTTATGGATACAAGTTCCTTAGAATTAATAAATTCAATATAGGGAATAATCCGATAACAACGCTTGACACTCGTGTCAGACTGTTAACAAGAGACGAACCAATCAATACTAAATTCCTCTTGGGCATTCAAGAGACCGTCGAAAAATTTCAAAATGGAAGTGTTCGTCTATGTCCAAAGTGCGAAGAAATAAGAAACATAGAAGAGTTTAAGGATTCTGCTTTGATATCCGGCTATGGCAGGATCTGTAACAAGTGCAAAGAGACAAAGAAGTCCGAAATCAGGCCAGCAACTGGAGTGACGAAGAAGCCGAAAGCTCCTTTACAAACATATGTAGCTGGGCGTACTCTTTGTCCCAAGTGTGGCTCTCGCATGGTATTACGCAGTGGACGATATGGTACGTTTTGGGGCTGCTCCCGATTTCCTTATTGCAGAGGCACAAGAAGGTACTAATTCTGTACTTCTTCGTAGATCTCAAAATACTACTCTGTGCACTTAAGGTAAGTCAAACTGAATAAGCCGTCATTTTGTTTGATTCCTCGTAAGTTGTTTTGGGTTTAACATGGATTAAATGTAAGTTTGTGTCTCCAGTTTGGATAAAAGAGCCATCGAGAATATACATTTACAGCAGATTTCTTGTAGAATAGAACTAGCATCATTACAGCGATTGGACGCAGAACATGGCAAGCGAAGAAAACGCATTTTTTAATGTAGACTCCCGGCTGTTGTTTCAGTTGGGCGAGAAACTAGTTACTAATAGAGCTGTTGCGTTGGGAGAGCTTATTAAAAACTCATACGACGCAGATGCTACGCACGTGACTGTTCGCATGGAGAATATTAAAAATCCAAGGGGAACAATAATAGTTGAAGACAATGGCACTGGAATGGCCGCCCAAATCTTCCAGAGGACTTGGATGCGAATTGCTACTATTGATAAAGAGGAGAATCCGATCTCTGCGAAATACGGAAGACAGAAAGCTGGCGAAAAAGGTATTGGCCGCTTCGCATGTCGAAAATTATCAAAGAGATTATTGTTAAAATCCATTGCTGAAACAGGGAATGGAAGCAAGGAAGAGCTAAATGCAACCTTTGACTGGGCTATGTTCATTCCAGGTAGTGATCTCGAAAGAACGCCAATTAAGTATACTGCAAGATCTGTGGATGCTAAGACTCCTACCGGTACCACACTGACTCTCACGGATACAACTGAACCTTGGAACGCATTAGACATCAGACTTCTTAGAATTGAATTAATGGATTTGATTTCACCGACAACCTTTAGACTCGAAAATGAATTTGCAGTAGTTCCCGAGAAATATGATCCTGGATTTTTGGTGGATTTTGAATGCTCTGAGTTTCCAGTGGCATTTGAACAGCTCGACGAGACTTTTTTCAAAAATGCTTGGGCAAAACTTACTGGATCGGTTGATGAGAAAGGTTATGTAAGTTATGAGATCAAAGTAATAAATGAAATTATAAACAAATTAGAAAGGACTTTTAAAAAAACTGGGGCGTTCGAATACCTAAGGAGTGCTAAATTAGAAGTTTACATCTTTAGTTATCGAAGTGACCTTTTCGGAAATTCAGAATGGAGTCTTAACAAGGCACAGAGAATGGGTCAAGAGAGAGGAGGGGTGAAAGTATATGCTGATAATTTCAGGGTGTTTGGATATGGTGTAAAGGGAGATGACTGGTTAGCTGTTGACTACGACCGAGCTAGATCAAGGGCAGGTGTGGATGCAGAAGTAAGGGGTTTAGCTACTGAGGATAAGCGACCGGGATTGCGCCTTTTTAGAAATCAGAACTTATTTGGGCATGTCATATTCGTACGGAAAGATAATCCGGGACTAGATATAACAGTAAATCGTGAGAGATTACTCGAGAGTGAAACGTTTAACGAATTGAAAAGGTTCACTCGTTTAGGTATTGATTTTGCAACGGTATTGTATGCCAATGAGATAGCAAGAGAACTAAAAGCAATCGAGGAGGCGAGGAAGGCTAAAGAAGAGGCCAGAAAGAAAACATTCGAAGAAGCCAGAAGGAAAGAGGAAGAGTCATTAAGAGAGGCGGAGGAAGAACAAAAGAAGGCCGAGGAAAGGAAAAAACAGCTACTAAAGGAAGCACAAATCGTGGAGCAAGAGAGGCTTGCCGCAGAAGAGAAAAGAAGGTTAGCCGAGAACGACAGAAGAGCAGCTGAAGAGGAAGCCCGTAGAACGAATGATAAACAAGCGTGGCAGAGAGTTGCAGCACTGATTAGTAAGGAGAAGGAACTCTTTGTAGCTGAAGAAGAAGCGAGAGCCAAAGAACAAGCGATAAAGCAAAAGGTAGAGGAGGCAATAAGAACTGAAGAAAAGGAGAGGGAAACTGCGATTGTTCAGGCGCGAAAAGCGGAAGAAGATAGAAGAAGAATCGAAGAACTTGAGCTAAAAAGAAAAGAGGAAACATACGTAAGAGAGCTTTCTCTACTTAGAGTGCTCGCATCTACTGGAACCCTGATTCTAATTTTTGAACATGAGTTGCAGGCTTTAGTAGAAGACATGGAAGAAATGATTAGCAGTACCTTAGCAGTATTAAAAAAATTACCAAATGTAGAACAAAGTGATTTTAAGTATGTTCTGGAGTCTTTCAGTAACCGAACTGAAATGATAAAGGAATTAGGCGAATTTCTAGGATTAACAATCGGTAAAGAAAGTAGGCTTGAGAGAAGAGAATGGGTTTTGCATCCAGTAGTGGAGAGTGTCTTTAGACCTTTTAGACAGTACTTTAAGGACTTTGGAATCGATCATAGGAACACTGTACCTGATAATCTAAGGACTCCGAAGATGTACCGCTCAGAGGTAGTTTCTGTTTTGCACAATTTGATGTCAAATGCAACTAAGGCAGTAAAAGGCCAACATGAAAGGCTTATAGAAGTCACAGGATTCGAGCAAAATGGACGTGTGCACATTCACTTTCTTGATTCCGGGAAAGGCCTAGGCGAGAGCCGTTGGGTGGAAGTTTTTGAGCCGTTTGAGAGTGATAGTGAACCGGATCTTAGACTCGGTTCAGGGACTGGCTTGGGTCTGAAGATAGCCAGAGATATTATTAGAACATATGGAGGAGATATAAAGTTTATCAGCCCACCACACAATTGGAAGACTTGCGTCGAGATTACATTGCCCCAGGAGGCCTGAAATGATTAAGACTCTTTACATAGATGATTCTCAGCAAGAGTTACAAAGATACAACAAAAAGTTTGAAAGCGATGACAGGACTAAGGATAGATTTAGAATAATCATGCGGAATTCACCAAAGTCAGCCCAAGATTATAAACAGATATACCAAGATTATGCGGACCTAATGCTAATAGACTTCGATCTAGCTAAACCTGATTCAGAGGGGAATATAACGGACATTTCTGGTTTAACTCTCTCAACCGAACTCAGACAAAGGTTTCCAGACACTCCTGTAGTTCTCTTCACTAGGCCAAAGTTTTTCAAAGAGAAAGACTATTCTGTGCGAATCTTGTCCAATATAGATGAGTTTGTTTACAAGAAAGACTTGTTTGTGCCCGATTCAACATTATTGGATTCCCTCTACGAACTCGCCATTGGTTTCAAAAAGCTTCGCAACAAAAGGTCTAGAAAGTGGATCGATTTAGTGGAAATTATAAATGCCCCTGACATAGAGTACGATAACCTAAAACTTGCGAACCCGCCAATAGATTCTGGGAATGAGTGGTCGGTCTCTGATGCAGCTGCATGGATACGCAACACTCTCATCAAGTATCCAGGGCTGCTGTATGATCCAATGCACGCGGCAACCTTTTTGGGTATACCTAAAGGTGCGTTTTTGTCGAATCCTATTCAGGAGGTATTTAGTAAGGCAAAGTACTCAGGGTTATTTCCCCCACCAGATGGCCGATGGTGGAAAACGAGGTTACAGCAAATCGCTAATGCTATGATGACCCAGAGAGAACTAAACCTGCCATTAAGAGAAGGCTTTCCTATGGCTTGGGAAAGAACTAGAAAGACATCGATAGAAAGGTCTGTATGTGTTTTTGGTGGAGAGTCCCCTGCCGAATGGGTGTGCTATATACTAAAGAAACCGATGATGATTAAATATTCTTTGTCTTATAAGCCAGACTCGCGCCCATCAGTAATGGATGAAGCGAGGGTCTCCTTTGAGGCAATAAGAACATCTAATGAGGTCAATGACGAGCTATTTAACCCCTTGGGGAAAGAATTACTACCAGAAATTCGTAGAATGCAAAAGCCGAAGAGGTAAATAGTGAAGATCGAGGAGTATCCTAGAAACCTAGAAATGCTTGCTCGATCATACATAACTAACTTCCTGGAAGTCAGTTCTAGAGCAGCGTTAATTGAAAGGGCTCAGGAACTTCGCTTTGTCATCCAAAAGAAGAGGAAAAAGGCGCCAGCCACTTGGAAGTTTGAAATCCCGCTAGACCGTCCATTAGTATTCAAAATGACTGAATTGGATGGTTTCAGAGTACAAGTTGATATTGCCTGTTACATTGAAGGTTTTGGGGATTACATCAGCAGGCAAAACGTGGTTTTAAGAGTGTGGTCTCTGGACGAGAATGTTAGCTATAGGGAACAACTGGACGCAATCGGCCTTAAAGGGATTTTAGAATCTTGTGGTTGGAAGCGGGTGATGTTACGTTTTCATTTGGATAGAAGAGCTCAGCAAGCAAGAAAACCGGAGCCATTATATCACCTTCAAGTAGGTGGAACTGCAAGAGACGAAGAGAATTGTTGGCTCCACCAAAACATTGAGGTTCCCAGATTTCATCATCCTCCCATGGATCCAGTTCTGCTGTGTGAATTTATATTACTAAATTTCTTTGAAAGAGAGTCTGAGATTCTGAGGAAAGACCCAGCATGGAGGAGCCTGGTTAGAAAAAGCCAAGACATTTTTCAGAGCAACTATTTCACAAATTGTGTGAATCACCTTAAGGACACAACGAGTACGTTACTAGAAAGTTCGGCAATGGACAGCTGATCTTTCCGAGATAGTACTGGTTAAGATTGTGAACAATATGGAGAGACCACCTGATAAGGTTATTGGTCAGACACTTACAGAATATGCCGAAACTCTTATAAGTTGGTATATAAGCAAAAGTGACTCCCAGTATCGGAAGAAGTCGGGACAATACTTTACACCAGCCAATATAAGTGGGTTTATGGTTAGACAATATGACAACATCAATAAGGAAGAAATAAAAATCCTTGACCCGGGAGCCGGTATCGGTATTTTCGAAAGCAGCTTTTGCGAATACCTTATCTCAATAGGCACGAAGGTTAAAATAACCTTTGACCTTTATGAGAACGATCCTGGCATAATACCCCTTTTGGTTCTTAATATAACAGCATGTAAAGAAGATATAACTAGGTATGGTTTTGATGTCTCATTTAGAGTATTTGAGGAGGACTTCATCCTCTCAAATGCTGCAAGGCGAAGTGCTCACAATGTGAATTCGAAAATAAGCCGCGAAGGCTATGATCTCGTAATAGCTAATCCCCCGTATTATAAACTCAGAAAAACTTCACCACAGGTGGTAGAAACTAAGAATATCGTTGATGGGCCACCTAATATCTACCCGCTATTTATGGTAGTAGCTGCTGAGTTGTTACGGGATGGTGGACAGATGACAATACTCACTCCGAGAAGCTATTGTTCAGGCTGGTACTATAGGAAATTCAGGAATTGGTTTCTGGGCTTTATGAAGCCATACAAAATCCACGTTTTTGAATCTAGGAGAGAGATCTTCAAAGAATATGACGTACTCCAAGAGAATATTGTCCTAAATGCCAAAAAAACTTCGCACACTCCAAAGGATGTGATGATTACAGTAAGTAGAGGTGCACCGAGTCGTGATGAAGAAAAGAATGCATTTCGCATACCGTACGGTAGAGTGGTTACCAAAAAACACAATGACTTTGTAATACGGATACCAACATCTAGGTTGGGCGAATCAATATCAGCATATATCGACGACTTTAAAAAGAACCTCAATACCCTCGGATTTAAAACATCAACGGGGCCAGTGGTACCTTTTAGAGCAAGAGATTTGCTGTCAAACGAGACAGTCACGAGTATTGCACACGTTCCGCTAATCTGGATGCACAACATTGTGGACGGTATTTTCAAGTGGCCTATTGAGAGGAATAATAAGTCCACAACAATCCAGAACACTTTGGAATCAAAGACGATTTTGGTCCCTAATAAGAACTACGTTCTGGTTAAACGTTTTAGCACAAGAGAAGGCAAACAACGTATTACAGCTGCTGTCTATTTAAGAAACGTCTTTGATTCTGACCATATTGGCATAGAGAATCATGTCAATTATATTCACAAACAAGTTGGTGAATTGACTGTAGATGAAGCGTATGGAATTGCAGCTCTTCTGAATTCAAAATTATATAACATGTACTTCCAAGTTACGAACGGAAATACCCAAGTCAATGCTTCGGAAATTAACGGCCTACCTCTCCCTCCTTTAGAGATTATTAAAAGGATAGGTCATTCCGTGAAGAAACTAGAAAACAAAGATACGATTACTCGAGAACATATCATCATGAAGCTCTTAGAGCTGGATGCCGAACTGTTACATAACCCTAATAGAAGCAGTTTCAAGAAATTGGGGTTGAAATAAAGCCGTGGTTTGTTTAGCGTGTAATATAAGTTAAACGCATTGAACAATTCATCGTGTTGTGATCTAATAATCACTCATATAGTGAAATAAACTATCAACGGGGTATCTCACTGGCCAACAAACATAAGGATTGTTGAGTCAAGTGGTGATACCGCATGCAATTGAAGGGCTCTTACCTTGGCATAGAGCTAATATTCATTACCTTGATCTGCAGAATGCTTTCATACCAGTTAGGATCAATACCACCGGTTATTAGCATCACTAATTCTCCCTGTTTAGTAGTTAGTACGTCCAACATGTTGCTCAGGCAATCCATGTCCTCCACCCCCTCAATATCCCTTCTTTGCAACGAGGACATAGCACTAATTCAGCTTCTTTTGTATCCCAAATCATATTTGTGATACGGCATTCAGGGCATTTCACACGATCTTCCTGCTTGAATTCATTTCTTGGTTCACACCAACCTGCCCACGCTGCGAAGTAATCGCGAAGAGGTTCTGCAAAGTCAACCAAAGCAATGTAGAAGGCCTTATCACCTTCTTGCTCGAACTCATCTTCCTGCTCAGGCCAATACTCCCATGCAGCAAAGTAGTCGGGAAGAGGTTCTACAAACTCAATTAAAACAACATCAAATATCTTATCGCATTTAGGGCAATATAAGTCAGCAGAAAAACCGTAAATACCACGTTCTTTTGCCTCTTTAGAATCTGGACCTGGATGACCGTAAGGCTTACGTTTATCTTTGCTATCACGATAGAACTCCCACGGACCAGATGTGGAAACAGAATAGCTACATTTGTCGCATTCATAGATATATCCGACACACATTCATTACCCTCCGTATTCCAGCTTAATCAAGAACGCTCCGGCTGGATTTATTGTATAGGGAATCAGATTGGTATGACATTAATCTACAACGTGATTATCCCTTGACATCACGATCTACCGTCAATTAATAGGATTGCCTAAAATGAGAGACCCCTCAAATGAGGGGTCTCCAACAGTTGTGGTCAAAGACCACAACGGGGTAAACTGTATTATTAACTATATTATACAACACATAACACATTTGTCAAGGGGGTAATATGATTCGGAAGGCTATGGCATATGTAGATGGATTTAGCCTCTACTTCGGCTTAAAAGATATGGGCTGGCGTTGTTATTATTGGCTTGATATTAAGGCTCTTTGTAAGAAATTCGCCAAGCTACCTTATTGCCAATTAGATGGTGTGAAATATTTCACTTCGAGAATAAAGGGAGACCCGAGCAAAGTTGCTCGCCAAGATGCATTCCTTCAGGCATTAGAAACAGTATCTAAAATAGATATTCTTTGGGGTGAATACGGGAAAAGGGGATACGAATGCCGCCGTTGTCATCATAAAGGAGAGCTACCTACAGAAAAAATGACCGATGTTTGCCTAGCAAGCGAAATGCTCTTAGACGCATCTCAGAATAGATATAATATGGCATATTTAATATCGGGAGATAAGGATTTAGTTCCTGTAATTAAGCTAATCAAGTACACATTCCCCGACAGAACCATAATATTGATTCCCCCACCACAACGCTATTGCTCTGATTTGGCGAATGTAGCCGACCTTACACTTAACATGTGGGAATACTATTTACGTAAATCACAATTCCCCCCTATAATAACTCGCCCAGGCTTATCAACATTAAAACGCCCCGCAGAATGGTTTTAATTGTCAAGCCATTGGCACCCTCTAACCTAGTGCTATAATCATATGTGAATCTATTGACTTTCGCCGAAATCAATAAAATAATTATCATTGCCACTGCATGAGCCAGTGGCAAAGGAGGTGATTGTGCTTAGCACAATTTTTACCTCGAGCCGAGTCCACGTTGAGTAGAGTGTAGAAATACATTCCCTAAATCCCTAGAGAGGCAGGAGAAACCGCTAGAACCTGCCTGCTTTAGGGAAGAGAGGGCAACCTTGTACACGGCTCATTGAAAAGTAATGTACAGGGGTACTACTGCCGTGCCGACGTCTTAAGCGAACGTCAGGGCAAAGCGGTTAAGCCGACTCAGCTAGTAGGGCAATTACAACCCTGCGAATGGGGCAGGAGATGCTTCGCTTCCAACACTAAGTATTTAGTGAAGGGACTGGTAGCTATCTTGCCCCTTTTACGTGACCTCAAGGGATAGTCACGATCGTGCTTTGTCAGTAAAAATAGGAGAATTTGGCCTCACTGCTAAGACTAGTGCCAGTCCGATTGGGCCCAATGTGGACGAAGGCAGAAGCAAGTGGAGGCCCAGTGGAATATATGAAATTAGAGTAGGGTAGGGTGGAATTGAAGAGCGGAAAAGGGGCGGAAAAAGGGGTGAAACTAGAGAAGAAATAACTGGAAAACAAAGCTAAAATTGGGAAAAAGCCCGGGAAGAGGTTGGGGAAATTCGGGAAAGGTCAGGAGAAACTCGTGAAAAAGGTGGGGAATAAGTAAGTAAAAACAACGGAAACAGAGTGGAAATGAGCGGAAAACAAAGCTAAAATCGAGAAGAAGGCGGAACTTAAACGAGGAAACAAACCTTGAAGATACAAAATGACTTTGTGTTGGATGGTGCTGATCACACAAAAGTCAATATTGTTAAGTAACACTCCAAGCTGCGGGAACTGAAGTGGATAAAGGCGGAGAAAGGTGAAGGACAAGGTGGCGACAAAGCGGAGTCCTGAAGCGAAATGAAGTGGAGGAAAAGTGGAGAACAAAGCTCAAAATTAAATACAAATCAGGTAGAGAAAAAGTGGAAAACTAGAAACTAAGCGGAAACAAACGGAAACGAATCGGAAACGACAACAAGGAAGCAAACCTTGAAGATACAATCTGGCTACTTGTGTGGTTGCGCAGGGATGCAGATTCGATGAAGGTTGTAATGGTGGAATGCCCGCCTGTCTTTAGTAACCATCTTGTTTTTCCATATCATAGGGGACTATACTCATGTAGGTAAATTTGCGCACACTTCTTGTCCGAGTTACCGAAAGACAAACAGGAGGTAACCATGTATTGTAGAAACTGCGGCAGAGAATTGACAGGAACGCCTGATTATTGCCCTCATTGCGGAGTAAAAGTATACGAAAATGTAACAGAGACCAGGGGAGGCAAAAGCAAGACGGCATCTATACTCCTGGCAGTCTTTCTTGCTTTTTGGACATGGCTATATACCTATAGAAAAGACGCGTGGAAGTTCTGGGTGGGATTAGCGATAGCGATTGTCACCGCCATTTTGACGGCCGTTACTCTTGGGATGTTCCTTCGCTTCTCATGGATATTTGGTTTAGGAGTGTGGATATGGGCCATAGCAGATACGGCATCGAAGAAGTATGAATGGTACCGCTCGTATAGTTAGACGCACCTTAGCTGCACTACATTCAGAAGCTAAACTCTTACGTTCGGGTGAATTCGACCTGAAAACCATATCCCGTTTGATTGTCGAAATTAGAGTCCGTTGGCTTCAAGTTACCTATGAGATAACGAATAGATTTCCTAATAACTATCAATAGTCATTATTTGACCTCCTTATTCTTCTCAGTTAGAGTTATTGGTGGGAGACGGCTTTGATTTGTACAGGTTGAGGAGCTTTGGCTGCCTCGTTTGTCCTGTAAATCGCCATCTCCCTTTCTTTTCTGGGTACTGCAGCCATATTTCTGGTTTTAGGGTTGCGTCGGCGTCTCTCACGCCGTATATCCTCCGGCACCCGGTATTTGTCCAGGATGAGTCTTCTGGCATCGTCTTTACTGATAGGGTTTCCATCAGTATCTCTGAGTTCGTACGGTCTGCTTTGTTTGAGCACCGCAAAGACCCTGGCTCCAAGGTGACTCATCACTGCTCCCATCGCCTGTCTATGGTTCTTACCGTGATGGACCATCTCACGGTAGTAGACGGCAGCAAGTTGAGGATCCGTCCGGCGGCCTACATCTCCTGCCTGATATAGACCCATTCTCATAATGGATGGCCCGGCCTTGGTCATTCTCAGTCCCTTGGCCTCCATATCTGATGATTGCCTGGCTCCGGGTACCACTCCTTCCCAGTTGGCAAAGGCAGATTGACTGTGAAAGCGGGCTGGATCACCCACTGCCGATAAGAAGATCGGAGCTGTATGTTCACCCACGCCGGGTATGGAGGTAAGATTATCCGAAGAATAGAGCTCTCGATAAAGCTCCATGATGCGACGCGCCAAGGCTTCGGACTCAGCTTCCTCAGACTCCATCAGTCTCAAGTCGCGAGCTATTTCGTCCTGGAGATCTGTGAAGAATTCCTCATCGACCGTTCCAGCTGATCGTGATAGCTCACATACGTCAGCCACGCTGTGACAAGCCAGGAAAACCAGGTGAGTCTCTGCTCTAGTCCATTTGCTCCTTGGACAGGCTTTGTTCAGATAGGCATGGAGCGCTCCTTCCCCTCCTCGGACTACGGCATAGGGGTTAAGCCGAGATCTCAGGAAAGCCCTGACCGGCATAGACCAAGCGTCACTGAACGCCCGGCGTACTCCAGGCAGATATCCATCGACAATAGC
>Ga0180438_10010466_pt1 | contig 11372 bp, 7 predicted proteins | sample SS_ome_12_FD_132455 | JGI IMG/M metagenome (GOLD analysis project Ga0180438, IMG submission 132455) | Hypersaline lake sediment archaeal communities from the Salton Sea, California, USA - SS_3_D_2 metaG | ecosystem: Environmental > Aquatic > Non-marine Saline and Alkaline > Hypersaline >...
AGAGAATCTTAAGCTTCTTCCAAATATTGTTATCAGGTACGATTCCTTGGTAAAGGAAATCATTGGTAATGACATTCATGTGACAGCAGTTAAGGTGGAAGATAGACTTACCGGAAAAACCTACAAATTAAAAACAAGTAATATATTCATTGCTATCGGGAATGAACCAAATACAGGCTTTTTAGAAGAGTCCGTTGATCTCAATAAAGATGGTTACATTACATTAAAGGGAGCAACTCAAGAAACCTCTTTGCCAGGTGTTTTTGCGGCAGGAGATGTTACAGCCGATAAGGTTCACTTAGCTCCTGTTGCTGCGGGATGCGGAACTCAAGCAGGATTTGAAGCTGTAAAGTTTTTACTGAATAATTTAGAAAAAGAAGGAACTAAAGAAGCTGATTACATTGTTTGTTTTTGCAAAGGAGTTTCTTATTTTAAAATTGTAAAAACAATACGGGAAGGATGTACAACCTTTGATGATATTCAAAAAAAACTTGGTGTATGTAGGGGATGTAGATCTTGTAAGGAAAGAATTGAGTCCATATTAAAAGCAGAATTAAAGAGGTGACAACTTACAAAAGTATAGCGGGCTTTAATATTCTTGCTTTTGCGGTAGATTGATCGACAAAAGCCAAGCTCTTTTTCTAACCTTGCTCCATTGAAAAAGGCCTGCCTGGCAACCTGTTTTTTGACCTGTCTGCTCGAAGCAGTAGGCGTAGACGGAAGCCAGGAAAGGCGAAGTGGAAGGCGCAAGCGTAGACGGATACTGAAACACATAGGAAATCATCCTGTGAGAGTATAAACGATTGGGCTTATATTTGGGCTATAGTTGCTCCAACAACCCTTATTTATGGGGTGGTTGCAAGATTTTGATAGGTAGACCAGAATGGTATATATAGGGTTTTTTAAGGGACATTTAGGGTATTGAGGTCTTATTTTTAGGTTTATTTTATGTTTATGGGGTTATTCAAGTCGCGAGGGATTGTTTTTTCAGCAGTTTCTTCGTTTATTTTTTCTTTATTTCTTTTTGGCGTAGCAGAAAAGAGTTCTGTTGCGAAGTCAGAGTGTTGGATGACAATACTTGTTCATGGCAGTATAACTCCTATCATAAGAAAGCCAACGCTGAATCTTTTGATCAGATTGGTACAAGATAGGCTTGATGGAACTCTTTATCAGCGTGCGACTAATCTTATTCGAAAAGATCCATATTTTACTAAAGATCATCCAATGCAAGGGCTTGGTTTGGAAAAAGTTATTGTAGATAAGAGAGTTCCGCTTAGTTCTACTTTGTTTTTTTCACAGGCATTAGATCTTGTGAGCGATTGGGCAAATTCAAGTGGTAAAGAACAAAAAAGATTTTATTATACTTATGGTTGGTCCGGAATTGTTGGGAAAAAAATTCGATATAAAGATTCTGTTCGGTTTTACAAAGAGTTGTCAAAAGAGGTAACACGGTTGCGTAAGGCCGGGGTTGATCCGAAAATAAGAGTTATAGGATTTTCTCATGGTGGAAGTGTTGCTCTTGATCTTGCGCTTGTTTGCAAAAGAGAAAATTTGCCTCAAACATTTACTGTGGATGAGATGATTCTTGTCGGTATGCCAATTAGTACGTCAATGAATCCTCAGCTGCATAGTCCTTTATTTAGAAAAATCTACAATCTTTATTCTCGTTGTGATAGTGTGCAGCGCCTTGATTTTCTTGCATCTGGGGGACTTTTTTCTAAACGATTTTTCGTACCAAAAAAAGGAAGGCCACTTTCTAGAAAACTAAAGCAGATTGAAATTAAAATTATGATCAATAAAAAGTCTAAACATCAAAATGAAAATTGTTTGGACGGTTATGGTGATAATGTAAAGATTCTTTCTGGAAAATCGAAAATTCTTAAAAATGTTTCACCTTATCACTTAGAGAATTGGTTTTTTGGTTGGACCGATCGTGGATATAGAAGAGATTTTCCATTTTATCCTTTGCCAGTTTCAACAATTATTCCGGTTATTGTTAAAGCTGTAGATAAACATGGTTGTGAGCATTGCTCCGTTGATATTAGGCCAGAGCAAAATAAGATAATTGTTAACAACAGAGATAAAAAGTATTTTGTTGAGAATTTGTTTCCTGAAAAGAAAAATCTTTTTGAAATGATTTCTATTGTTCCAAAGTCTTTTATTGTTAAAAGAAGTCCCAAAGAATATTGGGATCATGTTAATTTTTGTATTAAAAAAGCAAAATTAAATACATCACATACTTTTTAATATCTAGAATGATATCTAGAATAGTTTTTTTTATTGGGATGATCGAGTTAAGGAAGTGGTTGTGTTTGTCTACGGTCTGATGATAGTTTTTGTATCTGCGGTTTACAGCCCTTCGTAGTCCTTTCAAGTACGAAGTAGAGCTCAGCTTTTCTTTGGCTCGGTGAAGTTGAAGACGAAGGTTGATAAAGGCATTACTGTAAAAAGTAGCGCCTTTTTTTGTGCTTGAGGGTGCCGTTCTTTAGTCCCAAGAAGTTAAAGGCGAAGGTGGGCGAAAAGCCACTTAGGAGGTACACCTGACACAGTCGTCTTGTTTAAGGAGGGGTTTGTTTGTTCAAACAGTTTTTTTGTCATACTTGTGAACGAGTCATAAAACATTGTAAAGTGTCTCCAAAGAGATAAAATCTTGAGGATTTTTTTTGGAAGGGTGAGCGGGTGAAGAAAATTAGCCTTAAAGAAGAGCTAGCAAAATTTAGAAATCATGAGTTGAAAGAGCAGACATTGCTTGTCTGGATGCAAGTAGGCTTGACTTCTATGGCACTTGGCATCGCCTTTAGTGGTGCAGTTGCTTCTTTTGGCGATCAAAGTTTAGTTGTCAAAATAGTTGAAATATTTAGTCAGTTACTCATACTCATCGGAACGAGCGCTATATTTGCTGCGTTGGTTCAAAACAAGTTGAAACAAAAGTATTTGCGAGAGAAGTATAAGTACGAGCCTCCTTTTAGTTTGGCGTCCATGTTTGCGATTATGATTGTCTTTTTAGGAGTTGCTAGTTTTGTTGCGAACCTATTTTATATGATTTATTACGTTTTTTGACTTTTCAACTATGAAGGTGTTTCAAGCATGCTAAAAAAAGTTTGGAGCTTTCATGCAAAGAGCTCTATGTATCTTTTTTTGTAGACCAATGAGTAAAAAAAGTATCTTCACTCGCTAGAGGTTTTCTTTTTACTGCAAAAAGTGAAATCTTTGTGGCTTACACGGTAGCGACCACAGTTATCGCATCTTTCGAAAAGTATTTTTTGATACAGGGGCACACGGTGCTTTTCTTTTTTATATTTTTTTTGTTCGTTCATTGCTGATGCTGAAATTGTATAAAGAAAAAGAGCGGGAAATAGAACTAAAGTTATTTTTTTCATTTTTTTTTCTTTATAGCTCTGCCAAGAAATTTTTCTGTGAGTTCTTTTACAGAAAGTCAATATCGCCAATATTCTCTTGTAGAATTTCGTTTGCAACGTTGCTGTCGCTAATACCTTCTTCAAGTTTAAAGGGACGAGTAAGAGTTCCGTCTGCGTTCTTGATAATATCAATTTTATAGTTTTTATATATACCATTCGTTTTTTCTTCTAGCTCCGTTACCGTTTTAAAGTGTGTTGCTAGCAGGCAAATATTATTTTCGAAGTTGCGTAAATGGTCTGCGAATTTATAAGCAGCTTTCGAACCTTTATCAGAAGCTGTTCCGACAAATAGCTCATCTATCGCAACAAAAGAATGCTGCCCCGGCTTGAGTGCCTTGATGCTTTGGACAATATTTTTTGCCCGTAAAACTTCTGCGTTAAACAACGATATTCCTTGAGCTGTATTATCACTAATGTTGAGCGAGGTTGCGAGATATGTAAATGGTGTCATAATCGCGCGACGAGCTGGTGCAATACCAAGACGTGAAAATAAAATGTTTATAACTGCGCCTTTTAAGATGGTTGATTTTCCACCGGTGTTAGATCCTGTCAAAAGTATGTTGCGTGCGTTGTTTTGTGCATTGAATTCTATACTGTTGGTGACAACTTTGTTTGTAGCAATCATTGGATTCCAGAAGTCTTCAAGACGTAAGTACGGAGAGTCTTGTTCTACAAATTCAACAAAGCAGTATGAAGCATTTTCATTGTTATGTAGTTTTTTGTACAGTTTTGCAATAGACAAACATGCATCAAGTTCGCCGATGTATTGCATTAATTCTGCAAACTCATCTTTGCATTTTTTTATCAATTCAAATGCAGCAATAATACGGCTGCTTCTTGAAAAGAATGAGTAGTCGCCATCAAATGTTTTGGTTTTCAAATGGCCAACAAGATTTGCAAGGTATTTGTTTGCAGCCATTTTTTCTTCAAGGTGCTCAATGCCAAGATGCTTCAGAAAGAGACCCTCGGCTACATAAGGAGGATTTTCGTAGATGATATTTTGTAGACTCCGTGATGCTTTTAGTAAGGCTGCTGCTCCGGAAAGTCGAGTTTGCATGTAACGGAAAATTTGCTGCTCTCTTTTTATGGTCATGGCTAAACCTATTCCATTGAGTCCTGTTATGGCTCCGTTTAGTCCTGTAGCAAGCATAATATTTTTTTTTGTTTGCGCATCTCCGAACATGGAAAGATTTTTTTTATAGGTCGCTTCTATTGTGTTTTCACCATAGAGAGGATCTTTGAAGGATGACTTTTCTATTTGGAGAGATTTTTTGTTTTTGGATGAAAGGTACCCCAATCGATAGCTATTCATCATTCTCATAGCTGCTTTTGAAAGGTTTAGGCACAGATTTTTTTTTGTTTCAATATCTGGATTTTTTGAATTGGTAAGGTTTTTTATCTTAACCAGTAGATTTGCGCTCAAAAGTGCTTGGCATCCTAGGTATGCAATGGGAGCAATTAAGAGAGTTTTTTTAGTCAAATTCCAAGCTGAAAGGAGGGTTGCGTTTGTGTTAAGTTTTTTAAAAAACGGGATGTGTAGGAATTTGATTGCTTCTTGGCTTGCGGTATCAAGATTTTCCCAGAAAGAAAGAAGGTCGGATTCTTTTTGCGCAAGTGGATTCAAAGCTTCGTTTATATCATTGAAAAGCTTTTCATTTTGTACGAGCTTCCGGATAAAATTTTGTCTTGCACGCAATACAGCAATATCGTCAATTGGCTGTGTAAGCATTCTGCTCAGTTGAGCTTGTCCGAAAACGGTTTGCGTGTTATTAATTTCTGAAAAAAGGTGTTCTTTGGTGTGTGCTGTGTCATTTCTATAAAATAGCTCAAGCTCTTTTATTAAAACTTTCATGCCTTCATATGAAGACGGCGGCATATCGGGGACGTTAGATGCCGTTCCTTTTTTTTCCAATAATTCAAAAAGAATTTTTAGTTTTTCACCTTCATTTAGTTCTCGAATTTCTGTAAGGGATGTAGGAAGCTCTTTGATAAATTGAAATTTTTCTTCTTCTGTTGTTTCTGTTTCTTTTTCCTTTTCAACAATGCCAAGAGAGCTTATCAGCTGGTCTCCTATTTCTTTGTACGTGACAGAGAGATTTTGATTTTCATCTATCGTTTGTTCAGCAGCTTGGCCAAAAATGTTGGATAAAGAAAGTAATAATGAAAGCGTGATAATGAGTGAACTATTTTTTGTCACGATGGTGTTCCCTGAAGAAATAATAGTTTTATGTAAAAAGGGAACGCAAACATATGCGCTCCTTTATATTGTGAAGTTTACACGAAAAAAGTCTTTTTCCAAGTCTGCTAATGAGTAAAGAAAATACATTATTTTTGTGAAATATTCATGAGCCGTTTTCTTTTTGTTTGAGTGCATCTGCATATTCTTGGAATAAGGTTTTATAAGGTGCCCAAAATGTTTTATCATTTTCAAATTCATTTGTTATGTCACGGTGCAGTTTTTCAAAAGCTTCGATTGCGGCCTGACGGTTTCCGGTTTTTTTCACGGCCATTTCATTTGCTTGGAGTCTATATCTTTTGTTTAGATGGTAGATTATTTTTTGATCTATTTTATTTAAAAATGTTAAAGAAAAAATGATCATTATTCCAATTGATGCGAGAATACGCAACCATTTTTTTTTGTTGGGCATGCCTTTTTTGCCAAGCGCCCAGGTTAAAAATATAATGAGTAAAATTTCAAAAAGGAGGGAAAGTAAAAGAAACAGCTTTACACTAAAAGCCATACCTTCCTTAAAAAAAAGAAAATAGCGTACAAGTAAAAATATTTGCTGTTTTTCCGGTAGCTGGGAAAACCATTCGGTATTAATAATGATAACAGGATTTTTAGTCGATGGGTTGATAGCGTATAGAATAAACTTACTTAGAGGGAGAATCTCAATTGCTGTTTTTTTTGGTTCTGCAATTTCGTAATTTTTTTCAAAAGCAATTAATGAAGCTGCTTTTTCTACCACGAGAACAATTTTTTGCGGTGCTTGTTTTGCGGTGTAGTCTTCTTTTAGTTCAACCATCTTTGCAAAACTGGTGCAGCAAAGCAAAAGGGGAAAAAGCATGGTGATTTGTTTTTGTAACAGTTTCATGTTGTCCCTTCGAATTGTTTTTTAAATGCTAAGCAGTAGCTTTTTCGTTCTTTATAGAGAGGATGATCAGATAGTAGTCCAAAAAGCCGTTTATTTTCTGGTACATGGTATTCGTTTTGCCATTTGTCTATTAATTTCAGTGCACCATTGTGGGATTTAAGCATTTCTATGGACTGGATGTCTGCAACACGTTCCATGTGCCTTCGATACGCCAAACAAGAAAGGTTTGGTATCGCCACACAAACATAAAGCACAACCCCTTGTATACATCGCAAAGTAAAAGAAAATCGTTTGGGGTGAATATAGCTTCTGAAAAAAAATCTGATCCATTTTTCTATGCGCCACCAGAAAAGTAAAAACAAACAAAGCAAAATCCAGTAGCCCAAATGGATATATTTTGTGTGGCGTTCTTTTATATGTGTTAATTCATGGCCAATCAAAAAAACCTGTTCTTCTTGAGAAAGATCTTCAAAGAATCCCTCGCTGACAAAAAGATGTGCAGGTGCATTTGTTGGAATAAACCTCAGAAATGCTGGAAAATACATAAAAGCGTTGTAGTAGCCAAATCCTTGTAGAGCTGATGCATTTGCTCTTCTAATGACAATCGCTTCTTTAATGTTCATTTTGTGCGCGATTTCTCTAATTTTTTTTTCTTGTTGCGGATCAATAGGTCTTGTGCCAAACATTTGTCCCGCTTGCTTGCAAGCATGTACTGTGAGCTTAGAGTTTATGTGTGGCTCTTGAGAAAGGAGTAGCGCGCCTAAAATGAGTGCGATAAGTAGACTGCCGAGTTTTTTTTTCATGTTGTTGACTTTTTTTGCACAATATTGATTTTTAACTCTAAAATTGCTCGGCTAATAGTTTTCAATATGCCAGAGGGAGTCGCTTATCTTGTGTGACGACGGTTGTGTTTTTATCAACAAGTAAGTGATAAATCCACCTAGGCCGCCTAGGATTACCCCTGTAGTGACATATATAGCCATTTTTGGGTTGGTCCTGAAAAGAAGTTCAAGGAAAGAGGGGGATTCACGGACTGTTGTAACGACGGTTGTTGTTGTGCGTCCACTCATACTCTGTTGTGTGAAACATAAAAATGTACAAAGTAAGATTGCTAAACTTGTTTTTTTGATCATTGATTGAACCCCTAGAAAGCTTTATATAAAGTATTATCTTCAGTTTTTATTGTAGCAGGTACGTATTTTTATGCAAAACAGTGTAAAGTATCTCATAAAGATTGATCTGGAGTATTTTAATAAATACATTTTTTGAGGAGTTGTTTGGTATGAAGTTGCAAAGTTTATTACTAGTTTTTGTTTGTATTTTTGGTATGGCACAGGTGCAAACTCTTCAGGCAATAAGAATGATTAGGCTTATTGGTGCAGGGACAGCAGTAGTTGGTGGATTAGTTGTGTATGTTGCACGAAAGCCTATCGGTGAAGCGTCTTTGGCTCTTTCTCGTGGCTATGAAGATGATCAGGAAACGTTGATCAAGGGTGGTTACGGAGGGTTGAAAAAAAAGATCTGCAAAGGGGCGTCAACAAAATGTTCTCTGAGAAATTATGTGATAGGTGCGAACGTTTCCCGATTTTTTTTGTTTTGCCTTGGGTTTCTTAACCGAAAGAATGAAACAGGTAAAAAGATTTTTGAAAGAATCATAAAAATAGATTCTGTTGAAAGATGTGTTTTAGAAGATTCAAATTTTTACCAAGAACTTCAAGGCATACAGAAGCAAGAAGATCTTGGTAAAAAAGTTTTCGAATGAATGTGTATTTTAAATATAATAAATTATCGTTGCAACAATAAAGGTAATCAACACGGGAATTTTAACTGGTTTGAAGTTAAACAGTTTATAACCGATGTTGCAAAAAGTAAGCATGATTAGTGCCGGGTAGCCTATAAATACGATTGGCCCGCCGGTAAGTTCCAAAATTTTGTCTAGGCCCCAGATGGAAAGTGGCATTGTTGCAAGTAAAACCAGTGCCAGTGACCAGACATAGCCAATTTTATTTTTGGAGATATCTTTTTGTAAATATTCTGCGACAACTGCTCCCAACGCAATCGATGTGGAAAAACAAGCAAGCATCGATGCACTTCCAACAAGTGCTGCGCCAAATCGGCCAACAATTCTGAATATAATTTCTCTAAATGCTTGTCCGTCATTGAGTCCTTCAAGTCCTGCTCCAAAATGTGCACCTAAGAAACTTTGTCCGAGGTATACAAGGGCAAGAAGGCCAACACCGATGAGACCTGATTTCAAACCGATTGATGCAAGTTGTTTTGGACATGATGGAGTGTTTTTGCCGAGCTTCTGACATAAAATGTTAATTACAATAAAGCCAAAGAAAATTGCACCGATTAAGTCTAGTGTTCCGTAACCTCGAATAAGATTTGTTTTAAACAGTCCCAGAGGAGTGTCTGTTGCCGGGATTGCTGAGCCAGCGGTGAAGATTCCCTTCAAGATCACGGTGCCCAAAGATAAAACTAAAAGTGGACTGATAACATATCCAAGAACATCAACAATTTTGTTTTCTCGAAAGCTTCCCAAAAAGCTGACGCCTAAAAAGAAAATGCTGAATAACAAAAGAGAAATTGGGCCTGTGCCACGCAAAATTTCAAATGGTAAAAACGGTGCCATCATAACATGGGCAATGGTAACGATACGTGGAAGAGCGATTACGGGCCCCATAATGAGCATGCAGGAAGCCATGGTGAACTTTCCGGGAATATTACCAAGTCGTGCAAAGAATGCTTTATAGTTTCCGTTAAATAAAATAATTGCAATCAGACCTGCAAGGGGAAGTAAGACGGCAGTGATTAGAAAACCTGTGATACCGTAAAAATTGTAATTTCCAGACATGATACCGGTTTTGATGGGGAACATCAGGTTGCCAGCACCAAAAAACATAGAAAAGATTGCCAAACCTGTTGCGACAATTAAAGAACGAGATATTCGTATATTCATTGTGATCCTTGAGCAGAGCTCTTTGTGGTTAAAAAATAAAAAAATAGCGCCAACTAGCTTGGCTACGGTAGTATACAGTATAAGTGACGGAGGTTAGTTTGCAAAGGGTTTGGCTGGTAAAAAGGCCTGTCTAGCATTTTCGTTGTATTTATGGGGTGTAGACGGAAGTGATTTTTTGTAGAAATTGTATTGAAGGAGTGAGTGCGTGAAGTATATAAGAGAATTTGAAAATCTTAAGATAGAAGATACCCCAACCGTTGGGGGTAAAAATTCTTCCTTAGGGCAGATGATTAGTCAGTTGGGCAGTGAGGGAATATCCGTGCCAACAGGCTTTGCGGTGACAGCACAAGCGTACTGGTATTTTTTGGAACATAATAATCTGCTTGAAAAGCTAAAAAAAATTGTTGCCGGTCTTGATTATACAAATATGAAACAGCTTGCTGCAGTTGGGCAGGAAGTGAGGGGGCTAATCGAGCAAGGGAAGATGCCGGATGATTTGGCCCAAGAAATTGAGCAAGCATACGAAAATTTGTGCAAAAAATATAATCAATCAAATTGCGATGTTGCTGTTCGTTCTTCTGCAACAGCTGAAGATTTGCCAACAGCGTCTTTTGCAGGCCAGCAAGAAACTTTTTTAAATATTCGTGGTGGCGGCGCATTGCTTGATGCATGTAAAAAAGCAATGGCCTCTTTGTTTACTGACCGTGCGATTGTGTATCGAATTGCCAAGGGGTTTGACCATTTTCAGGTCGCACTTTCTGTTGGCGTGCAAAAAATGATTCGTTCAGATTTGGCAAGTGCAGGCGTTGCGTTTTCACTCGATACCGAATCTGGTTTTAAAGATGTTGTTATGATCAATTCTTCTTATGGCTTAGGCGAAGCGATTGTAAAAGGTGAAGTGATACCTGATGAATTTTTGGTGCACAAACCGACGTTGGAAAAAAATTTTAGGCCGATTATAAAAAGGCAGCTAGGAAAAAAAGATAAGAAAATTATTTATGCAGATAATCCAAAGGAGCCAACAAAAACCGTTGCCGTTTCTCAAGAAGATCAGTGTGGATTTTCTTTAACCGATGATGAAGTGTTAGAGCTTGCCCGCATGACGGTGACTATTGAAGACCATTATTCGAAACTGAAGGGTGGATGGAGTCCGATGGATATTGAGTGGGCAAAAGATGGGCAAGATGGAAAGCTTTATATTTTGCAGGCGCGGCCAGAAACAATTCACGGACAAAAAAAAGAAAATGGTTTTATAACGCAGTATAAATTAAAAGAAAAACCAAAAACTATTTTGTTAACCGGACAAAGTATAGGACAAAAAATCTCTTCAGGGCCGGTGAATATTATTTTGTCTGCAAAAGATATCGATAAAGTAAAAAAGGGTGATATTTTAGTCACCGATATGACAGATCCAGATTGGGTACCAGCGATGAAAAAAGCTGCTGGAATTATAACCAACCGAGGAGGAAGAACTTGTCATGCAGCAATCGTCAGTCGGGAACTAAATATTCCGGCTATTGTTGGCGCACAGAGTGCTACGGATATTCTCAAAACAAATCAACACGTAACGATAGACTGTTCAGAGGGCAAAACAGGAAAAGTCTACGATGGAAATATAGGGTTTCAAGAGTTGGAAATTGACATATCAGGTCTTTCTGCAAAAAAATTAAAAACAGAATTGATGGTTAACATAGCAGATCCAGATAGTGCTTTTACTGTTTCTGAACTTCCCAACGATGGTGTTGGGCTAGCTCGTTTAGAATTTATAATTAATAATGCGATTAAAATTCATCCGCTTGCACTTGTTCATCCAGAAAAAATTCAAGATAAAAAAACAAAAGACATAATAGAACAACTTACCTGTGCATATAAAGATAAAAAGCAGTTTTTTGTCGA
>Ga0180438_10010467_pt1 | contig 11372 bp, 16 predicted proteins | sample SS_ome_12_FD_132455 | JGI IMG/M metagenome (GOLD analysis project Ga0180438, IMG submission 132455) | Hypersaline lake sediment archaeal communities from the Salton Sea, California, USA - SS_3_D_2 metaG | ecosystem: Environmental > Aquatic > Non-marine Saline and Alkaline > Hypersaline >...
AATCTAAAAAAATAAAAAAAGCCGTGAGGGCTAATTTTTCTACTGTTACATGGAAAGATGGCCTTGGCTCTCCCGGAACTCTCATTTTTCATATTGATACGTTTAAATGTGAATCGTGTGGTTATTATTGGGAATCAGGAAAGAGGCTTTCATAAGCTGACCGCGCGGGGCCTGCACACTCCGCGTTAAATCTTAAACACCGCCGGAAGGGGGCTGGCTTTATGCAAAACCCGATAGGAGAAGATAGAACCACTGTTATTAGATTAGAGAAATGCACGCCCTGCCGGGAGGCGAAAAACCCCGGCTAATAAAATTTAACGGAGGGTTGAAAATTATGTCAGAAATCGGGAGTAAAACAATCAACGCAATAAGTAATTCAGTCGCCGGTTTATTAGAAAATTATGAACCGGATCTTAACGACGCCTGGCGGAACACTGAGGACGTGAAAATAACAATCGGTGTTAAACTGGAAAGGGAAGAGGGAAACCGAATCAGCATTAAAACCGATTTTTCGTTTGTTAAGGAAAAGGTGAAAGATCAGGTAAGGAGTTTTGTAACGGAGGGCCAGGGGAATCTTTTTGAGGATTGTTCTGTAATGATTGAGGTGCCAAGTGATGATCCTCCGGTGATATCGGATCAGAGAGGGAGTAATGATAATGCCGTCAATATGTAAAGGCTGCGGCCTAAAAATAAAATGGGTGATGATGGCCTCCGGCGCTAAGATGCCGCTTGATGAAAAACCTATCAAGATGATCCAGGTGAAGGAGGGAATAGGTGAGCTAATCGACGTTTATCAACCGCATTGGGCGACGTGTCCAAAGGCAGGGAAGTTTCGCCATGGCAAGTCCTCAAGTTGAGAACGGTTATATTAAAATAGCGACTGAATTATTGAATGCCCTAATTGCATATCGGATACCAGGGGAGCAGATGCAATGCTTCTTATATATCCTTCGAAAAACCTATGGATGGGGTAAAAAACAGGATGCTATATCGTTAAGTCAATTTAGCAAAGCCACCGGAATTAAAAAACAAAATGCGAATAGGGCAATAAAAAGCCTGTTATCAAAAAAGATTATAACTGTAATCAAAAATGATTACGAAAACGGCAAAGTGTACGGAATTAATAAGGATTATGAAGTCTGGGAGTGTAACCAAAAAAGATTACCGTCATCAAAAAGGATTAAGCGCGTAATCAAAAAGGATTACAAACCGTCATCAAAAATGAGTACCACAATAGATACTACAATAGATACTATTACAAAAGATATAGGTGAAAAAATTTGGAATGAGTTTAAAAAACACCGAACCAAGATAAAAAAACCCCTCACTCCCTACGCTGAAAAACTAATCATCGACAAACTAATCAAATACAAAAAGCAGGGCCTTGATATAAACCAGATCATAAACCTTACCATTGAAAAAGGGTGGCAAGATGTTAAATGGGCCGCCGAAAGGATAATGAAAAATGACGAAGCCTATTGTGATCCAGATGTTAAAAACTTTCTCCGGGGTATGGGACAAAAAGCTGTCCACTGAGATTTTTGCTGCATATAACACGGCGCTCGATCGTTACCCGGACGAAGAGATCCAGGCGGCAGGATATAAATGCCTGGAAAACTGCAAGTTTTTTCCTAAGCCATCAGAAATTTTGGAATACATTGGTGTTAATGAGGCGGATAAGCGCCACGAAAACAGGTTTAATCGCCAATCAGGTAAATGTCAGGTGTGCGGTAAAGGCGGTGTAATGGCCATGAAAGACGAATGGGACTATGATTTGCAAATACCGCGTGATGGACTTTGGAAGTGCAGGCAGTGTTATACAGGAATGACTGATGATGAAATTAGAAAGCGGTATAAAAAATTAATGGACATCCTTAAGAAAATAAAGGGCCGGACCTGGAAAACGAAAACATCACAAAAAATAAAGCAAGAAAAAGAAGAGGCTGGAATAAGTCCACGGGAAGTTTATGACCGTAAAATGGAGCTTTTAGGGCAATATGAGAAAATTAAAACTGGAGAAGTTGAGTTATGAAAGAATCCGACATAACCAAACAAATTCTTGATATGCTCAATTATATCCCCGGCTGCTTCGCGTATAAGCATTGGGGTGGTCCTATGGGAATGAGGGGCGTGCATGACATTATCTGCTGTTACCGTGGAAAGTTTGTGTCTATCGAGGTTAAATCCCCGAATCTTAAAAAAGCGGAGTATAGTAAATATCAGAAAATATTCGCCGATAAGGTAGATGGTGCGGAAGGAATCGCGATGTGCGTCCAGTCCGCCGATGAAGTTAAAGAGATTTTGGGGCTTAACGTTAAACTTTTTCCGTTATTTGCCAATTCGAATACTTGAACACGTCAAAATAACCCACCAGAAGCTTATATCAAAAACTGTATCAACTTTTTTACTTAAACCCATACCATCCTATACCCAACCAAAAAAACTCTTCACCACGTCGTTAATTTACATAATACTGGGTACTTTTTACCCACCTGGATATAAAATACACACTTTTCGCTTGACAACCCTAATTTATTGTGATAGTGGGGCGTTCGTATACACGAACTGTTTTATCAGGAATTAACAGTGGCATGGAAAAAAGGGCAATCTGGAAATCCGCGAGGGCGGCCAAAAGGAAAAACATCAAAGGCTGATCTTGAAAAGGCTATTGTTGCTTACCAGAAAAAGCACCATAAAAACTTATTAAGTCATTTTATCAAAAGGGCATTTGAAAATGATAAGGTATTAATAACGCTCATTAAAAAATTTATTCCCGATATGCAGCACGTCCAGGCGGATGTCGATATAAAGGAAATCATCGTTAGATGGGCGAAGGAAAAAGACTTGAAGTAACTATCAATTACGCGCCGCGTCCTCTTCAACAAAAATTACATGACGCAATGGAAAAATACCGTTTTTGCGTTATCGTAACTCACCGGCGCTTTGGAAAGACTGTCTGCGCCGTTAACCAGCTAATCAAAACCGCTTTTACCTGTCCGCGTGAGAATGTCCGCTGTTCATATTTAGCACCCTTCAGAAACCAGGCTAAGACCGTTGCCTGGGACTACCTCAAGCAATATTCCGTTAATATCCCCGGCTGCGTTATAAATAATTCAGACTTAACGATTGATTACCTCAACGGTTCACGGATCAGGCTCCTGGGCGCTGACAACCCGGACGCATTACGCGGAACGTATAACGATATTGTTGTTCTTGACGAGGCCGCGCAGATGAAACCGGAGGTCTGGAACGAAATTATCAGGCCGACGCTCTCGGATCGTAACGGTAAGGCTATCTTTATCGGGACCCCGAAGGGCGTTAATATGTTTTCCGAGAAGTTTTACAGTGCCGTTAAAGACCCGGAGTGGTTCGCGGTAAGTATTGATGTCTATCAATCAAAGCATTTAAGCGATGAAGAGATCGAGTCCGCCAGGCGGCAGTTACCGGATACGAAATTCCGCCAGGAATATATGTGCGACTTCACGGCCTCGAGTGAGGATGTTGTGATCACGCTTGATATGGTGAATAACGCCGTGGAGAGCGGAAAACGGATTAACAGTGCCGAGTATTACGACGCACCTAAGATCCTGGGTATTGACGTTGCGGGCTTCGGTGATGACAGGTCCGCCATTGTCCAGCGCCAGGGGCCGATGGTTTTCAGTATCCAGGTCTTTAAGCAGCTTGAAACCTTACAGCTTGCCCGGACCATTTACCGGATAGCGGACGCTTGGCAGCCGGACGCGATCTTTATCGACGCCGCGCCTATAGCGCAAGGATGTATTGAACACCTTCAGGAGATGAAGGTTAGGAACTTAAGGCCGATCCATTTCGGTGCTGAAGCTTATGATAAGTCGCTTTTCCGTAATATCCGCGCTGAAATGTGGTGGAAGATGCGGCAGTGGTTGGAGGATGGCGGCGGTATCCCTGACGACCTTGAGCTTAAAACCGATCTTGTAACAACTACCTATTTTTACGACACAAAAAACCGGATACAACTAATCGCAAAAGACGAGCTAAAGAAGAATAATCCAGAAGTGGGGAGCCCGGATCTGGCGGACGCTTTAGCGCTCACGTTTGCCGCGCCCGTGCAGATGGATGATAGGACAAAGCCGAGGCAACAAACGGCTGTAATGGATTATGATATGCACGGGGATATGAAAACGAAGGTATCCTGGGGTGCTGAAATTAACGCAACGCAAGTAGTTTTAGGGTCGGGTATGAGACATCAAGAAATTGCAGATATAGGATAGGGGGTAACGATGGGCGGATTCATTGATATGATAACAGGGAAGTCGGCTAAACATGAGCGCCATAAGGCGGAGCGGGCAGCCAGGAAAGAGCGTAAAAAGCTTGAACGCGAGGCCAGCGAAGAGGCGCGGGAAGAGGCCCGGCAAAAAGAGCTTGCGCTGTTGCGTAAAAAAAAGGGCAGGGCCGCTACATTACTAACCGGCGGCCAGGGGTTAGGCGGTTTTGGAGAGGACCGAAGCCCGAAAGCAACGCTGTTAGGGTGATGTTATGCCGCAATGGCTACATAGGCAATTAGAGAAGCAGGCCAGTAAAAAGAAGCTGAAAGGCAAGCGCCGTAAGGCTTATATCTATTCGGTCCTGCAACGATACAAGAAAAAACACGGGGGTTAAGTTATGCCTGGACCATTACGCGACTTTATGAAGTCGTTTGATTATTTTAAAAACGTCCCTTTTATACTGTTAACACCTGGCGAAAAAACGGAGGCATATACTGTCCATAGTGGCGAGTGCCTTTTCGGTGGTATCCTGGTTATAACCGACGGAACGAACAACGCGAAAGTGATTGTGTATGATAACACAGCGGCCAACGGAACGGTAAAATGGGAAATGACGGTTAAGGGTGATGAGCATTATGGTGGAGCATTCCCGCCGCCTATTGAGATGGATAATGGTTATCATGTCGCTGTTACCGGAACGGGCGCGTCTTATATCCCGTTTTATATTCCGGTGGTAGCAACCTAAAAATAATTGGAGGGTTATTCTATGAAAAATATTTTAGCAGTATTGGCAATGGTATTGATTTTTGCGGGCACGGCTTATGCTGACCCATGGTTAGTGTCTGATCCTAACGAAGGGTCAGAAAAATACATCCTTGAAATGGACGGGGTTGAGCTGCCCGAAGCTGTTTGTCAGGCAGACGGTAGTATTCGTCACGATATGGCCTCGTATGCCGGAACAGGTGATCATGTTGTTAGAGCAAAAGCCGGAAACATATGGGGGTGGTCTGCTTACTCGGACCCTTTCAATTTCAATGCCGATATACCTGGCGTTCCTTCTGGCTTTGGGTTTTCGGCAGAATAGACAGTCCGTGGGTTTGTGAATGAAAGCATATAACGACTACGGGGAAAGCAATTTTTCAGGCGGGGTTTGGTGGAACATGGTGTGGAAACCACCGTTACAGTAAATAGAGGAAAAAACATATGGCTGATTATGATGGTGATAAAAAAATAGATGAACTAGCTGATGTTAGTGCTGCTATAACGAAAGCCAGCCGTGTGCCCGTACAGGATATGAACGACACGGATAAGACCGGATATGCCAGCATTGAAAGTGTTGTGAATAAAGGGCTTGCAGAACCAGGAGGGGTGGGAGGTACAACCCCTGCTGCGGGTACTTTTACAACATTACAGGGTTATTATCAATCAGTAGAAAATAAAACGGATAACTACACGGTACAGGCTGCTGACCTCGGTAAAACATTAAGGATGAACTCTGCTGATGATAAGACTTTCACTTTATGTAGTGTTGGAGCGTCAGAAGATGGGGCAAGGCTTACATTTGTCAAGTTAGGTGCTGGAAAGGTAACGATTGACGCTGCTGATAGTGATATTATTTCTGATTCCGGTGCGGGAGACACGATATATAATGATGTGGCAGCGGAAACATATGCAACGATTACAATCGAGTATGTTCATGGGTCTACCAAGTGGGTTGTAATTGGAGCACACGGCACATGGACAACTACGGATTAAGGAGTAAGTAATATGGAAATATGTTCTTGTTGCGGGGCAGTAATTCCTTATAATACTAAGATCACTGTTAAAAAACATCCTAACGGAAAAATGAAAACATGGACAGAAGTCACAACTGACAGCGATGGTATTGTAATTAGTAAGCGTGTTGATGAATACACTTATTATGAAGATAATAGAACAAAAGATATTGTCCAAAGGGTATATGATGGTGATGATTTGTTAATAAGTTCTAAAACAGTTTCCCATACAGAAGATGGAACAATAAGTGTAACAGAGGGGGTAAAAGAAATAAAAAATGGCTGATGTTACAGAGCATGTTTTTGGTCTTCATCCTTGTTTACCTTTAAAGACAGATCAGGAGACCAGTTATGCGACCGGAGATGACGGGGATCTGGAATTAGGTATTTCCAAAAGTTTTACGATCACTGATGTGGCAACCACAATAAATATTACCATTAATAGCAAGACCCATGCGTTATCTGATGATGTTGTACAAGATAATCGCACAGGGCTTATGTGGGCGAGATATGTGCCGAATGCTGACATCGGTCCGGCTACAAATGGGATGTTATTTTGGGAAGAGTGGGAGCTTGCAGACAAGACCGATATTTCGTTTGATAATGCAACCGGCGAGATACGTAGCGCAGCGAGTGAATTTAATACAAGCGCCCTGTGTGCAGGACGGAAATTGACTGTTACCGGCACCGACAGTAATGATGGCACTTACACAGTATCCAGCATTACAACAGGTGCCATTACTACCGTAGAAGGTGTCGCAGATGAAGCTGCGGGTGACACAGTAACTATTACCACCGTTGATGATTTGATATGGGATGCACTTGATCAGGCCAATGCCAATAGCCTGGGCGGATATACGGACTGGCGGATACCGAATTGGTTTGAGGTGGGCAGCATTTTGGATCTGGAGGAGTGCGGTCCGACTATAGACACCACTGTGTTTCCATCTACGCCCTCAAACTATCATTGGTGTGCGTCTACGCGCCCGTGCGATAGCTCCTACGCGTTCGGCGTGCATTTAGGCCATGGCTACATGTACATCAGCAATAAGCAGCGGTCTAAGTACTATGTGCGGTTCGTCCGAGGATAGGTTATAAGCATTGGGAAATAAATTACTTATAGATAATAATGGTCATTTTCTGCTGATTGACGGTGGATCAAATGATTATTTAATCGACGGGGCGGCAGGGTCAACCACCGAGCAATCAGTATCTGGTGATATGCCAAACGCCACGGGTGTAATATCTGTTAAAGTCGGTAAAGCTCTAATAGGATCAATGCCGAACGCAACTGGCGCACTATCAAAAGCAATCTCTTACAACGTGGCTGGCGACATGCCCGCTGCTCAAGGGGCGTTACTAAAAAAAATTAAGGCGGCGCTCCTGGCCGGTGCGATGCCGTCAAGCAGTGGCGCATTATCAAGCCAAATCGTTATCCAACAAGCGGCGGCGGGTGATATGCCGAATCCAACGGGTGAGATAAGCGAGAAAAAAGTAGGGTTTAATGTGGCTGGAAATATGCCCGCTGCGGCCGGGACCATTGTTAAAGCCGTTTTTTTTGGTGTGTCCGGGACAATGGGCGCGATAACGGGCGCTATTACAAGGGTAATAAGCATTGTTGGCCTGACCGGTGAGATGCCCGCGCCTTCTGGCGATCCTGGGCCAGCGATGCATACCAGCCAAGATGTTGCAGGCGAAATGCCAGCGGCCAGCGGTGAAGTATCAAGCGAAACAAACCCCGAAGCTGGGGTTACGCGAATCATTAAAATTATAGGCAGGGGCCTAAGTAAAATTATTGGAGGATGGATGCCATGAAAAGAGATAAGAATGGTAAGGTTAAGGACGGTTTTCTTACCCGGTGGCAAAATAAGCGCTTGGGTAAAAAACTACGGATGGGAATAATCCCGCACGGTAGGACTGATCCGCAACTGGCGATTGATGCGCTTCAAAACTCGTTACGCGGTGTTATGACGGAGTGTTACGGCATACTGAGTGCCAGGGTTTTCAGAAAAGGGGCTGGGATTGAAGATCTTGGGTTGATAAGCGTCCAAAAGATAACCGTCGCTTTCCGGGATTATTTGGTTGATAATCTTCAAGCGGAACTCGCGGCCTTTGGCGACTTCAAATATCATGCCGTCGGGACTGATAACACGGCGGAGTCCAATACTGACACGGCGCTTAATACAGAAGTCGAAACGCGGGCAACGGGTAGCCAGACCGAAGGGGCAACGGCTGATATTTATAAGAGCGTCGGGACCGTGAGTATAACCGACACCCGGGCGATTGTAGAGCATGGCCTGTTTAATGGCGCGGCTTCCGGTATCCTTATGGATCGAAGCGTGTTCTCTGCTATCAACGTCGGTGATGGTGATAGCATCGAGTTTACTTATCAGGCAACATTCAACGCGGAGTCTTAAGCTATGAAACGATTTAAATTTATTGTTTTCCTTATCGCTTGGATGCTCTTTATCACGCCTGCCATGGCGTTTCAGGATCACAGTTCGTCGAGCTACGCTCAAACGTCGGACGGGGTGGGTTATGCGCACCCATGTTATCTCGTGAAGGTAAAGGGCAAGACCGACGGGACCAATAACCTGACGCTTAAGGTGTATGACAACGCGTCGGCGGCCAGCGGGAACGTGATCACTGAGTTTACAATAATTGGTGCGGATCTCAAGGGTGGTGAGACATTTGACCATTTAGAAGTGTCTAACGGCCTGTATGTGGATATGACAGTTGCCGGAGAAGGCACGGGGACCTGGTGGGTGGAGTTTAAGAAGCCATGAGAAAACTATTTTTAACACTCCTATTTCTTTTCTGCTTTGCGTCTGTGGCGTTAGGGGCCGATTATTTCGTGGCTCCAACAGCAACCGGTAGTGAAGATGGGTCAACAGTAACGGATGCTGCGACTATTACGGTTTGCAATGGTATAGATCATGCTGATAATACAGTTATTATATTAAAAAGCGAAGTTGAGTACACAACTGAGCTTACACTTGCCGGTGTGACAAGTGGCGCAGGCAAGGGTGACGGTATTACAGTTCGTGGTTCGGTCGCAGGAGATGGCGACTGGGGGGATGGGACAAAAACTTACACAACAAAACCGCCGTATTGGGATTATGACAACACGCAAGATATTGTCAGTATTACGAACACAAATGTAACCAGTATTACTATTAAGGATTTATACACACAAGGATCTCATGCAACAGCGGCAAATCCGACATTAGGCAATCGAATGGCGTGTGTTTATTTTGCTGGGATAGCCGGAGTTGTGATAGACAACTTTGATGGGGATAATATTGGTCCGTCTGATAGCATAAATAATCCAAGTTCTGTTTCTTTTATGCGAATAAAAAACTGTACTGGAACAATTGAAGTTAAAAATTGCGATATTGATGACGTTGGGTCTGCTACTAATCCGGATCAGACAGACCTTTGCGATTGGAATATTTTGATGGTTTTGACTGAAGGGACAAATACGCAAGCCAGTAGCGTACTAATACACGGAAACAACCTTACCAATGCTGAAGGTGATCCCCTTTTGGTTCGGAACATACACGGAAGTTCTGGAAATAATAATTTAAAAATTTATGACAATACTTTGGCTGACGGTGGCGAAAACTGCATTGATGTCAAGTCATGTAGTTATATGGAGATTTATGGAAATCATCTCTACAGAGACGGCCATGATTGGGGTGGGTATTCATCGGTTAAAACACCGGAAACTGGATGTATAGAAGCCCACATCATTTTTCATGAAAGTGGCTTGGAAGATGAGCCAGACTGTGAATATGTGTATATTTATAACAATTTCATAGATCAAAATAATGGTGTCGCGGGAGAATATGGAGAGGGCATTAAGCTCTCTAATCGAAATTACTATATCTATAACAATTATTTTAAAAACTGTCCTGGGGCTATTGTTGGGGATGCGCGATATGTAAATATCTACAACAATATATTTTTTTATGATGAAAACCCCACCTATATTGTAATATCAAGTAGACAGTATTCTGCTGAGGATTTTGGTTATGCTTCTGTTGGCATATACATGTGGCTCAGTAATCAACGTAATTGGGTAATTGAAAATAATAGTTTTTATTCAAATGTTGACGATGTGCCAAGGTTTTTAACCCATCGTTATTTGGCAAGTGGTAGCGGCACAATCATAAGAAACAACGCAGTCCAACTTAATTCTGCTGATACTCAAGCATGGGGAATGGGTCTTGGAACGGGTGAAACGGAATTAACAGTAGATAATAATACTTATTACAACAGTAACGTTAGTGCGCCTGACCAAAGATTAGTGTGGGGGTCAACCCAATATACGTCAGCAAACTGGGCAACATGGCAGGGTTCGCACACCAATGAAGATTGGGAAGATCCAGGGTTTGATGGCGAAGCAACAGGGGATTTGTCTACAAGCACAGGATCAAATATCATAGACGATGGCACGGCACCGACTAATTCTACACAAGGTATAATAGATTCATCCTCATGGGCGTCTGGTCCTACCATAACAGTTAATACAATAGTAAGGGCCGATTCTGGAAGTAACCCGGATAAAGGTGCATATGAATATCAATCTTCTAACACCACGGTTGACAATAACAACTGTCCGGATGCTGTCGCTCATTATATCCTTGATGCAAATGTTTTAGATTCGACAGACAACAACAATGATTTAGATCCAGAGCCAGATGCTGACTTACCAACATATAGCGGTGGCGGTATAGTCCTCAATGGAACAACCCAATATGCGTATATAACAAATCTGAGTGATAATGTATCCAGCTTTACTCTCTTTGGCAATTACAAGTTTGGCAGCGAATTATCTGACGGTGATGCACACCCACTTGCTGCTGAATATGACATTGGAGATGGTGAGAGGAATTTTGCCTGTACGGTGGCAGATCCTACGGGTGGTGATAGTATAGATCACGCCAGATTGTTTGTAGGATATGACGGTGGGGCTAATTCAGAGAGTTTGGATAGCACATATGATATTGCTCATGACACTCAAGTTTCAATTGCCTATGTCTGGAATGCAGTAACTAAAATTGCTTATATTTACATCCATGATTTGGACGGGAATATTTTAAATGGAGAAACCGGAGAAAGTGGAGCATTACTGGACGGTCAAACTCAGAACACATCAGCTACACCGTTTTGTATTGGTGCATTCCTAAACTCGGATAGCCCACAAAAATTGGCAAATGGGACTATTTATGAAATCGCTCTTTATGACAGCGCAAAAAGTCAAGCAGATGCACAAGCGTTTGCTATGTCGCAATACTCAGACTCGAAAATCTATTATAAGGGGGATCATGAGACACTTCCGTCTGGTACT
>Ga0180438_10010468_pt1 | contig 11371 bp, 7 predicted proteins | sample SS_ome_12_FD_132455 | JGI IMG/M metagenome (GOLD analysis project Ga0180438, IMG submission 132455) | Hypersaline lake sediment archaeal communities from the Salton Sea, California, USA - SS_3_D_2 metaG | ecosystem: Environmental > Aquatic > Non-marine Saline and Alkaline > Hypersaline >...
AATCCATTTCTTGGTGTCTCGACTTAGACTCAGTAGCCGATCCAGTTCGTCGTTGTACCCCGGGCGGATTAAACCACCCTCTGCCAGAGTGGGCGGAGGGTTATCCATGAGAGCTTCATGAAGCAACTCGGCCAGATCTTCCAAGGGATCCAATCTGCTTGAGAGTGCAGACAGGGTCCGATCTTCCAGATAGCTCAGTAGATGTTTAATGCGAGGTAAAGGTTGAAAAGACCGCTTCAAGGCAGCTAGGTCCCGCGGAGTAGCCGAACCCATAGCAACCTTACTGTTAAGACGCTCCAGATCATACACCCTATCTAGTTCTTGCCGCACCTGAGTACGTATAGCTTCATGCTCACGAAAGCAACTAATGGCATCCTGGCGCGCTTCAATGACCTCTACCTGAATCAGAGGGTAGTGCATCCAAGCCCTCAGCAACCGACCTCCCATGGAGGTGACCGCTTTGTCCAAAAGTTCCAGGAGGGTGCCTCTGCGGCTGCCATCGTACCAGGAACGGAAAAGTTCCAAATGACGGGCAGTAACCTCGTCTACGATCATATAATCTTTACGGTGGTAGGGAACAATCCTTCGAATGTGCTCGGCGGTCTGCAGTTGGGTCCGCTTCACGTAGTGGAGAATTGCTCCGGCAGCGCTTACTGCCAAGGGGAGGTCCCTGATACCAAAACCCTCCAGGGAGTGAACCTGAAACTGATCGATGAGCCGCTGGTGTGCTCTAGAGAATTCAAAAGACTCCGGCTCTAATACTTGCACAACACATTCTCCCACCTGAGCACGCCACCAGGCTGAATCAAACTCAGTATCCTCAGCCACCAAGAGCTCCCGGGGTTCCACCCGTCCCAATTCTTCGAGAAGCCATGAGATGCTTTCAGGTTGGGTCATACGAAAGTCAGCAGTTGAGAGATCTAGGAATGCCAAGCCGCACTTGTCCCCGGAAGAAAGATAAACAGCAGCGAGATAATTGGGACTCTTGCCATCTAGACTGTCCAAAAGAGTTCCCGGTGTGATCACTCGAACCACTTCACGGCGCACTAGTCCCTTTGCCTGGCGAGGATCTTCCACCTGTTCACACAAGGCCACTTTGTAATCCCTCTCCAGGAGCTTGGCAATGTAAGCCTCCACTGCATGGTGAGGGACGCCGCACATGGGGATTGGATCTTCTGCTTGTTTGTCCCTAGAGGTGAGGGTAATCTCAAGTTCTCGAGATGCAACTACAGCATCCTCAAAGAACATTTCGTAGAAATCCCCCATTCGGTAGAAGAGTATGGCGTCTTGATGCCTCTCTTTGATTTCCAGGTATTGTTGGATCATGGGGGTGACTTTACTCATCTTGGAGCTACCTCAATAGAAAAAATCCACGTCCACAGGACGTGGCTCTAATCTGTCCTCAAAGAAGATCTTAGATTTAAGATTGTAGATTTGGGAACCTTACCAGTTAGCTGTCCTAATCTCAAATCCTCAACCGCAATCTGAAATCCAAAATCCGAAATCTAAACACCTTAAATATCAGTCACCGGCGATCTTCCTAGGTTGAACGGTGTCCCAATTATGGCAACCCGGGCACTTCCAGACAATCTTGTCACTTTCCAGGCCACACTGTTGGCAACGATAACTCTTTGCAGTGGGTCCGAGGTGGCCAAGAAGAATACGGTACTCAGATAATGCCCCCTTTTCATCGCCGTTCTCCAACAGCACCTCACCCAGCATCTTGCGCGCTTCTCCCAAATCAGATCTTATCTCCAGGGCCCGCCTTAAAGATGCGAGACCCTGCTCTTTCCTGTCACGTTTCATAAAGCAGCGGGCTAGAGCCAACCGAGCTAAAGCATCCAAATTCTCTTCTGAAATTTTTTCTAGAAATTCCAAGATCTTAGCCTCATCAGCCATCATCCCGTCTTGCTCTTCTAAACGATTGAGAATCAGGTGAGCCCACTTGGGATTGTTCTTGACTAGTTTTTTCCAGGTGGCCAGTGCTTTCTTCTTCTTATTCTTTAACCAGTATAGAGACCCTAACTGCAAGCTGGCATCCACACAAGCCGGATCCAGAGATAATGCCTTCTTCAAATGACCATTAGCACTATCCAGATTGCCCTTCTCCATTTCAATCTTGGCTTGTTCTGTTCTCAAATGAGCCATAATGTGCTGATTATTTGTATTGCTCAATTTGCCAATCTCTTTTTGCAGTTCATATGCCCGTTGCCAATCATGTGTGGCCTCGTACAGACCTTCCAGTTCGTTGTAAGCGTCCAATCTCTTGGGAGCGCGGCGAATCACCTCTTCGAAAGTCGAGATCGCTCTCTGCAAAAATCCACCTTGCTTGTAATCCATTCCCATATCGAACAGGGCCTGTAGTTTGGTTTCCTCGTCTACCTTTTCCCTCAAAAGAATGGTTTGCCTTATGCGGATGGCTCTGTCTATTTCTCCCTTCACCCGGAAAAGGTTACCCAGGGTCACATAGGTCTCAATGGTGTCAGAGTTCACCTGTACTGCTCTGCTAAAAGCCTCAATGGCCTGGTCGGTCTCATTGGCAAGAATGTACTGGATGCCTTTGAAGAAGACTGAGTAGTCTTCTGGAGAGTTTGACTGTTTGAGTGAAGAATCAGTGGATTGATTGCGTTTACCGAGGAAATAGCCTATGACAAGGCCCAAGATGGCTATAATACCCAAAAGGGCGAGAACATTAAATTCGATTCCCCCAATATGTAGGGTGTTCGCATCCATCCATCACGCCAGTTTACCCGGTGTTTGCCTCTTCGGCTTCCTCCGCAGAATCAGTGCCAACTATCTCTGCAGTTCGGCTGGCTGGCATCTCCGCCTCGGTGATCGGCAGATTGCGCAGGGAATTGAGTTCTTCTTGGAGGCCGCTATTCTGTCGTTGAAGAGATCGGAGAGAACTGCGTAAACGGAAGTTGCCCAAGCCAAGGTAAATGGCAGTCATTAACCCACCGCCAAAGATAGCACCCAGAATCAGACCATAAAGGGGGATGGGCTTTGAGCTGACGTGCAGAAGGCCAAACAGTTTGAACTCGAAGGTGGTTGGGGCAAGAATCGCGTCGATGTTCTGAACGAGGAAAGCAATCAGTAAGACTATCAAGAGCAACAAAACCACCCACTTAACTGGTTTCATTCAATTTCTCCTTTTCGAAATAGGGGAGTAGCTTTTCATAGGTTCGTTGGAGATGCTCTGGAACAACCCGCACCTCAGCCAAAACCGTCATGAAGCTCGTGTCACCATTCCACCTTGGCACAATGTGGAAATGGACGTGGGCTTCCACGCCTGCTCCTGCCACCGTACCGAGGTTGAGTCCCACATTAAAAGCGTCTGGGCTCATGGTTTCGCGGAGTACGGCCACCGACCAGCGGACCGTTTGAACTAGGTCAAACAGATCCTCGTCTTTGAGGCCATCCAAAGAAGATGTGTGTTTCCAAGGAGCCACGAGAAGATGGCCATTATTATAGGGGAAACGGTTCATTACAACCATGGAACGGTCACCTCTATAGAGTAGGAGCCGTTCTTCATCACTTTCGCCGTTGCCCTCTGGACAAAAAATACAGTCGCACGGCCGGTCGCCCAAGATGTAGTCCATTCGCCACGGCGCCCACAGATTCTGCATGGCCTATTACCTTTCCCTTACAACAAAGGGCGAACTCACCCCTCTTATCTGCCGGAGGAAAATTTTTTGCGAGTATACCAACATTTGCCAAAAAAACAAGTACTGTGTAGATTGCAGATTGCAGATCTTAAATCTTAAATTGACACTAGCTCAACATCACCCCAGGCACCAATCTTCTCTCCCATAATGACTACCACTCCCAAAACTCCCTCAATCTTTTGGGAAAACTCTATGGCCTGACGGATATCGCCCTCGCTTTTCACCTGGTTGCATGTCATAGTTGCAGCAGCGTCGGCCAACGCCGCAGATGATGATATTACAGTCACTGCATCAGCAAGGCCAAAGCTCTGGGAATGCCCAACAGTACCTGAAGAGGTACACACACCCAAGGGCGTCTTCTCAGGATAGATCTTCAGGGCCAGTGTATTGCTCAACTTAGACTGCCCAGCAAAGACAGATATCTGCAAGGGCGAATCCACCTTGACGAAACAATCACCGCCGTTCTCCACCACCACTTCTCCACTCTTCCTCAGAAGGGCCAACCCAACCTGCTCCGCTATAGCTCCGGCCACAGCAGCCATGGGTCCACTACCACAAATCTGTGCCGCAGCTAACATTTCCTTTACTATCGGAGGTGCGAGTTTATCGTAGGGCAGAGGGGTCATAGCTTGGAGAAATTCGGGGTGACGAACAATGTATCCCTCCAGAGGTCCACGAATCTTGTAAATAACCTCCTCAGTGAGCTCGCTCAGGTCGGACTCAGCCAGAATCATCAGATCTGTTTCTTGTACAGCCACCTTAAAGGGAACCAATCGCTTGTGGTGGATCTGTTGGCGATATCTCCGCTCCCTATATTCTGTCACGCTACTTACTCCTTCATTAATGCTCAACCATTGAGGAAGCAGCTTCACCACAAAGGCCACAATCGACGCAGAGCGCACAGCGCCAAGCGCGGAGCGTTTGGCAAAGAGAAATCGCTGAAGGGTAAAGGCATAGAACCACGGTTATGCAACTGTTTGCCTTTTACTATTTGCCGTCTCTCATCTTTTTCGCTATGCGCTATGCTCTATGCGCTATGCTAATACTGTGCTCTTTGTGGTGCATTTAAACGTTCAAACTACTATGCCTCGTGAGTCTCTTCCTCAGAATACCTGATCTCAAGACTCCCCTCACCAAATCGCTTGGTTATTGCCGTAACCAAATCTCTAACCGGAGAAACACTAAATGGAGTCGGTAACCTCTGAATAACCTCTGTATGCTGGCCAATATTAAGGTGGAGGTACACTGGACATGACCCCGGCTGGGATTTAAGCAACTGGCTTAGATCACCTAGCAACTCCCTTGAGAAACCGTCCACCGAGAGATGCAACCTGACAGAGGTGGCTAGTTTCTGGGCTGCCTCCTCTAAAAACATGACATATTCAGCCACCAGCCTTCCTTGATCGAGCTCACTTGCTATCCTGCCACGCACCAGAACCAGCCCGCCCTTGAACAAGTATCTCTCGAATCTTGCATACACATCTGCAAAAACAATCACTTCCACAGAGCCTGTGTAATCTTCTATCCGCAAAAAGTGTAAAGGTTCACCCTTACGGCTCCTAGTTTCTCTGATCTCCTCAATTACACCCCCTAGAATGCACTGAGAATCTCCGGGAAGATCGTTTAGCCCTGCCGCCCCACCCACCGCGACTTTTTCCAGAAGAGAACGAAACTCGGCCAGCGGATGGCCGCTTAGATAAAAGCCGAGAACCTCCTTTTCTTTAGCCAGTTTGGTAGAATAATCCCATTTAGAGGGAGTAGTAAGGCTGCGGTCTGGATGAGGTTCTAGGCCGGGGCTGTCGAAAAGTGCCATCTGACCTCGACGAGCCTGGTCCACTAATTCAGGAAGCATCCTGTGCAGACTTTGTCTTCCCAAGCCAAAACTGTCCATCCCTCCCGCTTTTATTATTGAATTTAAAGCCCTCTTGTCCAGATCCTCTCGGTCTAAGCTGCTGCAGAGTTCAAAAAGAGAACTAAATGGACCTCTCTCATGCCGCGCCCGGACAATGGAGGTAGCTGTTGCCCTGCTCACATGTCTGATTGCCGCCAGTCCAAGCCTAACGCCCTCTTTTTCGACGCGGAATTCAACCTCACTTTCATTTATGTCCGGAGGAAGCAAAACAAAACCCTCGTTGCGACAGGCCTCCATGTGCGCCGTAAGCAGGTCATACTGATGCAGTTCGCTACTCAACAGAGCGGCCATGTAGTGCAGCGGAAAGCGAGCTTTCAAAAAGGCAGCTTGCAGCACTGTGAATGCCTGGGCAACTTTTTGGTTCTTATTGGCAACCACGCCTGCCGAGTTTTCCACCTCAGACCAGGTGATTGCCGCCGCCTCACGGGTGTAACCTTTATTCGCGGCACCTTTGATGAACTCCAGACGGATGTTTTCCAGTTCTTCCTCCTCAGCCCTCATAAGCATGCGACAAACTTCGTCTGCCTTCTCAAGAGTCCAACCGGTGCTCTCAGCTATCAGTTTGATCAGATCCACATCAAAAAGAAGAAATTTAGCCCCAGGTAAAGCCTTTTTTCCGTTAGACGAGGGAGATGACTCCTGAGAGCCTTCCGGTCGACGAGTGCTGAGTAGATTTTCGGTTAATCCACTTTCTAAGGCCACCGGTCTAATCAAAGCCAAGAGTGCAAGCAGATCCTCCCACCCCCTCGGTTGCCATTTGAGTAGCAAATCCCGTGCTCTTGGGGTTTCCAAGTAGGGAATACCTCCCACCCTCCCCAGACACAGCAATTCGAAGGCAGCTTCATCATCCCAGGATATATCTTCCAAGGCTGCTGACAGATCATACTCATTGCCTACTAGATCTACTACTTTACGGATCACTGTTAGACTTTTTCTCGCAATTAAATCAATCTTTACCAAGCCGACTCGCTTCAGGGCGCGCACATTGTACTGGCTTACCCACTCATCCCTGGGGCCACAAAAAAGTGGAACATCTTGAACCAATGGACCATCGCCGATAATGAGGCCAGTGGCATGGGTGCTTACCTGTCGGGGCAAACCCTCAAGCTCTGCTGCCAATTCCAGTATCTTTCTTGGGACTCCCGCGGACACCCCTTGTTCAGACTGCTCCCGTGAGTATACCCTTGCTCCTGTTCTGGCCGATTCTGTTGACTCAGCAGCACCATGCAGATCTTCCTGCCCTAAATCCAAGGCTTTGTTCAGATCCCGAATTGCCGTACGCAGTTGCATGGTAACGAGTGAGACGATCTGCGCTACCCGGTCCTCTCCATGTTTTGACCTGAGGTATTGGTGCACTTCTTCTCGCATCTCCATACCAAAACCCAGCTCCATATCCGGAAACTCTAGGCTCAGTGGATTTATCAAACGCTCAAACAAAAGGCCATGTTTTAACGGATCAATCTTGGTGATCCCCAGAGCGTGGGCGGTGAGACTAGAACCTGCTGATCCACTCCCCGGGCCGACTGGAACTCCCTTTGTTCTGGCAAACTGAACAAAATCAGCCACCAAGAGAAAGTAGTCCGCAAGACCAAGCTGCTCAATTTTTTTCAGTTCGGTGTCTAATCTTTGGTTGTAGCCTGGATCTTCCTCAAGCTGCTTGGCTAAGAGTTGCCCTTGAAGTCCTTCCCTCGCCTTTTGTCCCAATATAGCCATTGGTTCCTGGCCTTTTTCCAGCGGAAACCTCGGTATGCGAATCTTACCTAAGTCTAAATCTAGATTGCAGCGCTCAGCGATGGCCAAAGTGGCGGCTACGGCTTCAGGCAAGTGGCTGAATTCAACTTTCATCTCTTCCGGTGAGAGAAAAGCACACTCCGTTGCAGGGGGTATTTCCTTCACAGTGGTTCCCAGTCTGATGGCCTTCAGGATATTAATTATTTCTACCTCACCTGGGTCAAGAGTATGGCTGTTTGTCGTGGCCACTACTTGGACGTCCAGCTGGCGGGCGAGGGTTAGAAGTCCTTCGTTCAATACCCGTTGTGGATCAGTTAGCACGGGCTGTAATTCGATGAAAAAGTTTTCCCTGCCAAAAACTTCCAAGTATTCGGCGGCCCGTGCTTTTGCCCTCTGATGGTCGTCTTTAGAGAGCAAAGTGGCTATTTCCCCCCAGTGGCACCCGCTTAAGATAATGAGCCCCCGATGATGTTCATATAGCTGACTTGCGCTCACTCTTGCATCTTGCTGCCAGCCTTGAGAGTGGGCTTTGGTGATGAGCTGGAGAAGGTTTTGGTAGCCTTTTCGATTCTTCGCTAGAAGCACTATGTGATTGGCCGTTTCAGAGGTGGCAGACCGCTCTGGATCGACTCCCTCCAAGGAGTCCAAAGCGAGTTCGCAGCCAATAATAGGTTTGATTCCATTACTATAAGCCAGATCATAAAATTCTATGCAGCCTAATAGATTGCCATGGTCTGTTATGGCCAAGGCTGGCAGCCGGTATTCCCGTGCTTTTTTGACTAGCAAGGGCAACCTTATGGTGCTCTGCAAAAGGCTGTAGGCGGAATGAAGGTGAAGATGAACGAAATCTGCCTGGCGCATGGGTTGGAAAGATTGCGGCGGGGATTATTCCCACTCAATTGTACTTGGCGGCTTGGAGGAAATATCGTAAACCACCCGATTAACTCCCTTGACTTCATTTATTATACGGTTTGACATTTGACCCAACACCTGGTAGTCCAATTTGGCCCAGTCGGCTGTCATTGCATCAACGCTCTCCACAATGCGGATGGCAACCACTTGATCGTAGGTACGTTCATCGCCCATAACCCCCACGGTGCGGACAGGCAAGAGCACACCGAATGCTTGCCACACCTGGTCATGGAGACCACTGCTCTCCATCTCCTCCATAATGATAGCATCAGCCTGGCGAAGAATTTTTAATTTCTCGACCGTCACTTCGCCTAGTATGCGAATAGCCAGACCTGGTCCCGGGAAGGGGTGTCTGTGGATCAACTTTTTTGGCAACCCGAGTTCTGCACCTACTTTTCTTACCTCGTCCTTGAATAGTTCCCTAAGTGGCTCGATGAGTTCAAGATTCATCACTTCAGGGAGACCCCCTACATTATGGTGAGTTTTGATAGTATCGGAGGGCCCCTTGAAGGACACACTTTCTATAACATCAGGGTAGAGAGTTCCCTGAGCAAGATACTCAGCCCCTGGGATCTTATTGGCTTCCTCCTCAAAAATCTCGATAAAAAGATTGCCGATGATTTTTCGTTTCTCCTCCGGGTCCGTCACACCCTGCAGCCGGCTCAAGAAGGCATCAGCTCCATCCACATAATCCAAATTGATCTCGAAGGTATGGCGAAAAATATTTTGAACCTCTTCCGCTTCGCCTTGGCGTAACAGCCCATTGTTTACAAAGATACAGGTAGACTGATGACCCACCGCTTTGTGAAGCAACATTGCCACCACAGAACTGTCCACGCCGCCACTGAGAGCGCATATTACTTTCTTAGACCCAATGGTATTCCGCAAACTCTCCACAGTGGTGTTCACGAAAGACTTCATTGTCCAAGTAGGTCTGCAGCCGCAGGAGCGAAAGAGGAAATTCTGCAGCATTTTGGTGCCGTTGGGAGTGTGGATAACCTCCGGGTGGAACTGGACACCGTAAAGCTCCGCATGGGTGTGGCGCATTGCGGCCACAGGGGAGTTTCCACTGTGGGCCAGTCCAATGAAACCGGACGGCGGTTTCTTGATCTTGTCTCCGTGACTCATCCACACCTGCTCCCCCTGCCCTTCTCCTGACCCGTCCAAACCAAAGAACAGGTCTTCAGCGGAATCTATTAAGAGTTGCGCTTTCCCATACTCCCGTTTGGCAGATCGCTCAACCTCACCTCCCAACAAGTGGGTCATGAGCTGCATCCCATAACAGATACCCAAAACTGGTATATCTAGCTTCAATATTTCAAGGTCACAAGTAGGTGAACCCTCATCCAGAACACAGGCTGGACCTCCTGAAAGAATTATGCCCTTGGCACCGAAGCTCTTTATTTTATTCAGACCCATGTTGAACGGGTGAATCTCACAGTAAACCTGAGACTCACGGACGCGCCTGGCTATGAGCTGGGTTGTCTGAGAACCGAAATCCAGAATCAGTATTTTGTCGTCATGAATATCCATTTTGTCTCGCCGTCAATAGCCTTGTCTCTGCCTTAGCTGGCTTTAAAAATCCTCAATCTGCGATCTTAAATTTAAAAGTTGGACCCTCATTTCCAATCAATCTGATAATTCGGCGCTTCCTTGGTGATGATTACATCGTGGACATGACTCTCCTTGAGGCCTGCGGAAGTAATGCGAATGAACCTGGCCTCCTTCCTGAGCTGATCGAGGGTCCCGCAACCCACGTAGCCCATTCCCGCTCGAAGGCCCCCTATGAGTTGAAACACGCTGGAGGCAAGTGGACCCTTGTAGGGAACCCGTCCTTCGATTCCTTCCGGAACCAGTTTCACCTCCTCCACTACATCACCCTGGAAATAACGATCCCCGCTGCCCTCTTTCATTGCTCCTAAAGAACCCATACCACGGTAGACCTTGTAAGAACGGCCCTGATAAAGAACGGTCTCCCCAGGGCTTTCATCCGTGCCTGCGAAGATGCTACCGATCATAACTGTGTCCGCCCCAGCTGCCAGTGCCTTGACCACATCTCCAGAATACTTGATTCCGCCATCGGCGATAATTGGCACCTGGTGCTTTCTGGCAATTTTGGCACACTCCATCACCGCACTAATTTGGGGCACCCCCACACCTGCAACTACCCTGGTGGTACAAATCGAGCCGGGCCCCACACCCACCTTAATGGCGTCGGCACCTGCCTCGATCAAGCTTCTGGTTCCATCTGCGGTGGCCACGTTACCAGCAATTACCTCTACATTCGGAAACTTCCCCTTGATTGCTGGAACGCTATTAACCACATCTTCCGCATGGCCGTGAGCGGAATCTACCACAATAACGTCTACACCGGCTTTGACCAAAGCCTCTACTCGATCATCGCGGTCAGACCCCACTCCCACTGCGGCTCCCACCCTCAAGCGACCCAACTTGTCTTTGCAGGCACTGGGATACTTCTTGATTTTCATTATGTCTTTTATGGTAATGAGACCCAGCAAATCTCCCTTATCATTTACCACTAGAAGTTTCTCGATCCGGTTTTTATGGAGAAGGACCTTGGACTCTTCCAAAGTGATGCCCTCGGAAGCGGTAACCAGATTCTTTTTGGTCATAACATTGGAAACTTTCTGGTTTAAATTGGTTTCAAAGCGGAGATCCCGGTTGGTCACTATGCCAACCAGTTTTCTCCCATCCTCCACGATTGGCACCCCGGAAATGCGGTAACGTTCCATCACTTCCAGCACTTCGGAGATCTTTTGATCAGGGTGCATAGTCACGGGATCTACAATCATTCCGCTTTCCGATTTCTTGACCTTGTCCACCTCCGTAGCCTGCCGCTCCACGCTCATATTTCTATGAATGATGCCGATGCCGCCCTCCCTCGCCATACTGATGGCAGTATTTGCCTCGGTGACCGTGTCCATGGCGGCACTCAGGAGAGGGATGTTCATGGTGATATTTCGGCTAAGCCTGGTTCTCACGTCCACCTCGTTGGGCAAGACCTTGCTGGCTGCCGGGAGCAACAGGACGTCATCAAAGGTAAGTGCCACGGGTATGTCGCTGATTTTCTTGCTCATAAAAAACCCTCTTTCAGTATCGAACCAAATTTATTAAAACTATCAGGAAAAAG
>Ga0180438_10010469_pt1 | contig 11371 bp, 18 predicted proteins | sample SS_ome_12_FD_132455 | JGI IMG/M metagenome (GOLD analysis project Ga0180438, IMG submission 132455) | Hypersaline lake sediment archaeal communities from the Salton Sea, California, USA - SS_3_D_2 metaG | ecosystem: Environmental > Aquatic > Non-marine Saline and Alkaline > Hypersaline >...
ATAAAGCGGAGTCGTAGGATCGGCGGTCTTTTGTACTGTCCGAAATGTGTTAAATGGATGAATACTGAGCAATAGATGCAAACTATTATAATGATTGTGTTTAAAATGAATATGTGATATTATAAAAATACTATCCCCGCCCTAAAGGGCGGGGTTTTTGGCTTGTTTTAGAAGAAACCGACTAGATTTAGCTGCGCAGGCTCGTCCCCAACATGCTTGATTGTTTCGTGCAGCCTGTCAAACTGCTGGTTCTCGATATAACCCTTTATCGCGCCAGAAGTTACGTTGCTTATGCTCCTCACGAATTTGCCAGGGCTCCAGAAATGCCCTCTTGGATATCTCCTCCTGAAGCCAGAAAACCTCCTGAAGATAAGGTATGCAGAGCGCCCCTTGAGGAGCATCAATGCCGTGGAGGGAGACATGGAAAAAGGGATTGATGCAAACACGTGCACATGGTCTATGCCAACCGCGATGGTGTGCACGACGATGCCATGCTCTTCCGCAGCCTGCTTTATCAGGCGCTCCACTTCCTTGTTTACGTGCTCCTTTCTCATGCACTTGAACCTGTACTTGGGGCACCACTCAAAATGCCACTGGCTCAGCCCAACTGCATGGTTTTTATTTACAAAGTTTCCACTAGCCATATCGACAACTCCAGTAGTGGACCCTTCTTGAGGGGTTATGCGCCGCCGAAGGCGGCGGCGCGCCCACTACCGGCGAATTTTTGCAGGTAAAAATTAGAAACATGGTAGTCAATTCATCCACGGGCTGAAGCCCGTAGATTTCTTGACGTTCGGCTGGCAAACGTATTTATTAATAAAGCGGAGTCGTAGGATCGGCGGTCTTTTGTACTGTCCGAAATGTGTTAAATGGATGAATACTGAGCAATAGATGCAAACTATTATAATGATTGTGTTTAAAATGAATATGTGATATTTTAAAAAAAAGCAAAAACCTAATAAAGGTGGGTGTCTTGAATGAAAAGATACAAAAATATGAATAAAAAAGAGTTGATGGAAGTTATATCAAGAAAAGAAAAACAGAAAAAACGAGCTCGAGGTGGAACTTGGTATCGTCAGCTTTCGAATGAACAGAGCGATGCGAGGTATTATCTTGATATCCTAAACAAGAACAAGAGAGCAAAGAGATAGAGATGTTTCAAAAGGAGGTAATTCTGCATATACTATCTATTCTCCCTTAGAATTCTCCCCTATTTCAAAGTAATTATCTTTATCCTCTACGGAAGAGAAAGAGATTGTGATGTCGCTTTCTTTGATTTTTAGCTCGCTGGCAAATTTTCTTCTGTTCTTTTTTATCATGGATTGCATCCTATCCCAAAAATCCACCTTCATTACAGGAGCCACAATCTGGAGGTTTTGGTAGAGAACCTTAAATCGGTATGCTCTGGTTCCGGCCTTTTCCAGCCGCATATACTCCCCGATATTATCCCTCAGGGCTTTTAGCTGGATTCTGAGGAAGTCTAATGTGTTAGTGTTTGTTATTTTCTCCATGGCTTTGGAAAGCGGATTGTTTGCGGCTCCGGCCGACATATCTGCGGCTCTTATTATCTTATCCCTTAAATCCTGAAAAATCAGGATAAAGCTGTTTTCTTGCTCTTCTGTAAGCGGCTGGCTGAAGGTGAACTCGATTACTTTCCATTCCATCAGGATAACCTCCCCTTAAGTATTATGACCTGAGGATGTGCCTTCTGGATTATTTCGATATACTCGTTCTTCTTTTCTAAAACCTCTTTTTCCGCCTTCTTTGCATCTCCTTCCGTGATTATTGTAAATCGCCCTATGTGCGACGCATGGGAATAAACGTCTTTTTCTGATGCGGCCGAAACGATAAGCAGGACGGTCAGGGATTGAATTGGAACTAATTTCCCTTCTGATAAAGTTGTTCCTGCGTCTTTTGCCTCAGATATCACCGCGATGCCTATTTTTTTTATATTTGCAGACTTTGTTTCCCTGATAAACTCCTCCAGTTCCTCAAGTTCATATTTCATATCTATCCCTCTTCCACCATATCTCCATCTTCCCAATCTTCTTCCGGAATTTCATCCTGTTTCCTTTTTTTCCTTCCCATGAACACCCTCCCAGTCTGAGGCATCGAACCTTTCGAGCATGATTCCAAAAAACTCTATGTTTGATAATTTTTTCCCTAGCTTGTTTGCGTGCCTGAGCAGGAGATGTGTAAATTTATCGTATTGCGACTTTTTTACTGCTAACTGCTTGTATTCCTCCATTATAGCACCTGCAAGTTTGTTAATCTCAGCATACGCATAGCTTTCCGTATTGTTGCTTCCATCTTGAATAATACCTGCGGATCGTTTAGTGTTTTCTTAATTAGCTCTTCCGGATCCAGGAAATAAGCGTGATATACTTTCATTTCATCATTCAGGTCTGGGAAATTTCCGTCGGTTCGAAACTCTACCTCGGGGTATATGTCGCCGAATATCCTTGTGAGGTGGGCGACGTATTGATTCAGGAGTTCCTTATCTGTTGAGGAATTGAGGTAGTTCACTCGAAACTCTACTCCAAGCTGGTATATCTCCTTCCATGCGTTGAGAATGTCGTATTGGTACCCTTGAGTTGGGGTTAGTGTGCTTTCCTCCATTCCATTAACCTCCGGATATTACCAGTTGGCCATTTTGGACTTGTTGAGAAACTATTGGCTGGTTTCCGAGCAGATGTATTATCGTTTCGTTCTGTTGTATAATTGTGTTTGTGTTGCTAAACGCAAGAAACACTAATATTAAGATTACTCCTACCCCCAACATGGTAAGTATTTGGTATGTTTTTAGCTGGCTGGTTGCCGCTAGTGCCTTGTGGACTTTTATCTGAACTATGGAAAGGAGCGCGGCACCGACTTCGTTTGGCTTAACTGTGCTTGGCTCCCCTTCGAATCCAAGTGGCTTTATGCTATCCCTATCTACGTAAACTACGGGGGCGCCCTCCTCGTTCTGGATTACTTGTGGGGTTATTGCAAAGCCGACATTCCTGTTCTTTTCCGATTCTTCTTCTAGCTTCTGGTCTATCTCTGCCATTATGTCCTTGTGTTCCATTCCCCCCTTCTTTTTTTCCTTATAGAAGGATTTAAGCGCTAGACCGGTCTGTGGCTTGTATTTCAGGTATACGCGGCGCTTGACGATTGCCCAGATGGCCTCATTAACCCGTACTGTGTCGCCTTCTGCGTTCACCACACGGGTTTCTATTGTTTTCCCATCACTAGATTTCATGTTAAGAACAATATAGTCTTTCCTAGATATTTTTCTGAGGAATCTGCATCTCCATACCGGATCCATCCAGCGCCCTATTATATATGAGAATACTATTAAGAACAAAACTAAAAGAACAGATATAATAACGAATAAGCCATCCAAGTCCATTTCATTTCCTCCGTTTTAGCATTTTTTGTATAAAATTCCCTGTTTCCTCCTCGGGTTGCTGGAATTGCGGAAGATCCCCGCCATATCCTGCGGAAAACTCCGGTGGGCGGTAGTTGCCTATCCCCGCCTGGTACGACCTCTCTTTTCCGTCTTTAGTCCTTGTGATCTGGAGTTCTGCCCTCCACCAGTTATAAAGAACATTATTCACCACTTCAAGCTCTTTTTCCCTTTCCGCCATGTTTCTAAGCGAAACGTAAAGTCCTGCCTCGAATTGATTCATGGACATAAGAACATCATTTCCGATGTTGCAGAGGAGTATTTGAGTGTCTACCACATCGGAGTATTGGTCGCCCACTTTCACCGGATCCATCATGTAAGAACCGTGCTGGTAGGGATCTTTGGGGTATACCTTGTTTCCCTGTAATGCGTGCATATACTCCTTCATCTTGCTATTGCCCTGTTCACCCATATAGCAGATTAAACTAATAAGGTTTATAAATGTTATTAGGCACAGGTTTTCTATATGGAAATCTATTCATTTGTTCCTTCCCTTTTCCTCTATTGGATAAGTGCCTTTTATGACGCTGAACGGCAGGAGGTTCCGGATCTGGTTAGTGCCTGCGTATGGGCTGTAGTCGCTGGTTCCGTATTTTTGGGTTTCCCGCAGGATATATATGGTATTTCAATATTGGCGTTTGCTGGAGTGTACTGCTTTGCTGTTTGGGATAAGGTTATTTCCAATAGGGAGATATTGGGTTGGGCTGATATCCTCCTCCTGCCTCCATTTCTCGCTTATTTCAGTTATTTATATGTCCTGGCGGAAAACCCCCTTATACTGCTATTAATTGCGTGGCTGGCTATCTTAGTGCCTTCGATCATCTCAAAAATGCACAAAAATAGGCCGGTTCCATTAATGCCCTACCTCGCTGTTGCCTATACCGCTTCGCTTCTTTATGTGTTCCTCTAGATTACTTCCCCGATGTAGTGAAGAGTTCCATACATACCAAACAAGCTTATTATCATTCCAAAGACTTGGGAAATATCTATGTACGGAATAGCGGGGATATCTGCGTAGGTATATGTTTTTGTTTCGTTTCTTGTTATGGTTGTGTTGGTAAGTGCATTTTCATAATATGTTGTTGTGTTTCCTAATAGATCGCTGGTTCCGTTCATATCCTCGATCCCTGTGTCCAACCCTGTGATTATATTCGTTTCTCCGGTTTTCATCTGGATTCCGTCTGCCATCACCAGAAGCCCGAATACGATTAGGAAAAGAGATGTGATAATTCCGATATGTGGCTTTTTCTGTTCTGCAAAGTAGAAAGCGATTATGAAGAAAATCCCGAAGAATCCCAGAATTTCAAGAAGCATTAATCATCGCCTCTTCTTTTTGCTTTTTGCCCAAGCCGGAAGCCCACCTATGCCTTTGCTCTTTCCTCTCGCCCAAGCCGGAAGGCCGCTTACCTGCCCCGACTTGCCTCTTGCATACGGAGGAATATGTATCCTGCCTACCTGCCCCCCTGAGCTTCGCGCCCAGTCCGGAACTAGAAGTTGCCCCATTTGCCTCTTTTTTTGTTTCTGATCCGCATAGCCCCCTCCCATCCCCCTGACTGCGCCGCCTACGCTGGAAATAGCTTCCTTTATCGGCTTGAGCTTGCGGGTGCGTTCTTCCCTCTCTGCGGTTTTCTTTTCTTCATCCATTATCCGATTGTTTTCCCTTAACCGCCTTTCTTTCCTCTCCATGCGCTTGACCTTGCGTTCCTTGAGATCCTCCTCGATCCTCTTCTTTAGCGTGGCCATCCTATCAGTTCTTTTTTTCTCCTTCTTTTTGGCTTGTTCTTTTTCGTACTTTTCTTTTGCTTCGATGATGCGGGTTTTAACGGTAGAAGCAGTAGATTTTATCTTATCGGGAATAGATCTTTTTGGCTTAGCAGGTGTTGGTTCCTCAAGATCCCTTTCCATTTCATCTTCTTCCATGAATTTGTTAAGAAGACAAGATTAAAAAAAGTTGTTGCGGGGGAGTTTCGCCCCCACAATATCGGTACTTAGGGATTTCCTCAGATGTTGAGGAACCCAGCCGCAAGAACCATCGGGATCAAAGCGACGAAAACGGGTATGATGTTCACTATCGTCGCTGTGGTTCCGGTGAAATTCTCTGCATCTATCACGTCCTGAGTTATCGGAAGCACGACTGCGATGGACACAATCAAACCAAAGGTCAGCCCGATAAGGCCTCCTACCAGGTTTGCCCTGTTGCTTCCCATTTTCTTTTCAATTTTTCTTTCCATAAGGTTTTCCATAAGGTTCACCTGTGGAAACGTCGGAGATAGTAGTATTTAAATATTAACGTATGCCCCTATGGCTTTAAACGAACCTTGCGCTGGTTGATTCTGACTAGCCGTTTCTCTTTTTCTAGTTCCTTCATCGCGATTGATATATCATTTTTGTTAAGGCGGAATTTGCGGGATATAATTTTTAGAAGCTCCCTTTTCTCGGCCTCGAATTGGTTGTCTGCCCTGTTGAATTCAAGAATAGTCCTTTTCAGTTCTTCCTTAAATTTGTGGTATAGGTGCCCTTTCACTATTTTACCCCCGCATCATCCCGACTATCGCACGGTATAGGAGGAACCCTGCGACTATGGCGAATAACACCGAGAGGAATGGTATAAACACTAGGGAAAGGATTGTTGCTGGAATAAGTATTGCTACTTTGTGATCCAGGCGGGAGGGCTGTATTAATACGAAGCCGAAGAAGAACACCAAGAACAGAAGCCCTGTTATCGCCGGATCCCCCACTATCTGCCCCATCCCGTTTCCTATCATGTCTTCTAAGGTGCTGGCCATCAGACATCGCCCCTCACGAATGCAACTGCGGCTACTACCGTCAGTATATTGAATAGTACTGCTAGAGGATATGCAATTATCTCGGGAATCGCCGGATCAAGAACAAAACTCATAGGGAATACTACGAAATTCAGGATCGCTATGAGTATTATTGCCGGAATTATGTATAGTGCTGAATATCCTGATATCAGAGCCACTAGGGCTATCCCTGCGGCGCTTATCATTATCAGGATTGCACCAAGTACGGATGTTCTTTTGTATATCTCTGCATTTTCAGTATTTGAGCAGAACTGGTCGCCATCTGCACATTCTATACTGACTGTGCTGGAACCCCGCTCCATGAATACAATTACTGCACTCGTGTAATTCATCCAGTATAGAAATGCGGTTATGCAGAAGATTAATATTATGTAGTTGAAGAATTTCACATGGATCTCCTCATATATAATGCCGCGATTACTGCGACTGTCGCCATAAGTGTGATATGAACCGGAGTAATGCAAGCTGAATTCCCTGCTATGCACACTATCTCTGCATCTGGGTTAAACCAGGTGAACACCCAGAGCGTAAGTACGCTGACTATCCCCGCTCCGTCTACTGTGAATTGGCTAATATAGCCCCCTGCAAGCGCGGCGACCACTACTGCAATCAGATAGTACACCCATCCGGAGATCGGGGGGTTTGCCGCCCAATCCTCTTTTGACTTGAGAATTCCGGTTAAACCGCTTATTGAGTATACTTTGGCGAATGGCTTCTGGAGGGGGTACTGCGCGTGTTTGAACCAGGTGTATACATGATATGTGCCGTTTTGATCTGCAGTATAATTTATCTTCCCACCTGCGGGGGATCCTGTGGTGTTTTGGAAGTATACCTGTGTTCCGGTGCCATTCACATACCTTATTATCCTCATTCCGAAATAACTCAGGTTCGAGGAATTGGAGAATACTGTGTAATTTATGCTTATTGGATCGGTGTAATGAGTCGGGGAAATGGGTTCTATTGATGCGGCCACGTCATTCCAAACATATTCCCAGTTATCGAAGTCCATTTCAGTAGCATAGGAAAGGATCACGATTATTTCCGTTATTGTTGATGGTGTTAAGTCGAATTGCAGGGTTTCATAACCGGATTTTGAGAATGCAAAACGGTAGTTATCAAATGGGATTAGGTAGAACACTATTGTTCCTGTGTAATCTGAAAGAACACTTGAAACGACCTCATATTCGTTTGTTATGAAATTGAATTTGTAGACTGTCGCTGTTGCATCTTCTAGATCTGTTCCAAAATTATCTCTGACTATAAATGTATATGCGCTTGAGCCATACCCCAGATATCTAGTGTAGTTCTGGTGGGTTTCTGTGGATGTTTCCGTTGCTATCGCATAACTGCGTATTCCATACCCATCCACGCTGTATTGCTCTATCGATGTGAATGTTGCATTAAGATCCGAAGGGTATACACAGACGTTCCATTCATCATCCTCTCCTATAAACTGATGGCCATAGGTTGCGTTTCCAACTGTTAAAAAGAACTGTTGGGTGTAATTCGCAACTACTGCGGCATCTGTGTCCTCGTTCTTTATGAAGAACGTCATTATGTTTCGCCCTATTGAGCAGTCCGTAAGCCCAAATGGAACAACCCTAATCAGCGAATTGTTCTGCACATAAGTCATATTCTGCTCATAGAAGAGGTCCCCAAATGCAAATGTTCCAAGCGTTGCGTAGCTGTCGTCTGTGTAATTTTGGCAATAATAAGTAAAAGTTGTTCCTTCACGCACCACGCGGAATGATAAATCCTCCCTCCAACAATCTTCAGGGATTGTGTATTGCCTCTTCGCCCCCTCGTCTTTCACCTGCCATTCAGTAATATTGAACAAGCCACTCATGCTGTAATTGAACTCCAGCCCCTCGCTCGCTATTAGCTGTGCGTAGGTTCCCCAGTTGCTGTCGTTTGCGTTGTTCGGGTTAAATGGTGTTCCTATCTCCCCCATAAGTGCGTCTGTTGCTGTTTTGTAATACGTGTTTTCAACCCTTACAGGCCTTTCAAGCGAGGATGACCAATACGCAGAAGTGAGGGTGAAGTTCGCTTCAACCTGGTAAACGGTTGCGGAGGAAACATCCGGCGCGGTTATGCTCCCCGTGCATTCCCCGCCCGAGCAGGAGAGGGAGCCGGAACTGCTCCCGATGTATGCTTCTGCGGAATATGAATAATCAAATCCTGAAACGTTTGAATAGCTCACATTCACGGTCGCGGGGTTGAGTTCCGCAATCTGCGCGTCTGAACTCATGTTAGTTGCCCAGAAGCCATGATAAACAGTAGTGTTAAACGTCTGATTTTGGATTGTGAGGTTTCCGCCGGAGTAGGTGTATGCCTGCCATTTTAGTTCGTAATCCGTTCCATTTGTTGCGGTGAGCGGGGCGGGAATGTTCGTTGCGTTGCAGGAATAGTTCTTGCTAACGTTCGCACAAGAAGCAGTTATTGTCTTTCCGTTGAATACGAGGTAGGTCGCGGTTGAGTTATCATCGCTCCCGCCTATTGTGAAATTGACTGTGTAGTTGTAAGAAAGCCCTTCGTACTGCGGAGTTGAAAACGTGTAGTTTGTGAATGAGAAAGAACCCGCAGGAGTGTCGCTTTCCTCGCTCCCGAAGGTGTAGGTTGGCTCTGTAAGTTCTGCATTTCCAACTGCAACAAGGTCGCAATATACGTCATCAGCGCCATGTCTTATCGTCAAAGGCAAATCCACAGAGGGAGTGTCGGTTGTGAATGCTCCTGTGTAATATGTTTCGTTTATTGTGAAGTTGCATCCGTCTGCTGTCCAGTAGTAAAGCCATCTGTGCCAGTTCGCATCCCCGTTCTGCGATGTTGCGTTTCTTTTTGCAACCGAATCGACAGATACTTCATTCGCCCATTTATTCGTTCCGGCTACCCAATATGGCTCAGCCGCATTAACAGCATATCCCCCAGTTGTATTTGTTGAGAATCCTGTAAGAAAAGTTCCTTTCTGCTCAACTTGGCAGTATGAAAGAACCTTCTTTCCTTGTGAGAATGTCTGATGTGTTGCTATTCCTGAATATGCTATAGCGCCCTTGACGATATGAACTATTGAATTGGCTACGCTTTCTGTTGTTCCGCCCATATCAAACCAATCGCCCGAGAGTGCCGCACCTTCAAAATGGTCAAAGAACAGGAATGCGTTGCTCCCGTTGAATGTTGCACTTACCGCAGAATTATTGTAATAAATTGCAACAGAAGAAATGTTTGCGGTCTGCGTCATAAACCAAATCCTGCTTTCACCGCTTGGGTTGAGCGTTTCGTTCCAGATTCCCAGCTCTCCCATCGTGGTATTCGGGCTTGTGCAGGTTCCCTCTAATACCCTTAAATCTGCGAGGTCGCTTTTTGCGTGTGAATAGTCAAAGTTGGTTGTGTTCAGGGCAATTAAATGAGAATAATTCGCAGGGAAGCCAGAGGATATGTTCACGTTCATACAATATCCCCATGAAGAGTTCCACCACGCCCACTCTTCCCAGCACTCTTCATATACGCAAAGCTGGTTATCAACCGCCGTGTTTGGGTTCCTATGGCCTTCCACGCGGATTATTGAGCATCCTGTGAAATCCTCCACAGGAGAATAATCCCACCCAACCATCTCAACAGAATAGGGATTCTCGGTGCAGTTCTGCACCACCGTTCCGTTTTCGAGAGTTTCATTCTCGCAAGTCCAGTTCTGCACGGTTTGATTGTAGGTGTAGTTCCGATATTGCAGAACTGCGGAATAGGGAAGCTCCACGCTCCCCTCTTTATTCACAAATATTGCCTCCACGATGCCAGGAGTCAGGGTGGAGTTGGAGCATACCTCATAATCCGTATGCGCCTCAACAACCGAAACCCAATTCTCCACCATGTCGACGGAAATTGTCATATTTCCGTATTCAAAGATTGTAGTTCCGAAGCCGAAATAATACCTCCCAATTTCCTTATCCAGGCGGAAGCACCCGTCGCGGGTTATGTCCACTTCGGCAAGCTTGTTTCCCATAGAATTTTTAAGGGGGGTTCGGCTGGTTTGCATCAGGTGAGAATCCATCTCCGCCCCCCTTCTTGTTCCATTCCGCCGTTCCAGTTCAGCCCTAATGGCGGACGCATCACGTTCCTTGATTAATTCAGGTGATTTATAGCATACCATGTCGCCGTCTATGGTAATGTCCAGCATTCCGGTCAGGTAATCCTTCTGCTCTATCTTCCATCCTTCAATAGTTTTTGCGATCGGGGCGGAATGTGAAATTCCCAGTAGCATGATAACTACTAACATGGCCACGCTTTTTTTCCGGAACCCCCCTGCAAGTGTAGTGATAACAACACCCTAATAAGGTGGGGGCGACATACCCTCCCTGCGGGGATTGGCTTGGTTTATCGCCGTTATCAGGATTGCAAGAAGCAAAACAAATAATGAGATTCGCATAAGCGCCGATATCATGGGGGTGTACTCATTAGGCGCGACCTCAAGATCTGTTATTGTGTCCTCGATGAAGGTGTCCAATATCGGGGCAAATAAAAAGAATACTAGTAAAGTCATAACAAGCGCTACCAGGTTGGAGAATGTTATCTGTGCTGAATTCATTCCCATTTTTTTTAGGATGTTTTGCATTTTAAAACCACCTTTTCTTTTTTCCTCTCAGTTCGAACCTGCTTTTAGTATTTTTCTTAAGTTTTTTAGATTTTTCCCTTTCTCTCAATTCTTCTACTGTCGGAAGCCCACCTTTCGGCCTATCGTATTTCCACAATTCAGGGCGCTTTACCAGCGAGGGGCTTGTTGCTTTCCCGTACTTGAATTGGGATCTTGCGGCTGAGAGCAGGTCTGCATACATCGAACGCACACCTGAAAGCTTTAACTGAGGAAGTTTCTCCTTTCTCTCCTTTTTCTTCTTTTTCGTCGATAGTTTTTCCTGTGGTTTGAGGATTGGCTCTTCCTTTGTTCTCATTATTGTTTCCGGCCTGTACGGAGGACTACGGTATGTTCTTGGAGAAGGTCTTGGGGAAATCTTCGGCGATATCTTAGGGGAGGCAGGTGGGGAAACTTTTGGGCTTATCTTTGGAGAAGGTCTTGGGGAAATCTTCGGCGATATCTTAGGGGAGGCAGGTG
>Ga0180438_10010471_pt1 | contig 11370 bp, 23 predicted proteins | sample SS_ome_12_FD_132455 | JGI IMG/M metagenome (GOLD analysis project Ga0180438, IMG submission 132455) | Hypersaline lake sediment archaeal communities from the Salton Sea, California, USA - SS_3_D_2 metaG | ecosystem: Environmental > Aquatic > Non-marine Saline and Alkaline > Hypersaline >...
ATGATTTGTCGTTTGTCTCGACAGAGAGGCATCCAACCCGTCATAGAACATCACTATGTTCGCTTAGACCTATCTGGCCAGTTGATTGAACTGATGATGAACAAGACTGGTCCCAAAGAGCGTACACCAGTCCTTTGTGTACTTTGGTTTCTGGAGTCATCTCAGTAATTCACTTACCAGTTGTTGGCGGTGCTGACGCCACTCTACGTCCAAGCTACAGCGGCCGACTGTACCGTTGGGCAAAATTTCAAACAAGAAATCAGGCCAGCCGACCAACAAATGTGTTGTGCGTTCCAGCAAATCAACCTGCTGCAGACACGCCTCCGCGATCTCGCGCAACCGTTCTTCTGGCCACATATGCTCCTGCTGCATTTCTTCTGGGCACGTTGGCGCAACTGGACTAGACAGCTCCTCTGGAACTACAACCGCCGCGTGTTGCACAAAACACTTGACTCGTTGATCCCAACCCGATACCGTCGTATTGACTTCCGGAAATTTCAAGGCACGTGACATTCGATACACCTGCAGTGGTTGCCGTGTTGCTCGGCCCACTCAACACGCTCTTCTGCTTCTTGCTCTACTTGCTCGACTGCGGCGCGCAGAGCCAACCAGTAGGCTTCCGTCACCAACTCAGTATGCAGAGGGCACCCAACTGAGCTGCAGCGACAACGATCACAGTAAAGCTCTACGTGGTTGCCGCACCGGATACACCGACCCAAACGTTCGGTGTGCCTACGGTGTTGATTCTGTGTAGCCGTCTTCTCCAGATAGCGAAGCTCTTTCCGTTTGGCTTTACCGGTGTCGGTGAGGTGGACATACGCCTCTGGTTTGCCTGAGTTGTACGCCTTAGCGCTCGTAACGTAACCCTGCTTGACGGCCTGGTTCAACGTCACCTCACCGATGCCGTCGAGGTGGCTCAACCAAGCACCGCGATCCGGCAGCTGCAACAACAATCTGTCTATGCGGTTCATGTGACGCTCCAACTATGCAGTAGGTACATTACAGCCGCCGCACCCTTGGTCCACAAAACAGCATCTTGTTTGGTTTTAGAAACGAAAATAACGCAGTTGTCTTTACGCTCAAGACCAAGTCGCTTGGCCTCGACGTTGCCGTCAGCTGACCACCAAGATTTCAAATCGGCTTTGTACGAACATTTGATTGGCCTGGGACTATACAGACCGGCAAGATTTACCATATTGACCCAAACCACCTTAGGTTTCTTCATTCGATTACCTGTCGGGGAATTTACAGAACAAGTATTCGATCGTCTGCTCGAGCACACTAGCTAACACCAACGCCTGCGACGATCGATATTCTTTACCGCGAAGCTCCTTCAACACCCGTTGTAGCGGATGGTCCTCTGCTGATGCACGTTCGACGAAACCGTTCTCCGCTAGGGGTTCCGTGTAACCGCAGCTGCAACACAACAAACCGATGGGCTCGTTTGATCCCACCAACGCTACTTCGTTGCGGTTGCGATCACCACAACTGGGACAATTGTTTTCTTTTTGCCTGGTCATCGCAAAACTTCCTCACACCATAATGGGCCTGGCTGGATTCGAACCAGCGATGTGTAATATTCGGTTATGAGCCGAGTGCCATCGACCGCTAGGCGACAGGCCCCAGGAGCAGCCGTCATGGAATTCTTACGGGCGGACAATCCCGATCCGGCTGCATATGCTGTCAGGTTTATCACGTTGTGTTGCGGCTGTCAAGCACTAGTTGCGTCTGCATCAACAAACCAACTGGATGCGCCACACCTGCTGTTCGTTGCGGCGCCACAACTGGTCCAACGCGTCTAACCAACAGATCTCAGTAATTACCTTCATTATTGTTTGTTCCGCTGACGAAAACTCAATACTACGAATGTCCCGCGCCACCGACATGTGTACCGAGTTAGTCATCAGCGTCTCCAAAACGAAGGAAATCACGCAACCATATCGAGTGCGGTAGCCCATTATGTACAGCCGTCCAGAGCTTTTCTGTGACGCGTATATCGATAGGCCCAAAAGGGCGGGCGATCTTGTTGACAGCAGCCCTAGCGGTGCCGGCGTGGTAGTCCTTCCGCTGATCGTGCACCGCGGCACGAACCTCAAAGTAACGCCAGTTGGTCATGCAGAGCTGCCTCCAAACGCCAATATACTTCACGAGTACCGAAAACAACCCGCAACCGCATACGATTATATACGCGACAATGCAGGTCTACACCAACGCCAGGACCCAATGCAGGCGGGTTTTCGCTAGTAGGAATAGAGTATACCCAATTGGTCATCGCCAAGCTCCCGATAGCTCTCGCGTAAGACTGATCAATATTCGATGACACAGCTCATCACGCACCGGGATCTCTACTGGACGCCACAAGCGAGCATGCGCCATCGCTCTGTTTCTGATCGACATCCCAGGTGTTGCGTAAACCGGTCGCCGACCTGAACCAAAAATCGAAACATCTCGTCTGGTAGTCACGTGACCTCCATCAATTTGATTGCTTCCGTTATCTCGACAGGACAAAAGTCCCATACGTCTACACCGACGTTGACGGTCGGGTATGGCGCTGATCTGGTTTTCCAATTTCCATGCACATGACCACACAAAAGCCTTTGGGTGCCCGGCAGAGCATCCTTGGGGTCATGCACCAGATGATACTGTCGGCCTTCGTACTGTATATCAACCGATGTGTGGAAACTCAAAAAGCCCATCCGCAGGTAGCTCTCTGGCTTCAGCCGGTCGTGATTACCCAGGATGAAATGCTTTTGTCCCGGCAGCTGCTGCATGATCCGCTGCACGCCTTTGATCTGTTTCGGTCCTCGCAACGACAGATCTCCCAGGAACCACACCTCGTCATCATCTTGGATTCTTTGTTGATAGTTCGTCACGATGATTTCGTGCATCCGCTGCATCGTGGGAAAAGGCCGGTTGGTCAGACGCAAGACGTTCTGGTGCCACAGATGGTAATCAGCTGTCAGCCAGGTAGCCATAGTTGTCTCTGGTCTGTTTTGTTCTCGCGGATCAGCTGCCACTTAATCCGGTTCTTCAGCACACGAGGAACACCGCCGTTCCACACACCGCGAGAGCAGCAAAACAACTGGTAGTCAACGTCTACTGTTGTTCGGATGCGGTAGTCCCAACGATTACCACCTGACCTGTTCCATATATCTACCTTGTTGGTTATCGCATCGCCTCCTCGCTTCGTCGTCCTCTCATGCTACAGCTCCTCGTCTTCGTACGCGGCTTCGTTGTAGAAGCGGTAAGTTCGCATGCAGTCTGAGCACATATATTCCTTGTACGCAAAATAAGTTGGCTCTTCTTTTGTTCTAATCATGAGGGCAGCTTATCAAAAAGTTCGTTAGCTGTCAACGCCAGAGACCTGACGACAGACTCTTGATTTGATCCATCGCCTGATCGTGTGATAGCTGGTCCAACCTGACCACCGGTACACCCAGTTGCTCAGCCAGACGGATCCCCTGCATGGTACCGCCGGTTGCTTTGCCTGAAACAACTGCGGGCAAAGCTATTACGAATGACACCGCCTGCTCGGGGACGATAATTCGGTAGTTGCGCGCATGCAACAACCGTGCGCCCCAAGTGAGCTTGTCGGGCCGCGGATGGTATCGTTCCACTGAAGCGAACGCTTCTTGATCTCGCCTGTTCTTTTTTGATTGCAGTACCCGCACATCGACCCGTTTCAGTTGGTTTTCGTCCAAGTCAGACAGGTACTCGTCGGCGTGATTTTGCCATGGCAGATGTAGTACGGTAGATCCACCATACATCAGTGCGGATGTGCTGAACAGCTGGTCGGTACCATCGGCGGCACCCGAATGCACCACATAGCCCCAGCGAGCCAGATAGCGTGCAATCAGGTCAATGCTGTCAGCGTGGTGTGGTTCGGGCTGTCTGGTTCCGATGCCTGCGTAGGTCAAGTTAGTCATAGGGCACCTTACCAAACGCGGGCAGAAAAGTCAAGGATGGCGAGAGTAGGAGTCGCACCCACCGAGCCCACAAGGAGCGACAGGTTTACAGCCTGCCCCAGCGCTCTACTGGTATATCTCGCCTTACGGATCCTCCAGGAATCAAACCTAGCTAAAGATTCGTAGTGAGTCGGACTGGATTCGAACCAGCATAAACCTGATTAAAAGTCAGGGACCTGACCATTAGGCTACCGACCCATATCGGGAAGACAGGATTTGAACCTGCGACCCCCTGCTCCCAAGGCAGGTGCGCTTCCAGACTGCGCTACTTCCCAAGTTTTGCGCAACAGCCACACATACATCCCAAGCGACAACCGGAACGAATGTCTCCAACGCAGCCGTCACGTCGACAACATCCAGACAAGTCTCAACGAGACAACACCAACGCCACCAACCTATCGATCTCGTCCAAACGAGCCCACATGGGCGATTCTGAGTACGGGCATCGAACCCGCGGGGAGCCTACTCCTCAGAAGAAAAAAGCCGCCAAGGACTTCTCCAGGGCGGCTTGTATTTACGTGGGTCTGGAGGTCAGCCGCCGGGATCTCCTTGGTCTGCCGGATTGGCACTGAGCGCACGATAGCCAAACAAGGCTTCGCCGACCAGCTGGTGCCGTGGGCGCATTGTATGTTTTGTTGACCTCATCATACAGATACTCTACACCGGCTGATTGAAATTGTCAAGCGGTTTGTTTGATTTCGTCCCGGATGCTCAAACGAAGGCGAAACGCCACCTGAAACAACTGCTGTCTCGTCGGTGATTCCATCTGGCCCGCTTGGTGATACACGCGGTACGCGACAGCCGTCCTCACGATACCGTCAAGCGTACCGTTGCTGTCATACTTCGTCATCTGTGTCGCTGGCTTGGTCATGATTGGTTTGTGCTTACGTCGTGTGCCAACCGAAGCAACCGAAGCAACAAAAGCTCCCAACCCGAAATAACAACACCATAGTGACTCAGCAATCCCGCCGTGACGCTGTGCAGCACAGGATCGGTTTGACGCTCTATCATATGCTGAATCACTGCTTTGGGCCAAAGCTGCAGTCGAAGCGATACCGGAAACTGACTCTGCTGAGCAGTCGCCCGGCTAAAATGTCTGTGTACCTGTCCAGTCATCTGTACATACCTTGCCAAAACAGGCGCCACACTGGTGCCATAATGTTATTGTTGCCGTGCTGTATGGTGCCTCGGTACACAGTAAGATAGCAGCTCTGAGTGAGGTCAACAGGACACTTGACTTCGTGAAACGTCACCATGGCGCCTCGACACAGTCTTTGTTGACCTACTGTATTCTTGACGTTGCCCGTCATACCAACACCAACCAAGACGATGAGTCATCGGTCGCCAAAGCGAAACGGCGTGAGTTCATCTGAGCCAGCCGAGGTATTCTGACTAGATTGGTATCAGTTAAGCAAAACCACAAGAAGCCCTGCAGCTCTAAAAGCAACTGAGGCCGGTTTCTTAGCGCTAGCTTTCTTGCTTGCTCCTCAACTACCGCAGAACAACCTTTCGCGATAGTACGGTTTAGTTGAGTCGCAGGAGTATCCATCAGAGCGATTTGTACTGATGATGTCATGCCGTTGGATCTCGGTATCGTTCTGCATACTGGGTTTCCATCCACAGTCGTCCTAACAATCCTATCTCAAATCCCATCTGTAGTTTGCTTCTGTAGAGCAACTGTCGGCGAGGTGGATAAACCGCAGGCATCAATGGACGACACACGTCAAAGAACACGCGGTTACCTGCGTTGGTACGCTTGGTTGAGTAGCCGGACAATGAACGAATGAGGTATCGGTGTACTGACGATGTCAATGTCTTAGCCCCAACAAAAGAAAACGGGAAGCGTTAACCTGCTGTTCGACTCGTCCCTGAAGACCCCAACGTAGCTCCGCCCAGACCATCACTGTCAACGCCTGGTACGGCGGCACGCCTAACGCGACTCTGGCCTGCGCTTCAAAACGACGATGCTGACTCGAACTCAGCGGGTGGCGGACCTGAATCATAATCTGCTCAGTCATTGGGCCACATTACCACGCAGGGTTGACTAAGTCAAGCGTCCTCGCGGCCGACGCCACAACAAAATCTACTAAAAGACTAAGCATTACCTGAGCGGCGCCACAACAGCGTTATCCTATAAGGAGAGCGGCAACGCTACTGTTGGCGCATGTTTGATCAACCAAAGCGGTGCAGACCAGCGTGATGACTTACTTTGACGGATTTCAGCAGTGGGGACAATGTCGTCGCTGCGGTACTATCCAGACCGTTACTCACTATGCACACAGGTTAGGCTTTTTGGTTCCTTTGTGTGTTGACTGCGCAGACGAGGGCGCTGAGCTATTGGCGCGAGGACGATCCGTGGTCAAGGCAACCAAATCCGGGTCAACGGTCGAGCATCGGTTCCTAGAAGACGACTATGAGGTGATAGATTGAAAAACGACTGTAAAACCCCAGACAACAGCAAAAGGACAACCACATGAGCTTCGGTAGAGATTTTGAATGGGCTGATCATATAGAAACCGCTGTTGAAATTTTGGAGACCTGTCGAACAGCAGCTGATGCCGCCGATGCTTTGTCGGATCAACTACAGCGTGATGTGTCTCGTAAGGGCCTGCTGAGCGCAATGGCTCGAGCATACCGAAAAGGGTTGATCGATCGTCCGGCTGCAGAGATTATTGGATCTCGCTACGGCGCCGCACCAACTAAGCACACGCCTACCCCCTCCTTCGATCTCACACCAGAACAAGAAAACCCAGAACTACTCAAAGTAGTTCGCGCTGTTCAGTCTGGTATCGTCACATGGGATGGATTGGCAGATCACCTGGACCTATCTCCTAAGCGCACCAAAGATATCGTAGACGCCACCATCAAAGCCGGCTATGCAATTCATATTAACGGCTCAGGTAAACTAACGTTTGAGTTGCCCAAGCAAACCGTCACAGCCGTACCGAATGTTCCTGTAGATGGAAAGGGCTGGACTCTTGTGGGTGTGATGAGCGACATGCATGTCGGTTCCAAGCACTGTATGAAAGAAGAGATGATCCGCTTCATCGAACGCGCGTACTCTGAAGGCGTGCGTCAGATCCTGATTCCAGGAGACCTCTGCGAAGGCAATCTTCGTCATCACGGCTTCCAGTATGAAGTAGAGCGCCCTGACTTTGACGGTCAGGTTGAGTTGTTGTTGAAATTGCTGCCCGAGCTGCCTGGTCTTAAGTATTACTTCTCTACAGGTAACCATGAGGTGAATAGCTGGTTCAAAACAATCGGCATGCGCCCTGACAAAGCCATTATGAATAGAGCTATCGTGGAAGGCCGCGATGACCTAGTGGCGGTTGGTGCTTTAAAGGGCGACCAGTCGTCTGCCAAGATCTTGCTGAACCCTGGCGATCCCGAAACTGAAATCAAAGTAGAGCTGTCGCATACTGCAGACAAAAAAGCCTACGCGGTCAGCTACGCGATTCAGAAGTTCGTTGAGTCTATCAGGCCCGGAGCCAAGCCTCACGTACTCTTGAAAGGCCACCTACACTGCCACAGCTTTTTCGACCTTCGTGGCGTCGTTTGCGTCCAGACAGGTTGCTTCAAAGACCAAGGTACATGGGAGCAGCAGAAGAATATGCAGCCTCAGATTGGTGGCGTCATTATGTGGCTAAAACACGCCGGCACCTACTTCGAGGTCAAGCATCATTGGATGGCTGTTCGACCTGCGCCGGTGGTGTGGATGCCAGTCGCTAATCCAGAGTAGAGCCATACAACTCCTTTCGTTTCACCAAGTCTCGGTTGCCACGTTCAACTCGATCTTCTGCTTCTACTTTCGACACCGAAATCTTATGCAACCGTGATTCCTCTACCTCCAACAACTCTTTAGCACTAATATCAGGCTGATCGATCTCATGTGGATCAACCCACACACGACCAGCATCCCAGCGCCACAACCCTTTATGACACATACGACCACGCGTAAAGAAGTTCTTTTTAGCGTCCCATTCACCTAGCACTCTTTCTTCGGTACCAACGATCTCCTTGCTATGACGATCCCGGTAGTACGCATGGAAGCCTCCAATGAATACAAAGGCGGTACCGTCAGTTTCAATGTGTACTAAGTCTTCGACAAGCTCCCATAGAAACGGGTCGACATCTTGCTTCCTTACAATTTTCTTCTGAATCTGAGCACATTCTCGAGGCGGTTTTCCTGCACGCCAAGCCTCCTTCTGGGCTTTCTTAGAGAGTCGGTACACCAATACAACTTGTTGGGATCGCGCTTGTGAGCGCCATGGCGGTACCGGTACAGGTAGCGTACGAGGACGCGGCGGATTAGGTTTTAGTGGTTTCGGTTGAGTTCCCATAGCGCCACCGTATCAAACCACCTTTCGGTTGTCAACCCAAATAACTGTTGTAAAACATCTCCACAGGAGGTGTCCGATGATCGTGTGGACTATAGATCGTATACAGTGGGAGCAGCTGACAGACAAACGAACCGGCGAAGAGAAAACGGTAGGCATCCTCTGTCGCTGTGTTTTGTGTGGTCCGGTTGAACGACACCAACCGTTAGTTCGGTTCGACCTTAGCGACGAAGATCCCCCATACGATTATCCCCGCAAAGGTATTTGCGGTCGATGTATCAACCGTGCACAACGAGCTATCGATCATCGGTCCGCTGAAGCCGGTATGGTCCGTATCGGCAGTCCGTATCAATGCTCGCACTGCCACGAACGAGTAACGCCAGTCATTTGGTTCAGCACCAATTCTATACAAGAGCAATACATATGCGCTCGTTGCCTCGTAGAGGCGCAGCGGCAATTCTTAATCGACCGGGATGAGTTGGCGGAACAAAAGCAACAGCTCGCATAAACCGCTTGACAACCGCAACCAAACGGTGGTACAACCTGCCTATGGATTCTGCACGTGTATTTCAAATCGCGCTGACGCTGGTATTGTTGTTTGGTTCGGTGGTGTTACCGCTGGCCGGCATCATGTCCACGCACGTAACCAAAGAAGACTTCAAGCGAGACGTCCGAAAGGGGTTTTGATGTCACAACATCCGTATTACGCACGTAGTGATTACCCACCGTACAAGCTTCGCGAAACCATCTGGTGGGTGACTCCGCTGTTGCCTTTGTTTGGCCTGGCTTGTTTGGCACTCAAAGCAAGTGGGTTTCGGCAGCCCGGCTACCTGCAAAAGAACCGATGACCAACTGGATAAAAGAGTAGTCTATAGACGGGTTTATGAGCGAGTCTGGAATCAAGTCACTGACCTAGTCTGGAGGCAAGTCCATAGGCAAGTGAGATGAGCACATCATGACTAAACGAATATATAGACGCCCACTCTGGCTTCGGCCCTTCTCTGTGGTCTGGCGACGCCGACAGATAGTTGATCATCAGGTTCACTCAGATCTAGTACATCACGAGCTAAGAAACGCGCCTGTAAGACCTATATTTTTGATCGTACACAGCGATCCGTCGTTAATCAACCGAGCTTAGGCTCATCATAGGAGAAACCAAAAATGAGACGTACTTTTCTACTGATCCCTTTGCTGGCCTTGCTGGCTGGCTGCCCACAAAACCCCACTACCCCGAAAGACAAATACGCGCCTGCGTACAACGTCGTCAAGTATGGCCGGTTCGTCGTACAGACCTCTCACAGCGCTTGGAAAGGTTTTGTTGCGGTCAAACGCAATGACTGCACTGACGCGGTTTGTGTGAAGCTTCACCCCGACAAGACGTCTGACGCGTACAAGACCTGTATGGCGCAAGATCAATCAGCTGTGGCAGAATTCAAAACCTGCTTCGGAAAAATCGAACAGGCTGATGCCATTATCGACAAAGCTGTGCCGCTGGCGTTGTCGGTTTTCACAGACGTGAAGGAGATCATCGACCTCAAGGTAGCGTACGACGTAGCCAAAGAAGCCGTAAAGCTGAAGACCGACCCCGCAGCGTTGCAGAAATTCTGCGATACAGTGTATCCGGCCAAAACAGGAGATGAGTACCAGAAGTGCCTGTCCGGTGATGAGAACCTCGCCAAGTTCAACTGGGAAGCAGCACTGAAGGGGCGTGCCTGCACTGTTTACTATGCGCTGGCTTTCGTACCGACACCGTACAACAAGTACACTGATCCAGTCCGCCTTTGGTTCAAGGCCTACGGTGACTGCAAGTAGCATTATGGGTCTGCTGTTCACCCTAAGAGCAGCATCTGTGCAGGTTGCGTAACGGTAACGCCAACGGTTTTGGGTGCGCGCCCTCGTTGATGCCGAACCGCCGATTGAAGTTGAGGAGATACTACGTTGACGTCGAAGACCAACAATTATACTGCTGATCCGAATGGATCCTACGATCAGCTAGACCAAAACGTACCTCAGCGAACTGAGGTAGCTAAGGTTGCGGGTTCAAGTCCCGCCCTGCACATCACGGACAAAGGCGCTCACCACCTCTGTAACGCCAGATGCTTGGATCAGACTATCGAATCGCTGTTACAGCAAATGCACCAACATTTCTTAGAACGTAAAAGCAAATGAATCAGTTCAGGCTATTACTTCGTATTGCTGTAATGATCGCCATCGTGACGGCTGCCTGGTGGATCGCCCAAACGTTACAAACGCCGCCTAGTACACCGCAGGGACTCTTGGTTTTCAGTCTGCTGCTCGGAGCTACCGCGCTGGCGTGGTTAGCTGATTCCGTACTACGCTTACCGCGAGGCGACAGATGAAGAAACTATATCGGATTGATGTAGAGATCTCGGGCGAGATGCAGTTGATGGTGCTGGCCGAAGATATGGACGAAGCCATGACGGTAGGTAGACTCAATGCGGAGGATGAGCCGCCGGATGACCTCACCTATTGGACAAGCGCGACCGAGGTAACGCAGGCAACCGATATCGTACCAGATTGGCTGGACTGTCTTCCCATCGATGAACAAGACGGTCAAATGACATGTCGAGCTTGGCTTCGTCGCTACCTACAACGAAAACAGTACGAGCCAGATCCCCGGCAAACAACACTCAAAATCGAGGAAAACAAATGAAACCTTCCGACATCAGAAAGGGACAAACCTATTATGGTCGTCTCATAACGGCCATCTTCCCAGCCGACTCAGACTGGGCTGGTCCGGGACTCGAACAAGCTGAACTTTTTGACGATGAGGTTGCGTATCAAGAGTTCAGCAGAGGCATGCGCAGTCGCTGCACGGTAGCTGAGTTCATCCGGTGGTGTCATCGTCATGATGGATGAACTCAAAAAGTTGCTGCGTCGTTGTCGTGACCGCATCATGACGGATGAAGAATGCGCACTACAGCGAATCAGCTGGGCGTACGGGCAGGTGAACGCCTGCGATGGTGTTGATTCGCCTGAGCGTATCTCTCGAGAAGCAGTAGAGCAGTTGGCTAAAGACACAGAACGTACTATTTTGGAAGAGTAGC
>Ga0180438_10010472_pt1 | contig 11370 bp, 10 predicted proteins | sample SS_ome_12_FD_132455 | JGI IMG/M metagenome (GOLD analysis project Ga0180438, IMG submission 132455) | Hypersaline lake sediment archaeal communities from the Salton Sea, California, USA - SS_3_D_2 metaG | ecosystem: Environmental > Aquatic > Non-marine Saline and Alkaline > Hypersaline >...
AGTTCCGACCCTTATGCCACACGGCTCATTCGGGACGTTCTCCTGAAGGACAACTTTCACTCACAGCCAAGGAGCTCCTGGGTATACTCGCACGGCGTCCACACCTTCTATCCCTTCCAGGCAAATACATATGGCCTTCCCGTGAATGTGGTAGAGGAGTGTATTATGGGGCTGATACGTGCGACGTACGAAACGGAAAAACGTCGGCATCCTGCGAATTTCGAGGAATGGATCTATGCCACGTTCGGTGAGGGGATTGCGAAGCACTTCATGATTCCCTTCAACTGGAAATGCTGGGCAATCGATCTCAAGCAGATGAGTAGCGAATGGGTCAGGGACCGCGTGATACAGCCTAAGCTGGAGGAGGTCATTCACGGCGCTCTTGCGGATCAGAGAAAGGGATTTGGTCCTAACTCGGAATTCTGGTATCCCCAGAAAGGAGGGATCGAGGCACTTCCGCGCGGGTTTCTGTCCTACCTGGACGAATCGAGGATCCATCTGAATACAGAGGTAGTGGCTATCGAAGTGGAGAAGAAGCAGATAAAAACGGCAACGGGAGATAGGGTTCCGTATGATTATCTCATATCCACGCTGCCTCTGCCCTCCCTTGTGGACCTGATCCCGCATGTGCCGGGAGAGGTTGCGGAGGCGCGGGGCCGTCTGGAATACAACACAATATGGGCCGTGAATCTCTGTATCGACAGGCCAAGAATCTCAAAAAAACACTGGATCTACTACCCGGAGAAGGAGTATCTCTTCCACCGGATCAGTTTCCCCATGAACTTTCATCCCAGCATGGCCCCGGAAGGGAAGAGTTCCATCACCGTGGAGGTCGGTGCTTCGAAGCACAAAAATGTGGACCGAGAGACGCTGGTCGAAGACGTGATTCGTGACTTGAAGAAGACGGACTACCTTGAGGATGGTAGCGAGATTCTTGCACACAACGTGCTGGAACTCACGCCTGCGTACATCATCTACCATATTCAACACCGACAGGACGTGAATGTGATTCACGACTACCTCCGATCTATCGATGTCTGTGCGTGCGGGAGGTTTGGAGATTGGGAATACCTGAACATGGACCATTCCATCATGTGCGGGAAGAGGGTGGCCGACCAACTTCTCAGGGAATAGGCAAAAGGCTTTGTAGTGGGTGAAAATCGCCCCCGGGAGACGAGACCCGAAAGCCACAACCAAAGGACTTTGAGCGGCAGAAAAGGATTCTGAGTGAATTCTGCGCACGAACAAGGCGCTGCGAATGGCCGAAGCTTTAGAAGGGTGCTCCTGGTAGCATTTGTCGCAGGAGTGGTCGGCCTCATCTATGTTGCCCCACACATCGCGTTCAGATTTGAACTGGGGGATGACTACCGGTACCCATTTCTAGGGATGGTGGACGAACGCTCTTACGGGGCAAGGATCCAGGAAGCCTACCAGGGCAACTATTCTATAGGAAATCCCTATCTCCTTGAACATAAGAAGGCCCCATATGCCCAACCCCCGCTACCAGAGATAATCCTGGCTCTTCTCTACCGAACTTCTGGGGTCACCGTCGGGGAAGGAATGGTGCTCTCAGACTTCTTCTTCCCCGCACTTACCTTTGTTCTCATCCATTTCTTCTTGAGGGCCCTTACGAACTCCTTTGGTATTTCCCTGATAGGTGCCGCCTTTGTCATGCTCTCGAGCACGGTGATTATGGGAATACCTCATATTGTTCTGGAATTGTTGGGGAAGATTGGCGTCGCCCCAGTGGAGCTTATTCCCAACTCGACCTACCTGATCAGCCGAGCCGTAAACAACCAGCTGACAGTTGTACCGTTCTTGCTTACGATGATGAGCATTTACGCCCTGTATCGGGGTGGGGGATATGCCTTCGTGATCCTGGGGGGGATCTGTCAGGGCATGCACTACTATATCGCTCCGTTCTACTGGGGCTACGTCCTGGTAGGTTCCGGTGTGTTATGCGCCTACCTCCTTTTCGTGGCAAAAGACAGACGGGGCATGTGGATGATCATCGCCTTGAACGGGATAGGACTCCTTTTGTCGGTGTTTTACTGGATTCACACCCTCAAACTCATGACCTCGCCAATCTTTCAGGAGTCCGCGGTCCCCTTGCTTCACAGTGTTAGAGCGCCATTCCTGAGCAAGAGGGAGATACTGACGGTTCTTTGTTTCCTGATTCTCTATCGCCGGAAGGATGCGCGCTATTTCTTCTTTGCCTCCTTCATGCTTGGATCTCTCATCTGTGAAAACCAACAGCTCATCACGGGAAGAACATTCGCCAATTTCCACTTTATCTATACGAGTGGCCTTATCCTTATCATCTCCATGGTCGTCCTTTTCGAAAACCTGACGAGTGAAGTCACTGGATACAGATTCTTGAGGTTCATTCGGAAGGGCAAAACGGGCACAGTTACAGCGATGAGCGTGGCACTCTTCTTACTGTTGAATGCTTTCTATGTCCAATCGATCTATTACCTCGCGGACAGGCGAAAACCCATCGGTTTGCTTGAAGCACCCCGGTCACGGTGGATGCAGTATCAGTCCCTCCACGAACCTTTTCAGTGGCTTCGACAACACGCTGATAAGAAGAAAGACGTGGTTGTTTCCTCCGAGGAAGTCTCCAGTTTGCTCCCCATTTTTACCGAACTCAACGTGCTCGCGAATCGGTTTGCGGATCTCTATATCGTTCCCCAGGATGAACTGATCGATCGGTGGCTCATCCGTTTCCGGATTTACGGGATATCGAGTGAGGAATTGGATTCGTTTGTGGAAAAAGACGTGCTGCCATACTATACTCCCTACATCGCTCACATCGTGGATTGGTTCTGCCTGGTCGACGGAGAAAGGAAACAAGAGGCGAAGAAGAGACTTTCAGGGCGTTACCTTGAACTGACGGAAGTGAGGCTTCCGGAGCTCCTACGTGCCTATCATGTTCGATACGTCTTCTTGAGTCCCTTCGAGGAAGAGGCATTCGGAAGGGGCAAGGGGATTGTTGATCTCTCCAAATACCCTTTCCTGACAAAGGTTTACGATCGTAATGGAATCAAGTTGTACGAATTTGGCCGTCAATAGGTAACTTGATTTCGCTTTGCGACGGTAGGAAGGCAATGCGAGGTGACGATATGCTGAAGAGAGTGGGGAGACTCTTTTTGTGGCTAATGATCTGTGGAGCCCTGATTCTCGTGGCAAGCCCTTTTGTCTCGATCATCCTCGACAAGATGTGGGATTTCCTGCTGAAGTAGCTCCGTACGGATATTCCTTCAGAGAATGTTCCGCAAGGAGATGACAGAAGTCTATGCGTTGTCGGTTCCGAAGCTTTGAAGGAGTATAAGGAAATTGCGTTTCCTACTGTCTCGACCATCCATCTACTGTCTGTTTCAACGGTTTATAGGAAGCAACCGTCAGAGGAGAAGAGTGCTCGAGGAATGGATTCAACCTGCTCCTGACAGCAAGATATTGGATATCGGTTGCGGTGCTGGGAACATCGTACCCTTCTTGCCCAAGAGCGTCTATTACGAAGGTTACGATATGAACAGAGATTATGTTGAATACGCCCGGAGAAAGTACGAACAGAGTGGCCGGAAGACAAAATTCCACAATAGGCGGGTCAATGCGATGAGCGTGGAAAAGCGGAATTTCTTCGATATCGTACTCGCTTACGGGCTACTACATCACCTGGATGACGAAGAGGCGGCTGATTTATTCAACATCGGTTTCGATGTTTTGAATAGAGGCGGGATAATGATTACCCATGATAACGCATATGTCGAAGGGCAGTCACCCATTGCAAGGTACATTAGTTCGAAGGACAGGGGCCAACATGTGCGGCGACCAGAGGGATACCGTGCACTTGCCGAAAGAAGTTTCTTGCACGTGGAGGTACATGTTGCTCCCGGCAGGGCTTATTTGCCCCAAACGATTTGCGTGTTAAGGTGCAGAAAGCCCTGAGCGTGAAAGGGACAGGGAATTGGCCGAGAAGTGGTCATTGTTTGTGACGCAGGAAGAACACGATGCCGGGGAGGCGCAGAAAGGTTATCACCGCCCGCACGAGGATCATCAATTCGGCGCCGGCCAGATATCCGCTTTGTTTGAAGATGACGAAGGCCGCCGATTCACCAACGCCGATACCGCCAGGTGATATGGGCAGGCTGTTTGCCACCACGATCAGGGGAACGTCGAGGAGAGCGATTCGGAAATCGACGGGAAATCCGATACACAGCCCAGCACACCAGAATCCCGCGACGAAAAGGAAGCTGACGGCAATGGAGAGGCAAAAAGCAATTGGCAGCCATCCGATATGCCGTTTGTAGATAAGGAGCAGGTCATTCGTGGATCCGGGTTTCATTCCGGGCAATTTGCTTCCTACGAAGGATCGAAGGCGTTTGCTGAATGATAGGGAGAGAAGCAGGGGGAGGCCGAAGACAATGGTGGTCGCGAACAGGCAATGGTAGCGTAGGAAGGCATTCGAATTAGCCTCAGGAGGGAGGAACAGTGAGGCCAAAGCCGCGAGCAGGAAGAAGACATAGATGCCCATCAACCGGTCCGTGATAACCGACAAGATGCCGCGGAATCGTGAAGAAGGATCGTTCCGGACCAGGTAGTATGTTCGGGCAAGTTCTCCTCCCACTGCTCCTGGCAGAACAACATAGAAGAAGCTCCCGATCCAGAAGAACTTGAATGTTTTGGCAATTGCAATTGAGATACCATGGAACCTGAGAAGACACCACCAACGTGCCGCCTGGCATGCAAGGCAGGAGAACAATACAGCAATAAGGCATGAGAAGGGCGAGTTTAGGCGGACGGCTGCCACCCGCTCCAGAGAGATGTTTCCGGTGAAGAACAACCACCCCAGTGCAATTGCAGCGATGAAGTATTTTACGGGGGCGGCTATTTTCATTTAGATGGTGTAAAACCCTAGGACCCGTCGCATTGCTGGTACTTCTCTTCCAGTTCAACCAGCAGGCGGCTGACCCTGGGAGGCAACCTGGAGCCTCCACTCCGGTGATGCCGCAACTGACTGTCAAAAGAGGTCGATGCTATTCGGGTCCACTCCGCCTCGTTAAATTCCTTTCCCGCGAATCGAAAAAGCCGTTTCGCTTCCTCCTCCCGTTTCTCTGGATCGAACAGATTGTTGTAGTTGACGATGGTGACGCCGATTTCGAGCCTGTCGATCTGTCTGAGGAATGACTCTACATGATAGGACCAGAACTTGTATCCTAAGGACAAGGGCAGGTGTTCTCTGCGGTGCAGGGATCGCGCGACTTCGGAGGGATGCCGGTGTGAGAACAGGACCTTCTCTATAGGGGCATATCGGCACCAAGGTTCGATCATGAGACAGAACCGGGGATCTTTCACTGCCCGCGAGCCGAGCTTGGTCGTAACCTCTGCTACTCTCTCGCTCGATCGGTGCATCCTACTTGCCAGCCTATCGATACCTGGCATCAACAGATATCGGGCTTTTACGGGCATCATCATCAGCTTTTGAAAGGCGGTTCGTTCTTCAAAGGGTATCAACCAAAGTCTTGGCAGGCGTCGCGCACCTGTTATGAGGAAGGTGTTCAGAAGGAAGACATCCCGGTTCTCGAAATATCCCTTTGCGTTCCACCTATCGGTAGGCAGAAACTGGGAATCCTCCCCAAAATCCATGCCAAGCCCCCAGAGCAAGTTGCACACAGCGGAAGTGCCGCTTCTGTGCATTCCGGTCACAACAATCATACAGATCCTTTCCTGCCAAAGAGTGCCGGTCGACCGGATGGGCAAGGATTTTCCTCCACGGATGTTCTCCGGCTCAGCGGTTGCCGCCTATCGAAGCAGCGCAGGTGGAGCGCCTTCCTTCGAGAGCGCTTCGTCATCTCCGAACCCTTTCATTTCTCGAACGATCCAAAGCGGACGTCTTTTCACTTCCTCATAAATCCTTCCGATGTATTCCCCGGTCAAGCCGAGCCCGATGAGTTGGATGCCTCCCAGGAAGAGCACCGTTATGACAATCGTGGCGAATCCAGGTACGGGAACTTCAGTCGTCAATCGGCGATACAGGAATACTCCCGCACATAACAGAGAAATGAAGGAAAAAAATACCCCCGTATACGAAACGATACGCAAGGGTACGATGGAAAAAGAAAAGATCCCATTGAAGGCTAGCCGAAACAGGCTTTTGAAGTTGTACTTTGCATCTCCAGCAGATCTTGCCGCCCTCTCATACTCCACGCCAACTTGTCGTAGACCTATCCATGCCCTCAGGCCGCGGACAAAGCGATGCTTCTCTAGCATGCGTTTGAGTTCGTCAACAACTCTTCTATCGATGAGCGAAAAGTCCCCACAGTCCTTTGGAATTTCCGTGTCGGCGAGAAAACTCAAGACACGATAGAAGCTGAAGTAAAGAAACCGCTTAATGGGGCCCTCCTTGCGGTCGCGCCGGATGCCGTAAACGACATCGTATCCTTCTCGCCACTTTTCGAGGAATTCGTTGATCACCTCGGGCGGATCTTGGAGATCGGCATCGATTGTGATGACCGCCTCTCCGGAAGCATAGTAGATTCCCGCAGAGATGGCCACCTGATGGCCGAAGTTTCATCCAAATCGGATCACCTTCCATTGGGGATCCCGGGCGGCGATTTCTTGGAGACGGTCCCATGTGGCATCCGTTGAACCGTCGTCGACGGCTATGATTTCAAAAGGAGTTCCCCACGCTCCGGATGCTTCCGTAATTCGCTCGCGCAGTTCAGGAAGAACCTCCTCCTCGTTATAGCAGGGGACGACTATCGATATCATAAATCAAGATCTCCAACAAAACTCATAATACAGCACCGGGTGCGTTCCAGTGATCCGAATCGTAATATTTCACCAACGCAGGGTACCACGGACTCCCCCGTGAATGAAGGTATACAGCGGCTGCTGCGGCACTGGAGAAGTACAGAACGTTGGTTGGGTGCATGGCTTAGGCTCAGCAAACCCACTCCAGGGTGTTATGCTGTCTTCATGGCCACCAGGGCATAAAGGAAAGTTCTAAGGATTATGGCCACGTCCAGGAGTATGGAATAATTCTCTACGTAGTAAAGGTCATAGTCTATATTCGCATGTATCTCTTCGCCGCGATCTGCGCTGATTTGCCAAAGGCCGGTTATGCCGGGTTTCATGGCCAATCGCTTCCTGTGTAGCTGATTATATTGTGCTACGATAAAGGACATCTCAGGCCTCGGGCCAACAATGGCCATTTCTCCTCGAAGCACGTTGAAGAATTGCGGCAATTCATCCAGGCTCGTCTTTCTCAAATACTTTCCAACTCTGCTAATCCTCGGATCGCTCATATCTTTTGGGCAAGTTGAATAATGATCTGCCTCCAAATGCATGGTCCGGAACTTGTAAATGGTAAATTCTCTTCCATCTTTCCCGACCCTCTTGTGCTTGAATATAGCAGGCCCCGGGGAGTCGATTCGTATCAAGATCGAAATGACAAGATACACGGGCCAGAGAAGAATTAACGTTGCCAAGGAAAGAACAATATCCATGACGCGTTTGACAAGCAGCTGTAGCGGTCCAACCCTGGTTTCTTTTTCGCTGATCAAGGGAATGCCCCCAATGTCTTGAAGGGACAGATCTTCAATAAAATCTCTCTCCAGGATTTGAGGTATGATTCTGAAGGCTATATTGATGTCCCTGCATCGACTCACAAGATGACTGATTTCCTCTGAAGAGAGCCCCTTCCGAGCGATGATAAGCTCATCGACTTGGCAGTCTCGGACCACACGTTCAAGATCGTTCGAAGTGCCCAAGAGCTTGGGAATGTATCTTCCATTCGCCCCGACGCGCTCGAGTTCCGCCGTGAACGAGTCCAGATCGTCGTCCAAGAACCCGACGGCTCTATAACCAAGCTTGGGAAAGATGTATATTTTCTTATATATCTTTCTCCCGATTTCGCCAGCCCCATATATGAGGATATGCTTGACATTCAACCCTTTCAGGTGGAAGAACTGATGAACCTTGTAAATCATCATCTTTTCGATGCTCATCAAGAGGAGGATTGCGCTCATCCAAATGGTGACAAGCATTCGCGAAAAGGGAATACGAAGATAGAAAGAGATGGCGAAAACGAGTGCCGCGAGGAGCAGAACGGAGCGAAACAGTTTTCTCATTTCATCAATATTCAGGAGACTCGAGGTCCTTCTTGTGTAGAGTCCCATCAGCTGGAACACGATGATCGTTATTCCACACGCCACGGTCACCTGGACCAGAGCCAAGTTATCCAGGGACCGGCTCCATAGCTCCGTGTCCTTTACCAGGCCGAGGGCTTCATAGATGAACCTGGCCAAGAGGAAGGAGGCAAAGACGGTGAAAAAATCGATCAGAACCTCGATCCCCGTAATGATCTGGGAGTAATACTGTCTGAAGAAAGTCTGTTTGGGTGCCTTGACGGAATACGGCTTCGTTTCTGGACCTTCTACTTTGTCATGAATCTTGATCTCGATGGCTTCGGATGGTTGCATCATGTGGTCAGCGGCTTTCATGAGCCTCTACCTGGTCGCGTTGAGAACTACCTGCTATGGGTTCCGTTCGCACGTCTCTTGACTCGATTCGGTCGTACTCCCCCGTCAAGAGTATTATCGACTCAAATAATATTCTACCTGAGCCCTTTTCCTAAGTCCACTTCTTGCGGGAGGTCCTTAGGACATCTCTAACTAACTGATATTGCAGCAAAAAGAGCTCTTGAGACGCTGAAAACAAGATCCTTGCGAAACGATAGCAGCAGAAAATCGAAGGGCAGCCACACGAGTCTGTCTCGGGTGGGTCGTCGTGACCTGTAGAGGGTGGCTCCGGCAACGAAAAGGAGGGCGCGACTCGCCAACGTTGGGAACCCGTTCCACTGCGAATTTTGAATAGCACTTTCCCGTACTGTAGAATCGAGAAAGAAGCCTGGTTCGCTGGCTTCTTTCTCGATTTCCATGGAGAGGGCCTGCTATGAAAGAAAGGGTTTTGGTTGTGGGGGGGGCAGGATATATCGGCAGTGTGGCGGTATCCATGCTTCTCGACAACGGATATGATGTGGCTGTTTTTGATTCCCTTGAGCGCGGACATCGGGCAGCGATCGACAGCCGGGCAGAATTCTATCACGGTGATCTGAAAGAGCGTGACCGGATCCGGAGAGTATGCAATGCATACAGACCGTCCGTGGCCATGCACTTCGCTGCATATGCCCTGGTGGGAGAGTCCATGGAGAATCCCTCTCTTTATTTCCGCAACAATCTCTGCGCAGGAATCAACCTGCTTGACACCCTCTTGGAGGTCCAGGCCAGGATGATCATATTCTCATCAACCTGCGCCACTTTCGGCGTGCCCAAGACGCTGCCGATCACCGAAGAGAATCCACAGAATCCCACAAACCCTTACGGAGAAAGCAAATTGATGTTTGAGAAGGCTCTCCTCTGGTACGATCGGATTCATGGTCTCAAGCATGTGAGCCTGCGGTATTTCAACGCTGCCGGGGCAACAGAGTCGTTGGGTGAGGATCATGACCCGGAAACGCACCTTATTCCCAATGTTCTAAAGGTTGCCCTTGGCCAAAGGGATGCTGTTTCTCTATTTGGGGGTGATTACCCGACCCCGGATGGAACATGCATTCGCGACTACATTCATATTGAAGACCTCTGTGAAGCTCATCTCTTAGCCATGAAACTGGATCAGAGCCGGCAGTACAATCTGGGCAACGGGGAAGGCTTTTCGGTGCTGCAAGTGATACAGGCAGCCAGGGAGATTACGGGCCACCCGATTCCAGTGAAGGAAGAAGCAAGACGGCCGGGCGATCCCCCAATTCTAGTGGGTTCTGCTGACAAGATCAAAGCCGAACTTGGGTGGCGACCGAAGGCTCCGGAAATGGCCAGTATGATCCGGAGTGCTTGGGAATGGCACAAGAAGCATCCGGAAGGCTACAAGGATGAAAAACAGGCCTCCTCCTTGTCCGAAGGCGGCTAGCCCGAACATTTCATGAACAATGCCGAGAGGGCTAGATAAGGGCTATCCGAATTCGTAGGTTACATCAAGTTTCCCAGCGCAAGCCAGGGGTACGGATTGTCACCAGAGAATGATTGAGATTTCTCGGCATTGTTCACCCTACGGGCGAGCCGATTTCACCGCAGAGCTTACGTTTTGAGCCCTTCGCGGTGGAGACCACAGCTTCAGGACTCAAAACGCAACCTCTGCAGCAAACTCGACTCGTGAAACATCCGGGCTAACCCTCTTCCAGTTGGCACCAATCACCACAGACCGCGGAAGCAGGAAGACCTTCCCGAAGAGCTATCCCGCTTGCTTCTGACCGGGACCCGTATGCGACCTTCCAAGAGTTTTTCCCTTGACATTCCGGCCCTGCCCCCCCTATGATTAAACCGGGTGGTTTAGAAACCGCTTGGTTTAAAACAGGCTGGTTTAGAAATGTTTTTCGGCCCTGTTCGTCATCCGGCCGCCTCGGGTGCAACCCAGGGGTGTGGGAGGCACGTCCCCTTGGCAGAAACGGCGAAAACCAACGAGATCAAGAAGAGGCCCTACGGTGAGGAGACGCGCACAAAGATCCTGGATGCGGCTGAGCAGATCTTTGCTGAACGCGGGTTCGCGAGCACGAGTACCCGGGAGATCGGTCGGTTGGCGGGGATGGACAAGTATGCCATCTACTACCACTTCAAGAACAAAGAGTCCCTCTACCGAGCTGTCATCGAGAGGTCCTTCTCCAAGATCACAGGCTTCATCGATGGGGTATTTCCGCAGGAGGTCGTTTCCCTCAAAGAACTGGAGCGTGTCTTCGAGAAGATCCTGGAGTATATGGCCCAGAACAGCGCCATCATGAAGATCATGCAGCGGGAATCCCTGGATTGCACGAACGTGGGGATCGCGGAAACCTTTCAGAAGTACTTCAAGCCTTTATATCGGAAGGGCATCCGATTCAGTCAAGCCGGGAAGAAGGGAGGGGTCTTCAAGGAAGAGATGCATGCCCGGCAGTTCATCATCAGTCTGTATACGCTGATCATGTCCTACTACAACGATGGGGCCATGATCAGCCTTCTCCTGGGAGAGGATGTCCTTTCGAAACGGATGATCCGGGAGAGGAAGTCGCAGCTGGCAAAATTCGTGATGGACAACCTTGCCCCAGGGGTCAATCGAACGGGATAGAAGCGGGATGAACATGAAAGAGAGAACCTTCGTGTGGATCCGCCGGTTCTGTATGCTGATGGTGCTGGTGTACGGAATCAGGACCGGGGTGGTCTTCGGTGAGACGAACCGGCTTTCCGGGCCAGAGGACACATCCTCCGGTCAATTCTTCCGCGAGAAGTTCGCCTGCGCCCGGTGGGTCGAAAAGAAGTCGCCGGATTTGAAGTGCCTGGAATG
>Ga0180438_10010473_pt1 | contig 11369 bp, 7 predicted proteins | sample SS_ome_12_FD_132455 | JGI IMG/M metagenome (GOLD analysis project Ga0180438, IMG submission 132455) | Hypersaline lake sediment archaeal communities from the Salton Sea, California, USA - SS_3_D_2 metaG | ecosystem: Environmental > Aquatic > Non-marine Saline and Alkaline > Hypersaline >...
GGAGGATAATTTGGAAGACTATCTCAATTTCTTCGAAAAACCGAAGGGTCCCTTGAGTTTCAGCGCTATCCGTATTTCCATCGCATCCCCGGAGAAGGTTAAATCATGGTCCTATGGAGAGGTGAAAAAACCGGAAACGATTAACTACAGGACCTTTAAACCGGAAAAGGACGGTCTCTTTTGTGCGAAGATATTCGGGCCCGTTAAGGACTATGAGTGCAATTGTGGAAAGTACAAGCGGATGAAGCACCGGGGAATCGTTTGTGAAAAATGCGGGGTCGAGGTCATTCAGTCGAAGGTGAGAAGGGAGCGAATGGGACACATCAGGCTGGCCAGCCCGGTAGCCCATATTTGGTTTTTGAAGAGTATTCCGAGCAAGATCGGCACCCTGTTGGACCTCACTCTTAAGGAGTTGGAGCGGGTCTTATATTTCGAGGCTTACATCGTCATCGACCCGAAAGATACCCCGCTTAAGCAGGGCGAACTTCTCACCGAGGAGAAATATCGAGAGGCACGGGAGAAGCATGGGGATATTTTTGTGGCCGGTCAGGGGGCTGAGGCCATCAGGGAGATGTTGAAGAACACCGCCATCAACGAGCTTTCGGTGACGCTTCGTGTAGAAATGAAGGAGACTACATCCGAGGCCAAGAAGAGGAAACTGGGCAAGAGGCTCCGGGTCGTTGAGGCGTTCAAGGATTCCAAGAACAAGCCCGAATGGATGATCTTGGAAGTCGTACCAATAATCCCGCCAGACCTAAGACCCCTCGTTCCCCTCGACGGTGGGAGATTCGCGACCTCCGACCTCAACGACCTCTATCGGAGAGTGATCAATCGAAATAACCGGCTTAAGAGATTGCTGGAACTGAGCGCTCCTGAGATCATCATTCGAAACGAGAAACGGATGCTCCAAGAAGCCGTTGATGCCCTCTTCGACAACGGCAAGAGGGGGAGGACCATCATCGGCCCCAATAAGAAGCCATTGAAATCATTGAGCGATATGCTGAGGGGCAAGCAAGGACGATTTCGACAGAACCTCCTCGGCAAAAGGGTTGATTACTCCGGGAGGTCCGTCATTGTGGTAGGGCCTGAGCTGAAACTCCACCAGTGTGGGATTCCGAAAAAGATGGCCCTGGAACTTTTCAAACCCTTTATCTATAACAGGTTGGAGGAAAAGGGGTATGTAACCTCTATCAAGAGCGCGAAGAAGATGGTGGAAAAGGAGAGGCCGGAAGTGTGGGATATACTCGACGAGGTAATTCGGGAGCACCCGGTATTGCTGAATCGTGCTCCGACATTACATCGGTTGGGAATTCAAGCCTTTGAACCCGTGCTGATTGAGGGAAAGGCCATTCAACTGCATCCCCTGGTCTGCGCGGCCTTTAATGCCGACTTCGACGGGGATCAGATGGCTGTCCACATTCCCCTTTCGGTGGAATCCCAGGCGGAGGCACGGATCTTGATGATGTCCACCAACAATATCCTCTCCCCGGCGCATGGTAAGCCCATCATCGTTCCGACCCAAGATATCGTCTTGGGGATTTACTATATGACTCGAGAAACACCGATGGCGAAGGGGGAGGGGAAGATCTTCTCCAACTGTGAGGAAGTGAGGATCGCCCACGATGCCGATGAAGTAGATCTCCACGCCATTATCCAGGTGAGGATTGAGGGGAAATTGGTCCCAACTACCGTCGGCCGCGTGCTCCTCAGGGAGATTGTTCCAGAGGAAATTCCCTTCGAATTGATCAACTATGAGATGAAGAAGGATAAATTGGCCGCCTTAATCGATTACTCATACCGACACGCTGGGGAAAAGAAGACGGTGATCCTGGCCGATCGTTTGAAGGATTTGGGATATAGATACGCGACGCTGGCGGGAGTCTCCATCTCTATTGATGACATGCTCATTCCCAGCAATAAGGATAGGCTCTTGGCCCAGGCCAACGAGGAGATTCAGGTCATTCGGGATCAGTATACTGATGGGCTCATCACCGATGGCGAGCGTTATAATAAGGTCATCGACATATGGGCCCAGGTGACGGAAAATATCGCCGACGAAATGCTCAAGGAACTGGGGTCGCGAAAGACCGCCGATAAGGAGGGGAATGAAAGGACGGTCGAAAGCTTCAACCCCATCTTCATGATGGCCGATTCCGGGGCGAGGGGTAGCGCCCAGCAGATTCGCCAGCTTGCGGGAATGAGGGGATTAATGGCCAAACCGTCGGGGGAGATCATCGAGACGCCCATTACGGCGAATTTCCGCGAGGGATTAACCGTCCTCCAATACTTTATCTCGACCCACGGCGCCAGAAAGGGATTGGCCGATACCGCTTTAAAGACGGCCAATTCGGGCTACCTTACCAGGAGGCTGGTGGACGTTGCTCAGGATGTGGTGATAACCGAATACGATTGCGGGACCCTGGACGGCATAGATGTAAGCTCCCTTATTGAGGGTGGGGAGATTATAGAGCCAATGGGGGAGAGGATTCTTGGCAGGGTGGCCCTGGAGGATATCACGGATCCGTTCACGGGTGAAGTTATCGTTGAGGCAAACCAGGAGATAGATGAGAACGCCTGCGACAGAATCGTTGATGTGGGCATTGAAAAGGTGAAAATTCGTTCGGTTCTCACCTGTAAATCCAAGAGGGGTGTCTGTGTGCTGTGCTACGGAAGAGACTTGGCCAGGGGAAGCTTGGTCGGTACTGGTGAGGCCATTGGAATCATCGCCGCCCAATCCATTGGCGAACCGGGGACCCAATTGACCATGAGGACATTTCACATTGGAGGAACCGCTAGCCGAAGGGCGGAGCAGACGGCCTTGGAATCAAGGATTGATGGGACCGTTCGGTTCATCAATATTAAGACTGTCCGTAATCGAGATGGGGATCTCATCGTAATGAATAGAAACGGTGAGATTGCCATCGTCGATCAGGAAGGCCGGGAGAGAAGGCGATATTTGATTATTTACGGTGCCAAGCTCAAGGTAGAAGATGGGCAGAAGATTTCGGAGGGGGATTTATTGGCCGAATGGGACCCCTATGCTATCCCCGTGCTCACGGAGATCGCGGGAAAGGTGAAGTTCGGCGATATCACCGAGGGCGTGACCATGCAGGAACAGGTAGATGAGTTTACCGGTCTCTCCAGGAAGGTTATCGTCGAATCCAAGGACCCAGAGTTGAGGCCTCGTATTTCCATCAAGGATGACAAGGGGAGGACGTTGAATCTCCCCAGTTCAAGCTCACAGGCGCGCTATCTCCTCCCCGTTGGAGCGAACATTTTCGTCTCCGAGGGGGACATGGTTGAGGCTGGGGAAATCATCGTCAAAATTCCGAGGGAAACGACCAAGACCAAGGATATCACGGGTGGGTTGCCCAGGGTGGCCGAGTTATTCGAAGCCAGACGGCCCAAGGAATTCGCCATGATCAGCGAGATCGATGGAGTCGTTTCCTTTGGCAGGGATACCAAGGGGAAGAGGAAGGTCGTCATTACCCCAGAGGTGGGCGAGCCCAAGGATTACAGCGTCCCACGAGGGAAGCATATCAGTGTACATGAGGGGGACTTCGTTAAGGCGGGGGAGGCCTTAATGGACGGTCCATCGAATCCCCATGATATATTGAGGGTTCTTGGCACACATGAACTGGCCAAATACCTGGTGGATGAAATCCAAGAGGTGTACAAACTTCAAGGGGTTAGGATCAATGACAAACACATCGAGGTCATCGTCCGCCAGATGCTCAAAAGGGTTCGCATTACTGAGGTCGGGGATACCAGCTTCTTGGTGGATGACCAGGTTGAAAAATATGTCTTCGAGGAGGAGAACGAGAGGGTCTTAAGAGAAGGCGGAAAACCAGCTACCGCGGCTCCGCTCTTTCTCGGTATTACCAAGGCCTCCCTGATCACCGATAGTTTCATCTCCGCCGCCTCCTTCCAAGAAACGACGAAGGTCCTCACCCAGGCAGCCATAGCGGGTAAGGTTGACCATCTCCTCGGGTTGAAAGAGAATGTTATCATGGGAAGGCTCATCCCGGCGGGCACTGGACTACCCCAGTTCAAGAAGTTGCAGCTCCACGTTGAATATCCAGAGGGCGAGGAGACGATGGTCCGAGAGGGTTACTAGGGCCGCTATTTAACAACCTTGAGCTTTTCCGTGGCGATCTTCGCCTGCTCTGAGCGCGGGTAATCCTTTATGACCCGTGTCAAAAGAGACTTGGCGAAGGTCTTGTCCCCCAATTCAAGCCAACACAGTGCTTGTTTGAGCAAGGCCGAAGAAACTTTGGCGCCTTTTGGATATTTCTTGATCACGTCATCATAGGCGATAATGGCCTTCTCATAATTCCTTTCCGAATAGTAACATTCCCCGACCCAAAATTGGGCATTATCGGATAGGTCGGTTTTGGGATAGACGGCCAAGAAGGCCCTGAATTGCTCCCTGGCAGCGGCAAATTCCTTTCTCTCGTAAGTTTGCATAGCATTCTTGTAAAGGGCGTCCATGGCCTGCCGGGATGGGGCTAGTCCCGCCGAAGGAGGTTCTGCCTTTGGTTGGGCCTTGGAGGCCTTTGCAACCTCATCGAGCTTGATCTCCATTTCCTTTCGGAGCTTATCCATTTCCACCTGGACCTTATTGATCCGTTCCTCCAGCGCGTTCAGCCGGGGCTCAAGATCCCCCCTGAATGTAGTCAATTCCTGTTGGGGTCGCTGGAGGTATTCCCTATTTTCATCCACGGCATTTTTCAGGATTTGGATTTCCCGCTGCAGCGGCTCCAGCATGAAGTCGAGGTCTGCTTGGCTTTTTCGAACTGTCATGGAGGACTCCGACCTCAACTGCTTCAATTCCTTCTGAACGTCGATCAGTTGCCTATAGAGGGAATCGATATCCTGCCGCAAGTAAGCTATCTCGCCAGTGGTAGCACAACCACAGAGGATGGCAAGAAGGACTATGAGAAAAGCCCGCGGAAAGCTATTCGTAGCCATCGTAATTATCCCTTTCGTATGGAGAGGCATCTTATTGGGCTGGGTAGCGAGGGCGATCTTACCTCGAAAGTATGATGAAGTGGGCCCTTCGGTTCTTACCCCAAGCCTCCTCGTTGTGGCTCGGGTCCAGGGGCATCTCCTCCCCGTAGCTGATGGTTGACATTCTGTCCCCCGAAACCCCTAATGAGATGAGATACTGCCTGGTGCTGTTGGCCCTCCTTTCCCCCAAGGCCAAATTATACTCGACGGTCCCCCTCTCATCACAGTGGCCCTCGACCTGGATCTTTGCCCGGGGGTTTTTGAGGAGGAGCTCCGCATTTTGTGCGAGGATCTCCCGTGCCTTGGGTGTCAAATCATATCGGTCGAAGCCGAATTGAATGTCCTTTAAGAGTGATGATTCCAGGAATTCCCCCTCGATTCCCGGATATTTCTTCCTTTCCAAACTCGCCTGTAAGGACTTTTCCTCGACGCCGGCCCTTTCTGCCCCCTCACCGGGTTTTCCCCAGGCCTGTTCCCCTGCCTTTCCCGTAACCACGGGTTCCTCTTTCACGGCCTTCTTAGCGCAGCTCACCACCACCATGAGGGAAATGATAACTCCTAGGACGACAAACCATTTCTTCGCCATAACGGACCTCCTTTTTGGGTTTTATCCTCACCGATCCATACGGGGGGACCACGTTGGGCTCGATTCCTTGCCTTGTGTTGAGGTTAGCCGCCGTTGGTTGGCACCATTGGCATTCATGACATAGATACGGGATCGACCTTCCCTTGTTGAGCTGAAGGCGATGTAACGGCCATCGGGCGACCAGATAGGGCTCTCGTTGTTTCCGGAGCTTTCGGTTAGCCTTCGAACATCAGTTCCGTCGGGGTTAACGGTCAAGATCTCGAAACGTCCGTCCATGCGGCCGCAGTATGCGATCTTATCCCCTTTTGGCGACCAGGAGGGACAGGCATTATACGAGCCGAAGTAGGTGAGCCTCTTCACATTCCCCCCGTTCACATTCGTGGTGTAGACCTGGGGTGAGCCGGCTCGATCCGAGACAAAGGCGATCTTTCTACCATCGGGGGACCAGGTTGGGGAGGCCTCGCTGCTCCAGCTCTTGGTTACCCTCTTGGGGCGGGTTCCATCGCGGTTCATGATGAAGATCTCGGAATTTCCCTCCTTCCGCATCATCAGGGCCATTCTGCTCCCATCGGGGGACCAGGCCGGTGCAGCATTGAGTCCGGGGTTTGTTGATAACTGAATCTGGACCGATCTCGTGAGATCGAACAGGTAGAGATCCGGGTTCCTCTTGATGTAGGAGGTGAAGGCAATGAGCCTACCATCGGGTGACCACGCCGGTGAGAGGTTGATGGATCCGTTTCTGGTAATCTGCCTCAGGTCGTGTCCGTCGAAATCGACGACGTAGATCTCCTTGTTTCCCGGCATGGTCGATACGAAGGCGATCTTGGTGTCGAAGACCCCCTTTTCCCCCGTAATCCAATAGGTAATTTCATTGCTCATACGATGAACCATGTCCCTGAGGCTCTTGGTGCTTCCCTCATATCTTTTGCCGATGAGGAATGCCTTTTCCACCAGGTCAAAGAGGCGAAACTCAATGGCAAGCTGCTCGCCCCTTGAGGCATATCCACCGATGACCAGAGCCTCCGCCCTGCTCGTTGACCATCTCCCATAATCGGGGGGGTCAGCAAGGGCCTCACTCTCCGGGGGAAATTCGTGTCGAGGAATTATTTCAAAGAAACCTGAGATTGTCAAATCATTGGCGAGGATATCCATGATCTTCCGATCCAAGTCGGGCCGAGAGCTTCCGATATCCCTCAATGGGGCTATGGCGATGGGAAGCGGTTGCAGTTCAGGTGCCTCGATATCGATATAGACCCTGGCACGGCTCACCTCTGCCGAAATAAGCGTGCATGTCAAACACATCAAAATGCACATTGTTTTACGGTATGTCCGCATGTTACCTCACCGCGAGGCTACTCCGGATGAAACCGAACCCCTATTTCCAGGAAATCCTCATCCAACTCTTGCGGGAGGGGAGGGAGCGGATTGGCCTTCTTGATCGCCCGCATGGCGGATTCGTCGTATACAGGGCTCCCCGATTTCTTCTCAAACCAGCTCTCCACAATTCCCCCGTCCCGTTGAACCTTGATGACGATCACGGTTTCCAGGTCCTCGCTTTGCTCCAGGAGACTGGGTGGGAGGATCCATTGCTCCTTTATTTTCTGCCATATCGTATTATAGTAAGTCCTGAGTTTCAGATCAATAATGGCTCTCGACGGCTTCGGAGCGACTTGGGCAACCTCCTCCTTCTCCTCCGGTTCTTTCTGCTCCTTGACCTCCGGCTTTTCCTCGGCCTCCGATTTCTTGCGGAGTTCCTCTATGGCCGATTCAATCTTTCTCTGAATACGTTTTTCCGATATTACGTCCTTCGTCGCGGGTTTTTTCTTATAGACGACCTTTTCCCTCGGTTTGGGCTTCTCCGGTTCTTTCTTAGCTTTCTTGGGGGGTTTTTGAACCGGTTTCTTCGTAACCTCCGTTTTTGGCTGAGGAGCCTCCGGTATTGGAGCGGCCTGGGTAACGAGGGTCACATGGTAGACGGGCACGTGAATTTTTCTGGGGAAAAGCCAGGGCATAAGCGTCAGCAGTGTGAGAACGGCCGCATGGATACAGACCGAAACAATGAGCATGATGGTAATGGGTTTCATGCCCGGTTTCTTGCCGGCTCTGCGAAGGTCTTTCTCAGTCAAGGGATACCGAAATTGGTCAAAAGGAGAACAAAAATGAGGGGGATTATCCCCACGCATCCCCCAGAACTATATTAGGGGGTTTTTTATATAAATGCAAGGGGAGGCGTCCCGGAGCTTTCTGATTTTTATCGGTAGGCTTTCCCTAACCTTTTGATTTCATAACAGATCCTGTTTTCTCAAGAGAAGGCAATTATCCCTTCGCTTCAGTGCTTTCTGGGCTGTTGACCACGTTCCCCTTCGCTCAGAGTTCGTGTTTCGTATCGGTGTCCGTTGTTCGTGTTCGTGAAACGTGTTCGTGCTGGTGTTCCTTTGTCATTACTCATCAGCCATTTGACATTTGGTATTTCCCAGTGGTCACTTGGCATTTCTCCTCCCGCCTCCACCCTCTAACCTCTTTCCGACTGCAGCACTGCAACACTGCGGAACCGCAATTCGCGCCCAGAGTTCCTTTTCCGAATTCCCAGGTATCTAAATTCTGCTCATGAACAACGGCGTTCCCGACGAAAATTGAGGGAACTCCGGGAGGGGTCTCTGGGCAAAAATACCACTCAGAGCTGGAAATCAAGGGTGGAGGCGGAAAACCGCGCAGAACCTGACTTTGGAGCATGATGGCATATTAATTGCTAGCTTCATTTTTTAGCTTCATGAATATCCCGCATAAAGGAGGAAGGTTTGGATATAAGGAAACTCCAACATTTGAGGGATAAGCAGTTGGTCGAATTAAGGGATCGGATTACCGCTTTTCTAGAGTTGACGGAACGGACTTCCTTCATGTGCGAGCCGGATAAACAAAGCTGCTTCAATATCGATTGTCCATTCAGGTTGGAGAGAAATGGACACCGCCACTACCTGTGCCTCCAGATCGAGGATCTTATGTATACTCTCGATAGTTGAGTCAATCATCACCCCAGTACACAAATTCATGCTCAGCCACCCGGATTCCGTCCCCACGTGGATTGCGGGATTCTCCGTCACCCCGAGCACTTCGGGGTTTGCCAGCCCTTGCCCCTCCATTCAAGCCATGAGAATATCTTCATGAAAAGGCGCCTCAGCAAAATATTTTGTTTGTGAACGGGAGAAAAAAAAGTAAAATGGGCACTGGAGGAAACTCGAACCGAGGAAGGCATTATGGGAAATAGTCTTAATAACTTGGATAGCATGACCTCCCGTCAACTTTTGGATTTGCGCAAGACCCTGGAGAAAACGCGGGATGATAAACTGGCGGAGATGAAACGCGTTGAAGCCGAGTTAAAGACCATCATCGGAAGGCTGAGAAGAGTCCAATCAGCATATTATGCAACGCTTCAGAGGGAAGAGGCATGCTCAAAGGGATAATAGGCACACGCGAGGTTCAAGGGGTGAGGCCCCTCGCTTTTCTCATGGGAATCTTCAATGGTTCTGGAATCGACTGTTTCAACCTAAACCAGAGAGCCGATGTGAGGGAGACTTTCCTGAGTATGAGATACCTGAAATTACTGAAATAGTAGTTCATGAGCTTTGGTGGAAATTCCGGGAGATTCAGTACCGACCCCATTCTCTCCTGAAACGTGAAATTGCCATCTTGAAAGAGGCTGTTCTTCTTGCAGTAGTTCCATAATTCCGTGCCTGGATACGGGTGGAAAAAACAGAGCCATGGGATGTTCGGGTGTATCCGGGCATTGATGTCGATGGTCTTTTTGAAGGTGGCAGGGCTCTCTCCTGGGATTCCGATCATGTTAAAGGATGCGGTTTTCAAGCCCAGTGCATGGGCCCTGTCGAAGAACCCGATAATCTGCTCGTCCGTAATTCTTCGCTTCAAGATTTCAAAGCGTATTCTTTCATCCCCGGATTCAATTCCCGCTGATACGAAAAAACAGCCGGACTCAGCCATCTCTTGGAGAATACTCTCAGGGCAACAGTCGACCCTGACATTGCAGGAAAAGGGTATGGTAAAGCTTTCCCGGTACCGTTTGAGAAACTCCCGTATCCATTTGCGATTTATCGTCAGCACATCATCTTCAAACCTGAGGCAATTGATAGCCGAATCTCGCTGAAGGACGTCCTCGATTTCCCTCAGTGCGGAATCCACGCTCCGGAAACGGACGTATTTCCCCGGATAAAGGCCTTTTAGTGTTTTATTCGAACAGTACGTGCATTCAAATGGGCAGCCTCTGCTGAAGTTGAAATATGCTTCTCTGTATATCCCGTCGTCATGGATATCTTCAAATCCCTCCCGGAGCGGAGGTGGTAGGACATCAATTTCAGCAACGAGGGGACGTAATGGATTGACGTGAACACCATTCTTGTTCCTCCAGACGAGATTTTCGATGTCCGTTGGATTCTTACCATGTGTCATGCATGCTATAAGATCTGCTAAGGCGTGTTCTCCTTCTCCTCGTATGAAAAAATCGATGTGTGGAACATCCCTAAGGGACTCCGGGGAAAGGGTGGGGTGAATTCCACCGCAGACAGTAGTAATGTTGGGTTTCTCTGCCTTCACCTTCACGGCAAATGGCTCAACGTACCTGAATTGGTCGGTGACCGCAGAGAAGCCGACGAGGACCGGGGAGATCTGCCCGATTTTTTTGACCACCTTCTCGATATCTGAGTGCCTTGAGGCAACGGAAATATGCACCTCGTGACCGATGGATTTCAGGTAAGATCCCACATGGCCCAACCCGAAAGAGAATCCACGGTTTTGGGGGACATCGATGTCTAAATAGACGAGCAAGATATCCATTTCGGCCACATTCTTTCTTCCGTCTGTACAAAAAGTCCACCATTCCAATTATTGTGCCAAGTGAAATCGCAAAAGCCCGTGCAAGAACCTGGGAAATTGTGGCCTGAATCGGTAAAATGGGGTGGTTTTGGGGTTAAATGGAATAAAAAATTTCATAGCACTCCAAAAAGATTTCATATCTGCTCCCTCCTCAGCACCACGTCGCAATTATAGACGACACTCTTTCCCCGCGAAGCCGAAAAGGAGGTCACGCTCTTCTTGTCCCTTCGGCTCCTTTCTGGTATAAGGGGGTAGGTGAATTTTGGGGGCTGAAATTCCGTGCTTGCCAAGGTCCTCAGCAGCGCCGTCTTCGGCATCGACGCCTATACGGTGGAGGTGGAAGTTGACATTGCCGCCGGGCTTCCGGCATTTTCCACCGTGGGCCTCCCCGACGTTGCGATCAGGGAGAGCAAGGACAGGGTCAAGGCGGCCATCAAGAACTGCGGTTACGAATTTCCCTCGCGGCGTATCACCGTCAATTTGGCTCCGGCGGATATTCGAAAAGAAGGGGCGGGTTTCGACCTTCCCATCGCCGTGGGGATTTTGGCCGCCACGGAACTCGTGAGAAGGGATAAACTGGGGGCGTTTTTCATTCTAGGAGAGCTGTCGCTGAACGGCGATGTAAAGCCCATACGGGGGACGCTTCCCGTTTCGGTTGCCGCCAGAGATTCAGGCCTTCGGGGACTCATCATCCCCGAGGGGAACGCAAAGGAGGCCGCGGTAGTCAAGGGGGTCGAGGTGCTGGCCGTCAAGAACCTGTTCGAGGTGGTGGATTTCCTCAACGGGGCTCGAGAGGTTCAGCCCACCGCGGTCGATCTGCAGGAGATCTTCTCGGAAGAGGTGAGCTACCCCGTTGATTTCAACGAGGTGAAGGGGCAGGAGCACGTCA
>Ga0180438_10010474_pt1 | contig 11368 bp, 5 predicted proteins | sample SS_ome_12_FD_132455 | JGI IMG/M metagenome (GOLD analysis project Ga0180438, IMG submission 132455) | Hypersaline lake sediment archaeal communities from the Salton Sea, California, USA - SS_3_D_2 metaG | ecosystem: Environmental > Aquatic > Non-marine Saline and Alkaline > Hypersaline >...
TGAATGCCGGTGAATTTAAAAAGACACAACGAATGCTTTTATTGAAATAAGGAAACCTTTTTTTTAAGGAGATTAGAATAATGCAACCACTGAAATATCTCTCAAAGTTGATTTTAATTACCTTAATTCTCTTTTCGATAATTAGTTCGGCGTTAGCAGGGCATGGTAAAGGAAACAATCCAACAGACGAGACCAGCAGCCCGGCCCAAACTTCAACCCAATTCCAATTCTATTTTGAACGGGCGTCGAGTGGAATCGGTGGAATCCTGCAAACGCAAACGAGTACGTACGAATCCGCTGAAAACCTGCTGGCAACTGCTTTTCGTGAAGTCAACTCCTATTTTAAGAAAGGACCGTTTGGAATAAGCGGTTTCTCAGATGTCTCCGGTGGGGAAACGCAGATATTTTTTCAGGCCAATTACCAGGGGAATCCGGTGACTGGATTGGCAACGGCCACTGTAAATCCTCAAACGCAACAAGCAGTGATTAAATTTATCTTCAACCAACCGGCACAATTAAACACCACATTAGAAAATATGGCCCGGCAAGCGGGTACAACCGGTAGCAGTTCACGCCAAAATCCGGTAGAATCGCTACAATGGCATTGGGCGGAATCACGCGAAGGGGCGGCCCGTTTGAAACTGCCGGCTGGCTGGCAAATTGTAGATTCGAACAAAGAGGGCTGGGTCATCGCCAGAGGGCCGCATGGTTCGGTGAGTTTTGGATTTTATTTTTATATTTATACACCGGCCCATCTTGCGGCTCCAATGAATCCGAATCTGGTCATTGCCCAGTATTGTGATCCGATGACGGTCTTTAAAAACGTCCTGCCACAGGCCATCCAAAAATTGTTTTATCAGATGAATGGACTACCTGCGCCGCAGTTTAATAATCAAATTATCGAAGCAACACCGGTGTCCGGCCCACCAGGAAGCCAGGCGGCGATGATTCACTGTGACGTTCAGATTATACAACCCGATGGAACCAGAAAGCACAATCGCGGGCTGGCAACGGTGGTAACTGCCCCCACGGGCATGGCTCAGTGGATGCTCTATTATTCCGAAGTTTGTTCCCCGGTCACTACATTCAACGAAAATTTACCGGTGTTGTGGGAAATCTGGAAGTCCTGGAAAACCTCGGATGCCGTCTTTCAGCAGCGAATTGATAATGCGCTAAAAAGCTTAAACGAAGCCAATCAAATCTATCAACAAGCGATGCAAGAACGGGATCGGGTCATGGAAGACGCCTTTTCCGACTGGGACGAATATATCCGGGGCTATCGGTATATTGAAGACACCGATAATAATCGTTTGAGCCCGGTGGATCTGCACCTGGCACAGCCACTAGTTGAAAAGCTGAATCATGATTTGGGGTATCAGCGCTATCGGGAAGTGCCGATGCGGGAGTTTAATCGACGGTATTAGCCGAGAACCATTTTGAGATTTTATTTCAATCTCAATGAATAAGCTGGCCAAAACGTAACCGTTCACTAGTCTTTTTCCAGGCTGTCATTCCGGCCTTTTCTCACTGCTTTTTGGTGAGAAAAGTGCCGGAATCTCCTCGTTTAACCGGCTGAGGGAGATTCTGGTAGCTGTCTCAAAAAGGCAGAAACGGGATGGCAGGTGAACTGTTACGCCAAAACAAAAAAATAAAAACATTCAATTAAGAAGGGATTTGAAAAATGAAAAAATTAAAGCGCACACTTTTAATAGGGACCGGTTTTATGGCCTCTGTTCTCATTATTTTGGGGACGGTGTTTAATCATTTATCTGAAAATCCCACCAATATTGGAAAGCCTCCCCGGATTCGATCAACTTCTTCACCCAAAGCCTCAGTTGAAGCGAAAAAAGCCCGTTGGGAGTATTTTTTCAATATGCTGCGCGACCCGGCCACCAACGAGATTCCTCCCAATATTCGGCAACGTGAATTAGCATACGCCCGCACCTTACCCAAAACCGATTTGACACTTACAAATCGGGCCGGGCTACTCCAATTCGACTGGCAGGAAGCCGGCCCCAACGATGTCGGCGGACGGACCCGGGCGCTGGCAGTTGATGTAACCAATTCAAATGTTATTATTGCCGGTGGTGTTTCGGGCGGGATCTGGAAAAGTACCGATAATGGTCAAAGCTGGCTTTGTAAAAGTGATCCGTCGGTCAATTTGAGTGTCACTTCGGTGGCGCAGGACCCGCGGCCGGGACATACCAATACCTGGTATTATGCCGCGGGCGAATGTTCAGGTAACTCAGCGAGTGATCGGGGCTGGCGAGCGTTTTTCTCTGGTGACGGAATGTATAAATCAAATGATAATGGTGAGAGCTGGCAATTAATTTCCAAAACAAACAGCAATCCCACCTACCAGGACAACTATTTTGACTATATTTCGCGCGTTGTCGTTTGTCCGGTCACCGGGTATGTTTATGTCGCCAGTAATTTGGGAGCAATCCTCGTTTCTAAAAATCAAGGTACATCGTTCGAACTGTTAGCCGGGGGTGCATTCGAGCATAATTTTACCGATGTCATCGTTGCCCCGAATGGCACGCTAGTGGTCTCCCTTTCGCAGGCGAATTCTAATAATGATGTACAAAGTAAGGTGCCTGGTATTTATGTTTCAAAAAATCAAGGGCAAACCTGGACCAATATTACTCCCAACAGTTTCCCTCAAGTGCATGAACGTAGTGTACTGGCGCTAGCCCCCTCAAATCCGAATATTCTCTACGTGTTGACGAATACTGGTAACCAGTTAAATAACGGCCGGGACGATGTCCGTTTTCATAAAACAAATATCCTCACCGGCCAAACATTTGATCGTACCCGAAATTTACCTAATATTGATAACTACCAAGGATACATTAATACCCAGGGTAATTATAATATGGAGGTAGCAGTAAAACCGGATGACGAAAACTTTGTGATTATTGGTGCAACCAGCTTGTTTCGTTCGCGGGATGGTTTCAGTAGTCCGGCGACTAATTATGATAATTGGATCGGGGGGTATCTTCCATCGTCAAGTTACGATTGGCGTTACCCTAATTTACATCCGGACCAACACGTCATATTTTTTGATCCCGATAATCCCCAAAAAGTATGGTGTGGTCATGATGGTGGATTAAGCTATGCCGAGGATATCGGCGCGGCAGCCAGCCTGGTAACACCTTTGAAATGGATCAATAAGAACAACAAATACAACGTCACTCAATTTTACACCGTTGCGCTTCCGGACGAGGCAAGTGACGATCGAATCATGGGCGGAACCCAGGATAATGGGACCCCGTTTTTCCGCTGGGATGGTTCAACGACAACTGCCTCCAGTGACAAAAGCAGTGGCGATGGCGCTCATGCCTACTTTGCTGAGCAATTTGCTTACACCTCCGTTTATTATGGCAAAATTAAGCGACTTCGTTATCAAACCGGTGATCCTTCTTATGAGGCTGGTTGGAGCATTATTAAGCCCACGGATGCCGAAGGTGAGCTGTTTATTAATCCCTTTGTGATTGACCCCACCGATGAAAATATCATGTATTATCCTGCCGGAAAAAGGCTCTGGCGAAATAAGCAATTGAGCAGTATTCCGGATTATCAAGAAACAACGATGCAAGGCTGGGAAAATTTAACCGCGCTGTCAGCACCTACGGGTTATACCATTACCACGCTGGCGGTTTCTCGAAACAATCCCGCCCACGTCCTTTATTATGGTGCCAGTGATAATTACTACCGTCAATTCCCGCCGAAACTTTATCGACTCGAAAATGCACACCAGGCCGTCTCCGTAGCGGTTGATGTGTCAGTCCCGAATGTACCTGGCAGCGAGTACGGTAGTGCTTATGTGCACAGCATTGCCGTGAACCCCGAGGACGGGAATGAAATTTTGGTGGTCTTTTCAAATTATAATATTATTGGTCTGTATTATTCAATAGACGGTGGTCAGAATTATATGCCGATTGAAGGCAATTTAGCCGGGGGTACCAATAATCCCGGTCCATCGTTAAGGTCGGCAACGATTTTGCCCACTACACAGGGGACTATTTATGTGGTTGGTACCAGTACCGGCCTTTATTCTACCAGGCAGTTGAATGGCACCAACACCATCTGGAAACAGGAGGGCGCGGATCAACTGGGCAATGTCGTCGTCGAATATGTCACATCACGCCAATCGGATAGTCGCGTGGCCGCGGGTACCCATGGCCGGGGTATTTTTATTGGAACGGCCACTCAAAGCGGACCCCAGCCTTACACGAAGATTCTGGAAGAAGGCTTTGATCAGGATCCATTTCCACCGACCGGCTGGTCAATTGACGCGGATGATCCGGCTCACACCTGGAAAAAGAGCAATGTAACTGGTCATCCCTTTTCAGAAATTGATCCCCAGAGCACATTTTCAGCAGTCTGTCCCTATTCTGTCAATACCAACCAACACGAATGGTTATTATCGCCACTATTTTCGCTGGATGGTAAGAACGCTTATGTGACTTTTTATGCCGGATATAAGGGGACTTATTTATACAATTTTACTTTTCGGCTTTTGATTCGTAACAGTCAGATTGGCCTTAAAACGCTCTGGGAGGCTGGGGATAATGGCGACGAATGGAAATGGGAAAAAATTACTGTTGATTTAACTCCCTATATGGATCAGTCCAATCTTCAATTAGTGTGGTCTTATAAGGGAAAAGATGGAGATACCGTCGCCATCGACGGGGTTATGTTAATCAAGCTAATGCAAACAGGCGATCTGGTCGCTGAAGGATTTGATTTTTCACCATTTCCACCATCGGGTTGGAAGATTGATGCGGACGATCCGGCACATACCTGGAAACAGAGTAATGTAACCAACCACTATTTTTCAGAAATTGATTCCACCAGTAAATATTCAGCCGTTTGTCCCTATTCGGTTAATACCAATCAACATGAATGGTTGCTGTCGCCGCATTTTTCAATCGACGGTGAATATGCCTTTTTGAGCTTTTATGCCGGATTTAAAGGCACTCGTCTGGATAATTTTTCCTACCGGTTATTTATTCGTAATGACCAGATTGGTTTGAAAAAACTCTGGGAGGCAACTGATAATGGTACCGTCTGGAAATGGGAAAAGATTAGCATTGATTTATCGGATTATGCCGGGTTGGCGGACCTTCGTTTGATATGGTCTTACATGGGTAAGGACGGAGACACGGTAGCCCTGGATGGCGTTCACCTCACCGGACTTGTGAGCCTCCATAAAATTGACCAGCCCGAGGAACCGTCGCGGTTGATTCCCAAAGAATACGTATTATATCAAAACTACCCCAATCCCTTCAATCCCACCACAACCATTCGCTATGAAATTCCTGAAAATAAGCACGTAAAATTGCAAATTTTCAATATGCTGGGTGAACGGGTTGCGGAATTGGTAAATGAAGAACAACCAGCCGGAAGATATGAAATTGTCTGGAATGGTCAGGATGAATGGAATCAACCCGTTGCCAGCGGTGTTTATTGGTATGTGCTAACCGCGGGGAAATTTAAGAAGGTGCAACGGATGTTGCTGTTGAAGTAAAATGTTAATCGTAACTTTCACAGAGTTTACTTTTACCGAAATATATGCCAGCATACCAAAACCAGGAACTGGCGATATCTAAAAGCTTCCAGATTGTGGAAAAATCGGTATACAAATCGACTCATTGAAATACTGGTCATTTTAAAGTTTTTAATTTGGTGTCATCGAGCTAACAGTATAAAATCTAAAGCGTTTTATCAATCCTTAATACTTTTGGAGAAATGCGAATGCAGAACCATCATAAAATATATCGTCTATTATTAGTAACGCTGTTTTTACTGGGCTGTAACGCTCAAAAAAACCTGAAACAGCAATCTCCCGGCGAGGAGGTCTTTCCAGTCACCAGTTTTCAGGTGGAATTTGACTCACTATTAAACACGCCAATCCGGGTGGCAGGTGATCTAGACGTATTAACCGCCACCAAGCAGGAGAATTACCCGGCGCGAATTATTGCCTTTGTCGAAAAGAACAAGCCACTCTTCAAACTGAAAGATCCCGATTTGGAACTAAAACAAATTCAGGTCACAACTGATGAACTCGGTTTTACTCACCTGACATTCCAGCGACTGGTGAACGCGGTTCCTATTTGGGGCGATGAGTTAAAATTTCACCTCAATGCAGAAAAACGGTTATATCTGTACAATGGACGTTACCATCCATCCTTACCATCTGATTTCAAGGTCAATCCCCGAATAACTCAGGAACAAGCCGCACAGATTGTAAAAGATGATGCGACCAGGACGAATCAGGCCAACAAAATCCGTGAAAATGAGCTCATCGTTTATCCTTTTCAGAATGAAATAAAATTGAGCTATCGAATTAACATTGTTGGAGGAGCCTTAAAGGTGATCAATTGGGATTATTTCATTGATTCCGATTCAGGAAAGATTTTAAATAAGGTTAATAAGATTCAACATCTTCCAATTAAAAATTAGGGTTTTCATTAATTATTTCGCTGTTCAACTTAATCATTTTTAAAAACCATTAGGAGGAAATATGAAACGAGCCTTGATTTTATTCATGAGCTGTATTTGTGTTTTTCTATTGGCAAATCCTGGTAATTCAGCTCGTCGGTGTAATTTTCAGGGAAAAGTTCTAAAGACAGAAAAATTAACGGGAAATTGTCCCCAAATTCAACATCTGAATAGACTAACGGCCACTCAATTAAATAATCCTGAACCGTTAATTTTCGCTGACTTGTCTTATCAGCCAATCGGGACAATTGAATTAAAAGCAGGAAAAATGCAACATTTCCTTGCAGAGTCCGGGCTTGAAGTTGCTTTCCTTGAACCGGCCGGCCTGACGCTGCGTTTTCTGCGCGGAAATTTAGGAAAGATCGATGATTTCTCTATGAATATGAAATATACAATGAAAAAAAGTCTCCATGCTCACCTTTCCGAAACGGCACAGACCGATGTCCAGGGAGCACTGGGTTGGTTAACTAAATTTTCTCAGGAAATTGGCTTGGAAGATGGTGGGAAGGAATTCATTGTAAAAGATTACACGATTGATAATTTGGGCAAACGCCATATTCGTTTTCAACAAGTCTATCAGGATATTCCGGTTTGGGCTGAAGAATTATATTTTCATATCGATCGGTCCAATCAAATTTATGCGATAAATGGCTGTTATGAATCCACTCCATCTCAGCTCCAGCAACTCGAACCGGCGTTGACGGCCGATGAGGCGTTTCAAATCACCAGGTCATATCTCCGGGCAAAAAAATATTATTTCTCAATTTCTCCGGAAAATAAAAAACAATGGAAAATTCCTGAGACTATAATTGAAAAAGCAATATGGTTCGATTTGAACAAGGAACCCCATTTAATCTGGTTTCTCGATTTATATGCAAATCCGTATGACTGGTTTTACGTTTTTATCGATGCCCGGACTGGTGAGGTGCTACACCATATCCACAATCGTTTCAGTGACGGATTTGTTAATGCATCTGGTTATGATTTGTATGGTGTCTCGAAGCAATTCAGGGCTCATCAGGAGGGAAATTCATACTTATTATTAAGTGATGAAAATGAATTCCGAATTCTATCCGACAAAGAGTACGATGGCGGTCTTGAAATTCTGGATTTTAGAAATCAGACAATTGAAGATGAAACCGCAAAAATATATTCTGTAATATCAGCCAATCAACATTCCTGGGACGATCCAAGTTCAGTGTCAGCCATGTCAAATGTAAAACTTGTATATGACTATTATAAAAATACCCACAATCGCCGTGGGATCGACGATCAGGCGTCAACAATTTACTCCGTTGTTAATGTGATGGAAGAAGGAGAACCGATGGATAATGCTTTTTGGAGCGGCGTGGCGATGTTTTGGGGAAATGGAAATATTGCATTTACACCATTGGCAGGTGCTTTGGATATCACGGCCCATGAATTTACGCATGGTGTTACTGAACATACGGCAGGTTTGATCTACGAATTTCAATCGGGCGCCCTTAATGAAGCCATTTCTGATTTTTTTGCCGCCATGGTTGACCGTGATGATTGGTACATCGGCGAAGATGTCATCCGCCCCGAATATGGCATTGCCTTACGTGATATGTATAATCCGTCCAATCCATTGGTTTTTGACCGGTTACCGGTCTCAATGGATGAGTACCAATATTTGGACATCGAAGATGATCATGGTGGCGTCCATACCAACTGTGGTATTATCAATCGTGCCTCTGTTTTAATCGCCGAAAAAATAGGTCGTGCCAAAACCGAACAGATTTATTATCGGGCACTCACGACATATCTGACGCGTCAGTCCGAATTTATCGATGCCCGTCTGGCTTTGGAACAGGCAGCAGCAGATAAGTATGGAACCGCAGAAGTAAATGCAGTGAAATCGGCATTTGATGCGGTTAAAATTTTCTCAGGAAAAGGTTTTGATGCGACAAAAGATAATTTGCAGGCATCCAGAGGAGGGAATACATGGATCGCGTTTATTCGTGATGATTTACAAATCGGTATCTATTCCCCGGATTCCGACCAAAGTTACTATTTACCCGGTATGAAAGTAAAGACTAAGGAAGAAAATGGCAGTATTGTGAATTATTCACAAATTACCGTTACCGCAACCGGTCAACAACTTTATTTTGTCAATGAGGCAGGAAAAATAGTTCAGGTAGATCTAAGTAAAATCGAGACTGAACAAAAATTCGGTCACGTCACTTTTGATGATATTTATATAAAAAATTCAGGTGATATCTGGAACGCTGCCGTGACCAGAGATAATGCAATGTTAGCATTTACATCAATTTATGAAAATGATCGCAATGTCTATTTTTATATTAATAACACAATTTATTCGCTGGAATTAGATTTACCTGCCACGCAAGAGGGTATTTCGATAAATACAATTCAGTATGCGGATGTTTTGGACTGGTCGCCAAATTGCAGATATCGTAAGTTAGCATTTGATGCTTACAATGAAATGCAATCTAATTCAGGTGAAACCATAGATTGGTGGAGTATCGGAGAAATTGATTTTTACAGTGATGAAAATATCCTCATCTATCCCTTGTTGCCTCCGCAACCTAAAGGTTACAGTGCCGGAAATGTCGAATACAGTTCTTGTAATCCGGACATTATCGCGTTTAATTATATGGATCCGGAGCATCACTGGGACTTGAAAATTTATAATTATGAAACGCCCCAAAACAGCAAATGGATAAAATTCCCGGTGCGAAAAATACAGCGACCCGCATTTTCCCCGGATGATAAATTTATTGTTATTGATCGATATAGTGATGACAAATTACTTATCTACAATATTGAACAAAATACTTATCGGGAAATAACCAGTATTTCTACCGGAGCGCGCTATTCGGAATGGTTTATTCTCAATCCGACTTTTTTTGACCTGGAGGTAACCTATTCACCGAATTCAAGTCCCACCGATTTTTATTTAAATCAAAACTATCCCAATCCCTTCAATCCCACCACCACCATTGAATTCGCGCTCCCGAAAACGCAGCATGTGACCTTGAAGGTATTCGATCTCCAGGGCTGTGAAGTTGCTAATCTGGTTGACGAAACAAAATCCGCTGGCATTCATCGCATCCAGTTCAATGCCTCCTCTCTGCCCAGTGGCGTTTATTTTTATCAAATCGGAACCGAACGTTTCAAGGACAGTAAAAAGTTCATTCTTTTAAAATAAGGAAAATTGTAACTGTTCGACTGTCATTCCGGTTCTGTTGCTTTTTGACCAATACCGGAATCTCCATAAGCCTGCGAGGTCAAAATGAAAAAGCCAGTTTACCCCGCCTGCATTTTGGCAATTTCCATATTTCTTTTCTTTCAATCCCTTGTCGCCAAATCCGTTTCTTTTCAAACCGCTCAACAGGTCGCGTTACAAAAATTAACCGAATTCACTCCATTGTCTGAGGTTACCCTGGAGAGTTCAGCCGAGATACACCGTACACAAGCGGCAGTGTTGGGCTATGTTTTCTTTTTAAAACCGCACGGCTACATTGTGGTCGCTGCCGATACCCGGATTCGTCCGGTTATCGCTCATTCGATTAGCAGCGATTTTGGAGAAATGAGTGCCGCTGACAATCCGCTTTTGCAGATTTTAATCACCGACCTGGAAAATCGGCTTGAGAATGCGGCACACCTGTCCCCGGAAATATTTGAGAAACACCGGCAACAATGGGAACAGTGCCTGAATTCGCGTCTGAGTAAAGCCAACGGATCAGCCTTTGAACAATGGCCACCGCCGGGCACCACCACAACCGGCGGCTGGCTGAAAACCCAATGGAATCAGGATGATCCTTATAATCGCAATTGTCCGCTTGATGCCTATTCCCTGGAGAAAGAGCAACAACAGCGGCGCAGTGTGGCCGGTTGTCCGGCGATTGCAATGGCGCAGATTCTGAATTATTTTCAAACCATTAATCACACTCGCTTTGATGACCAGGACGATTATATCGATGCTACCTATCGCAGTCAGGGCGTTCAATATTGCATTGATGACGATTGGGAGCGGCTGGATTTCCCTTCATTTCCCCAATTGAATGCCCAACTGGAAATGATGGAATTACGGTTAGAAAATAGAAGATTATTGAATACGGCTAATCGCGCGGCTCTGATTTTTGCCTGTGGTATTGCCGCCAAACAGGTTTATACGGTGCAGGTTTCCGGGACTTACAACGTGCGGCAGGCTCACAACGCCTACCTTCGCTTTGGATTTACCAACGCCCGGCTTTATCCAACCGGCACGCCGGATTCGGTCTTATTCCCGCATCTTTCCCAAAACATGAAAGACGCCCGGCCAGCGCATCTGGCGATAGTGACGCCGCAATGGGATGCCGGGCATAATCTGGTGGTTGATGGCTACAATACCAATGAAGAATATCATCTGAATTTCGGTTGGAAGGGCTTATATGATGGCTGGTATGCTTTGCCGGATGCCAGTATTCCGGGTTACGCGTTCAAGCTCATTGAGGGAGTGATTGTTGACATTCATACTTTACTGGAGACAGGAATTGAACCGATTCAAAATACTCGTGTGATGAATTACACGCTCGACAATTACCCCAATCCCTTTAATCCGGTAACAACAATTGAATACACTTTGCCATGTGCGGATCAGGTGGTGTTGCACGTTTATGATTTACTTGGTAGCGAAATAATAAAGTTGGTGGAGGGGCCCCATTCGGCTGGAAAATATCGTCTGCCTTTTCATGCCCACAATTTACCGAGTGGCATCTATTTTTATCGATTGACCAGCGGGGATTTCACCGCAACCAAACGGATGTTGTTGTTGAAGTAAAATGAAGAGATTCCGGCGGCGAACTGATTATTTCAATAAAAATTTGCATTAAAA
>Ga0180438_10010476_pt1 | contig 11367 bp, 8 predicted proteins | sample SS_ome_12_FD_132455 | JGI IMG/M metagenome (GOLD analysis project Ga0180438, IMG submission 132455) | Hypersaline lake sediment archaeal communities from the Salton Sea, California, USA - SS_3_D_2 metaG | ecosystem: Environmental > Aquatic > Non-marine Saline and Alkaline > Hypersaline >...
ACTCCGAATCTGGGACGAACGTGATCAGGCTTGGAAGAAGACATCTCAGTTGAGCTTTGGTGACAGGACTGCCATCAGTTTGGGATTGCGGATGGGTATCAGTCGTACGATGAGTAGTATTCGTCCACTAAAGGACAGTCCAATTGTGACTCCTCGTGTGCGCTCCGTCCTTCTTGATGAACCTCTCGGGGGTCTGGATAGAGCTAGACGTGAGGCAGTCGTGAGGAACTTGGTCAACGACCAAAGCTTCGAACAGATTCTTTTGATAACGCATACTGATGTTCAAGGCTGGGAGGGAATTCCTGTTATCGATGTGTCGAAAACTGGCACCTCCAGCAATGCAACCCTCGAGATGTGACCTGTGTCACACGTTGGAACATATATTAATCAGTGAACTGACATCGAAGGAACTATGCATGCATCTGAAGACAATCCACGTAGCACTCAACTCGTAATCAATAGAGTTGATAGATGGCTTCTTCGGATGGGATGCAAAGCTGCAAGATTTCTGGTTGACTACCGCTACCTCCTATCTGTGCTCGTTATTGGTTTCATTGTCTGGTCGATAGTATTCCACTTTGCCGTCATAGATTATGTCAACACTAATATCTGGGCCTACCGGACTGCATGGTTGGGTCCCATTCCAGATCCCGGAACTGTGGAGTTATTTGGCTTTACAATTCCATACCAAGTTGAAGGGTACAGTGACTATTCCTTCTACTATGTCCATTGGGGATACAACACACTCTATGGAGTGTTGCCCTATTCCCCTGAGTACGGAATCTTGGAGCTCAATGGTTTCACAAACGAAAATGGTGCACATATGTTCCCGCCCTTCACCAGCTACCTCTATGGAGTCGGTATCGCTCTCGGAAATCTCATGGGCTGGAAAAACTGGGGCATTGGACTACTAATTGCTGCTTTCGGTTATCTCACTGCACTCCCGGTCTATGGAATTGCGAGCGAGCTGTCCTCAAACAGACGGGTTGGTGAGGTGGCTGCGTTGACATATCTGTTGAACCCATTGATGCTTTATCACACAGACTTCTTATGGTTCAATCCCGCCCCCTTTGTCTTCTTCTTCTTTCTCGGGTTCTATATGTTGATTAGAGGAAAACGACTCACAGGGACTCTTCTGATTGTATCCGCGGCTCTGTTCAAACAGACTGCATGGTTTCTTGGAATACCACTTGTAGTATACCTGCTTGTGCGACCCAGAGAGAGGAAAAAGAATCCTGATGAGGAACCAGAAGGAACTGAAACATCACAGGGCAACAAAGAGGAGAGTACTCGCTACGCCCGCATGCGATCTACTTTGCAGCCATTCATTGATTATTTTGACCTCCGGAATTTCATGGTCAGTGTGTTGCTGGTTCTGATTTTTGTTGGAGCAGTCATGCTTCCTTATCTGATCGCTCAACCTCATTTCCTAGACTATTGGCGGCTTGCTCTTGGCTCATACTCCTTTGAAGGAAATTTCGTTGATCCTCCACCCTACAACATGCCAATGAGAATACAGGTCCTAGCTATAATAGCTGGGTTGCCTGGAGTTGCACAGAACCTAGACACGCTCATGCTATCGGGTGGTCCTCTTAGTTTTGGAGTAATTGTCTGTACTGGGTTGATGGTGCTCAAGGACAGGTTCATTGGTGAGGAGCACCTCTACCTGCGTCGTATTCTGTTCATGGCGATGATGATGCTATTTATTGTGAACATTGTAGGTCCAAGAGGAGTGTTCAAGTACTATTTTGTAGTGTTCGTACCATTCTTCTCGATATTCTCTTCTGCCAGAATGATCCGTGGCACAGGAGAGCATGTTCCGTTCTCTGCATCAATGATATGGCTACCAATTACTCTCTCTCTTCTGATTCTAATCCCTGACCGAAACATCTACCTCATATTCGTAATCCTCACCCTTGTCGGATATCTACTCGCTCCTGCACTAGACAGACTTTATCACCTTTTGAAAACGCCATTTAGGTTCTTGAAACAGAAGATCACAGAACGGACTGGGATCTCCCAAAAGCCCTTGACTGTGAAAGAACACTTGATGGACATATCCAGGAAGCGGCAAATTGTAAACACAGTGACACAAATAGCTCTTCTTGGACTAGGACTCTCCTTCCTCCTCTTTGGTTGGCAAACAACTCAGATGGCCATTGGAGTTGACATTGTCACGGGATTGGAAGTCATTCTTATTTTCAGTGCAGCATTTGTAGTGGGTTTCGAGCTCCTGTCCTTAGCTGTTAGTATGGCTCTGTCTGGTGAGATGCGATCGAGATACCTCAACAGATGTCTTCGCGATTTCTCATACATGATTGCGGCAATAATATGGATATTCGCATTCAGGACCTATTTCTTGAGCTGGTTAGTTACCCAACAGATTGAAAGACAGCTACTTGTCTTCTCCAGCGTATTCATTTCGATATGGGCTGGGTCTCTCCTACTGAGACAGAGTAACATGACAAGGGTCCTGACCAATGTGATGCTTCTTGCGGGCCTTCTGATTGGACTTTCCGTCTGGAATCTCCTTGCCAACGCAACGCTCTTCCTTTTCGGAGGCATAGTCCTCTCAACAGTTGTGATTCATCTCGTACTAATCATCATTCACTCGTTTGACAGGGGTGCGGCATTGCAGCAGGATGACGAACAGTCCCTTCTGATTATGGGGGAAACGTAGGCAATGGTCAGTAGTGATGTTGTATTGACGACTCAAACGAGTCGGTCATTGCTCTCCCGCTTCAAGACGGTGATTCGTTCGAACCTGATTCTGGTCACTATAGTGAGTGTTGCTGCGGTTGTGTGGGTACTAGTATTCAATCAGGCTATGTCTGACTTCCTATTAGGAACCAATTGGAATGGTTCTGGGTATATCCCAATCTTCGGCTTTACCGTGCCTGTCGAATTCGAAGGCTGGTCTGACTATTCCTATTACTATCTAACATGGGGCAATCGTTTCCTGGAGGGATACAGTCCTTATACAGATGCGTTCAACAATGTGGCACCCGATCAGTACGTACCCTACTTCTTCCCGCCTCTGTATCTGTATCTGTGTGCCTTGGGAAATTCTCTACCATTTGGTCAATTTGGTATCGCAATCTTGCTATGCCTGTTTGGTTACTTCACAGCAGTACCGGTCTATGGAATAGCGAAATATCTTTCGCAGAACAAAAGGGTCGGGGAGATTGCAGTGGCATCCTATCTGCTCAACCCGCTAGTTCTATATCATACAGTCTATGAATGGTTGAACCCTGCTCCATTCGTTTTCTTCATGCTGCTGTCCTTTTACCTAATGATGAAACGACATCGCACTGTGGGAACTCTTGCGATGGTGACAGCTGTGCTGTTCAAGCAAACTGCAGTCTTCATGGCCCTCCCACTCGTTGCCTACCTCTTGAGAATGCCTCCCTCAAAAGAGCTGGCTGACACAGCATCTGAAACATCAGAAGAATACGAGCTTGTTGTTGGAGATAATCTGGATCTTCGAGGTTTCTTTAAGGTTGGACTCATTGTGGTTGTGTACGTCGCCATCATATCTGTTCCATACATCTTTGACATAGAGAACTATGTCTACTATCTCCTGGTGAAACCAGGGATGACTCTTCTTCGCGACTTAACGACGTTGCCTGAGTCCAATTTTCCAGTCACTTTTGCAGTACCCTTCATAGTGATACATACACCTACGCCAATAATTCAGTTCTTCAATCTGGCTACAGCATACTCTATACTTCTTCTCATCAGTATGGTTGTAATATTTATTCCAATGCTCTCTGAGGTCAAGGATGACCGTAACCTTCGAGACTATTGGCGTCGAATCCTGTTTCTCTCTCTTCTCCTATTACTCGCTGTCCATATCTTCTCACCACGAGGAATCTACAAGTACTACTGTATGGCACTCATTCCATTCTTTTCCATTGTGAATAGTGAAAGAATGATTGCGCATGGCACAAAGAAACTTCGAGCATCTTTTCCAATGGTCTTGAATCCACTATTAATCACACTAGTAATTCTCATTCCAAATCGCTACATCTATCTTGGTTTTCTCGTTCTAGTGTTACTTTCGTACATACTTCATGAGCATTTTGGGATTGTCTATAACGAGTTCAACCTGTCCTTCAAATATATCCTACAGAATCTTAGATTTCGATTCTCTTCAATTACCTCGCATTTTTCAGAATCATGATGATTCTATTAGTTCTGCAAGCTCTCCTTCCTTTTTGTCAATTTTCTTCTTGAGACTCTTTATCTGAGCATCCAGCTTGGCCACCTGCTCAGTATAAGCCTCTTCTGGCATCGCACCAGAGCTGTGTCTTGATTCGATGTGTTTTCGAAGTTCCTCTACTGACTTCATCTCTTTCTTGAGTGCTTTGAGATCCGATTCAATTGTTGCACTCTTGCTCTCGTCAGCTGTCTTAAACTGCTTTGCTGGGATCATGACACCCAATTGCTGCTGCGTCTTCTCTGCGAAGTCTTGGAACTGGTTTCGTAACATCTCGATGTTGTTGTCAACATTGGACACCTGTTCTTTAACTTTGGAGATATCTTTCTGTAGGTCAAATACTGCATTGACCAGTCGCTTCAATGTTTTCTCAAATTCTGCAGTTGCAAGGGCATCCTCGACAGAGATGTCCTCACCCTCTCTCCTCTCATCTTTCTCCTGTCGCTTTGCGACTGCACTAGGCTTAGCCATCTGCATCTCTCCAATCAACCATTTGAATGCATTCAATGCGAATTTTGCATTACCTTTGTGTTTTAGTCCCCCACCTTTTCTGAAGATCTCATAGCTACCAATACACATCGCCCGTCCTTTTTCAGGCTCTGCAATCGCAATGACTGCCGCTTTACTTGGTTCTGCTGTTTCCGAGGTCACTGCAAGAGCCATGGCTTTCCCTGTAACTCTAAGGCTGCAGGCCGAAGGAATTAGAAGGTCTGAAACATCCTCTGTTACAGGATGCGCTACAATATCGGTTATGATTGGCATTGTTGGTAGGCCTGCATTACTACGTTCATCCTTCACCGCAGTGTTCTCAAATGTAATTCCAAACTCACCAGCAATCTTTGACATGTTATTCATGAGTCCTCGATCGCCACCTGAGAGTGAGAGAAGCATCAGTCCTCCTCCATTCTTAACATATTTTTGCAGGACTTCTATCTCCGCTGGCCTAACTTTGGAGCTGTTTGGACAACCAAAGACTATGACATCAGCGTCTTTGAGATTCTTTGCCAGAATCATGAACTCTGTGTATGCTTCCACATCGTACTCATTATCCCGGAGCATTTGTCCAAGCTCAGAATATGTACTCTCCAATCTACCTCGTTCATTTTGGGTCTGATCGAAGAGGATCTTCTTTCTCCTTCCGCTCAAATGGATACACCAATGACAACCGTTTGATACCCACTCACGACGGATGCGTTAATAGTACTTCCGTAGACGTGCTCACACATTCGAACATTTTATCTCAATGCTATGTAAGATGGAAAATATGAGCGAGGAGAACTGTATTTTCTGCAAGATTATCAGAGGTGAGATTCCCTCATCTGTGATTTTTGAGGATGAACACTGTCTGGCTTTCATGGATGTGTTTCCAATCGCAGCAGGTCATTGCCTACTAATCCCGAGGAAACACTACGAGAACATGTTTGATGTAGATGCTGATATTGTTGCACATCTTGCGAAGAGACTAAGGGATCTAACAAGGCAAGTACGAAATGCTACAGGTGCGGAGGGAGTCCTGAACATTGCAGCAAATGGTGCTGGAGCTGGACAGGATGTTCCTCATCTACACTTCCATGCGATTCCGCGAAATAAGGAATCATCATTTGGATTCAAGTTTCCTCCAGATTATCGGGACTCGATGGCTCCGAGGGAAGAACTTGATGAGATGGCAGAAAGGATTCGTAAGGCAGTCTAATCGATGTGGAGAAGATTTAGACCGGTAATATCCTCTCGTTTCCTGATTAGTTCAATCTCTGTTTCGATGAATACTAGTTCAATTGTAACGGAGACCTCACAACCAACCTGAAGGTGTCCTCCCCAGCACTTCCCGGTTTCATCTGCCACAATCATATGGGCATGGACAACCAGGTTATCTTCATGAGTGGAGATATTACCAATGCAGGACACCACTTCGACATCTTCGTCAACTGTGAAGCTTCTATATTGACCTGTTTTCCTATGGAAATAACCGAGCTTAGCCTTCGAAACAGCTCCTATCAGACTCAGCTGGCCTGAACGAACACCATGTTCCTTAGCAACCTTCTCAATTGTTTCCAGCACATCCTCACCAGGTTCCATCCTGGCAAAGATTATTCTCTTTATTTTTGTCTGAATTGAGCGCACCATATCCCTTCTGAATGTGGAACAGGTTAATGAAGGACTCGCATGGATGGCCATAATAGGAAGTGCTTATCAGGGGTAGCTCACCCATCTAAGCTGTGAAGTACATTGTCCAAGGATGAGCGTTCAGAAAGTGATGACCAACCCTCTCTCGAGGATTATTTCATACACGTTGAACCACCCTCAGAGGAACGCGAATCAGATGAATTGTCATCTAACAGCGTTGGCAATCCCTCGAGAAGAGGTAATCCTACCTCCCCCAATGAGGATAATGATACAACCGACACTGACATCGACGATGAGGAGGACACTCCCATAGAGGTCTCGGTCGGAGAGGCCGAAACCCCAGACAATCTCTCTCCATCTTTCCTCTTGTCAATTGACTACTCAGGAGCTCACAATAAGGCTCTCGCCCGGCTTTATAATCCCAGTACTAAGAGAGTATATTTCTGGTTCGACAACACGGGTCACAAACCCTATTGCTATACGGACTGGCCTCCCCAGGCTGTTGAATCTTCAGCGAGAAAAAGTGCAGGATTCCTTCGGGCTGAAACTGTTGAGCTGCATGATCTCCTGAAGGACGAGCCAGTTAAGATGACGAAGGTCATAGGTGATAACCCCCTCGCAATCGGAGGATCAGCCACATCTATCAGGAATGTACTGGTAGACAAGAACAACATCAGCCACGCTTGGGAGGCTGCAATACGCTATCAGCTGTGCTATACCTATGACAGCAAGCTAGTTCCAGGTCTTATGTACAAGATTGAAGATGGAAATCTTATAGCGTGTCCACCAGACGTGGATGTAAAGACACTTGATGAATTCAAGCATACTATTCAGGATAAGGAAGGTTTCGAGTCTATTATCAAAGAGTATTCTCCAATGTTTTTCACAGAGGTTCCTGATATCAGACGCTTGGCTGTTGATATTGAGGTCTATAGTCCTGTGGTGAACAGAGTTCCAGACCCTCGCAATGCAGACTATCAGGTAACAGCAATTGGTCTGTCAGATAACGAGGGGTACAACAAGTGCTTTGTTTTGAAGCGTAAGGGACATCCTGAGGGGAAAAAAGGGAAAGACTTTCCGAAAGAACTTGAGATGGAATACTTTGAAGATGAGGCTGAGATGCTTGTGGAAGCATTCAGGATAATGGATCAGTATCCTATTGTCCTTACTTTTGTTGGTGATACCTTCGACTTGAAATATCTACACAACCGTGCAAAACGTTTGAAGATAGATATGGACAAATACTGTCCTATAAAACTCAGAGGGAATCAAGACCCACGAAGAGAACGTGCAATCCTTAACCGTGGAGTCCATGTGGACTTCTACAAGTTCTTTACCAACCCCTCAATCAAGATATATGCACTCTCTGGGGCATACCAGCGAGAGAATCTTGAGACAATTGCACAGGGTTTACTAGGAATTGGAAAACTTGAACTGAGTGACAACATCTCTGAGTTACCATATTATGAGCTTGCTCACTACTGCTGGCTAGATGCAAACATAGTCCTACAATTCACACAATATGAGGATAATCTACTCCTACGTCTAATTGTTTTGTTGATGCGTATCTCTCGAATGTCCATGGGTGATGTAACAAGATTCTATATCTCATCATGGATTCAATCTGTGTTTAGGCAGGAGCATAGGTCTCGGAACTTTCTGATTCCAAGGCGCGTAGACATTGACAGCATGAAGCAAGCTGACGCACAGACTGAGGCTGTTATCGGTGGGAAGGCATTCAAAGGCGCGATAGTGATTGAGCCTGTTGCGGGTGTTCACTTCAACGCTACAGTACTTGACTTTGCAAGTCTATATCCAACCATCATGAAAACCCATAATATAAGCTATGAAACCGTGGATTGTCCTCACGAGGTTTGTCAGACTGGAAAAGACAACCAAGTACCTGAAACAGACCATTGGACATGCACATTGAAGCGTGGCATGATTAGCGAAACGATTGGTTTCTTCAGAGACACACGAGTGAAATGGTTCAAACCAAAGAGCAAGGATAAGAAACTTGATCAGAACACTCGAAACTGGTACTCGGTTGTGGAGAAAGCCCTCAAGGTATTCGTCAATGCATCATATGGTGTGACCGGGGCACAACACTTTGAGCTCTTCTGTATGCCTGCAGCTGAGAGTGTGACAGCGTATGGTAGAGATGCAATCATCAGGACCAAGGCAAAAGCTGAATCAATGGGCATTCGTGTTTTGTATGGGGACACAGACTCGGTGTTTCTTGACAATCCTTCGGAGGAACAACAGGAACAACTTGTCCGCTGGTCCAGAACAGAACTCGGAATCGATCTTGAGGTTGAGAAGACCTACAAGTATGTAGCCTTGTCTGACCGTAAGAAGAACTACATAGGTGTCTACAAGGATGGTGGAGTAGAAGTCAAAGGACTCACAGGAAAGAAGCGTAACACACCTGATTTTGCTCAGGAAGCGTTCCGAAATATGCTGGATGTACTGAGTAGGGTTAATGACCCTGAGGGATTCGAGATCGCAAAAGAGGAGATACGTGAGATAGTCAACACAGTCATCGACAGGTTGGAAGGAAAAGCTAAACCTTACAACCCTGAAGAGTTGGCATTCAGAATTCAGATGACAAAACCCCTTCACTCATATGATACAGACATACCTCATGTTAGAGCCGCTAGGATGCTTGTTGAGAAGACTCAGGACCCGACAAAAGCACTTCCTGGTACCATTGTGGCATATATTAAGACCAAAGGTCAAGAGACCGTCTTGCCAGTTGAGCTAGCCAAGGGTGTGAGCTACTGGATTGATAAGGACGCATACATTGATATTTTGAAGAGCGTGTTTGAACAGGTTCTCGATTCAGTTGGTCTTGACTTTGATGAGTTTCTTGGATTCACCACCCTTGACCAGTTCTTCTGACACAAGATACAAAAAAGGGTCTGAATAAGAAATTCTTATAGCGGTGACATGATACACGCAAGACGACCGAGAGCCCTCCTCACACCGAGTTCGACGGGGTACACAGATAATGAAAATAAATTATCGCGAGTTCTTCATGCAGAAAATGCTGATAATGTTCAAACCTGAAGATATAGAAACATCTGCGAAAGAATTCATTTCTACATATGCTTCCTATATGGAAGACGTCGGAATCGTGGGGAAAGGTCCTGATGGCTATGCACTCTATCCCAGTAAGACAGCTCCTGTCAGAGAAGAGCACACCGATTTCTTCGCTGAGTGGGTTCAGCTCAATGATGCACTTAGTATCCATGGTGTTGTTGGGATGGACTTCTACACGGACGGATGGTTTGCTCGTGATCCCAAGTACCAGACTATGAATGACAAGGCTGTCAAGATGGAGCATCAAATATGCCCGAATCGCGAGGAGTTCTGGCAATATGGAGCAGAGATTGTGAAGGAGATTGGGTCCTATCCAATCAATGAGATCCTTCTTTTTGGAACTGGGTTTATTCGTGATCACTTCTGCTTTTGTGAGCGCTGCAGGAAAGAGTTTGCACCACTTATCAACCAAGAACCGGGGCGCCTTAGCTATGCTTTGCTTCAAGAGAATGAAGAGTATCATGAGAAATGGCATCAGTTTAGGAGTGACAAAGTGCATGAGGGTCTCCAATACCTTCAAGATGCTGCAATCAAGTCGGATGAAATTACTGGCAGAGAACATCCATTGAAGCTCTCAGTTGAAGTATTACTCGATCCAGAAACCGGTTTCGCTGAAGGCGCCCGGAATGAGTACGGTTACGACTATGCTAGAATTGGTGAGATCACGAAGAACGTGCTCATTAACCTGTATCCATGGTCCCCGATTCTTCCGTCTAAGGGAAGTTCTGAGTATAGTGAACTCGTCGAATCGCTCTACTTTGTCAATGAGTTCACTCGGCGTGGAGGGCGAGCATCCCTCTTCCGCTGGGGTGTTACAACCATAGAGCAGCTTCAAGAGCTGAAAGCTCTTGGGAAGGATGTGGGTATCAACAGAATTGTTAGTACCTTTCATTATCCGTCTGACTATTCGAGAAGACGTGAGAGTGCTATTGGGAATTATTAGTCTTCATTGTCTTGCACTACAATAGGGACAAACTCGGTTTCCAGCACGTATGCTTCGTCCACAAGAGAAGCAGAATCTATATCCCTCATCATCCTCTCGAGAATTGTCGATGAATGGACTGAGCTCTCCTTGAGAGAACAATGTACCAATGCCGTCAATTGATTCATCTAGTTGAGTGTTGCAGACTCTGCAGTCCTCCTTGTCATGGATGCGACTATCTCCCTGATAGCAATGTGTTTCAGATGGTCGTATTGACTCAGTTCTCTCATCATGCCAAGGACCGGATCTGTCATTATATTGAGAAGTAATCGATTGCATTGCATGGTCAAGCGACTCGAAGTCTTGTCGGTAATTGTCAGAACCATAACCTGGGTCGGTTGCAGGACGATTTGCCTGTCTTTCACTTGGAGCCTGTTTCTGCCAACTTGGGTCTAAATTCGAGAGTCCCCTTGCTGTTTCAATAAACCTGACATGGGCGTCGCTCTTTAGTTGCTCATATTCATCCAGTGTCAGTCCGAGGATTTCCAGTGCTCTATCTCGTTCGGCACATCTCTTTGATAATGGACAGCAATATGCCAGACTGCCATGGCATAGGGAGGCCATGGCTCTGTCTTGGCGTGATTTGAAAATTGGCGTAATTCTTCTGTTACCCAGTATAAGCGAATCGCCAACAGATCTCATTTCAGAATATCCACTCTGCGCAAGTGCCTCGACTATTTCTCGAGCAGGGTATGCACGACCTTCAATGATTATATGTCCCTCTGTCCTATCAAGTCTCACAGGTCGTTCTTCGTTCTTATTCCCATCATAACTAGAATATCTCGTTTCTGCCACCTCTCGGAATAGCGTCTAAATATCATACACTCATGGCCTCCGAGCAATACAGGTGTATGTATTATCTGGGTCTGACACGGGATAGTTATATACTAGCATCTCCTCGAGACACCTTAGAGGTTCTCACGGAGGACATAAAGAGATG
>Ga0180438_10010478_pt1 | contig 11364 bp, 14 predicted proteins | sample SS_ome_12_FD_132455 | JGI IMG/M metagenome (GOLD analysis project Ga0180438, IMG submission 132455) | Hypersaline lake sediment archaeal communities from the Salton Sea, California, USA - SS_3_D_2 metaG | ecosystem: Environmental > Aquatic > Non-marine Saline and Alkaline > Hypersaline >...
GGGGATATCTGCAGAAGGCAAAAGGCTAGAGGCGTAAGGCGTAGGTAGTTTCCAGCTAAATGATCGATTTTCCTTGAGCCTTAAGCCTTGTGCCTTGAGCCTCACACATGGTCATGGCCGGAACCCGGGGCGCTGTAAACGAGAGAGGGTCCATGCCAACACTTTTGAACGAACGATAGCAATGTTTTGAAAAGGTGATGGACGTTTATGGATATTGCAGCCGTGTTCGAAAGGGAGCCGTAACGGAGTTCACAATCATGGAGAAAGAGCTGAACGGGGTCGTTGTTCTGGACGGTGTCAGGACGGCCTTTGGTAAGGCTGGAGAGAAGGGCATATTCTGGAAAACCCGGGCCGAAGACCTGGTGGTTCCCCTTCTCTAGGCACTGATTGAAAGGAACCCACAGGTCCGCCCGGAGATGATTGAAGACAGTATCTGGGACGTCACCAATCAAGTCAAAGAGCAAGGAGGAACACTGGGCAGGACCGGTCCCAGCCACTTTGAAAGCATTGGACAAGGCTGGGATGGCCGTGGGTGATTCGGACATCATTGAACTCAACGAGGCTTTCGCGGTCCAGGCCCTTTACTGCCTGGACAGACTGGGTCTGGGGGAGGGTGATCCCCGAGTCAACCGATGGGGAGGGTCATTGGCATTCGGGCATCCCCTGGCCGCATCGGGTCCGAGGTTGGTCATTTTCTTGATGAACCTATTCAGAGAGAATGTTGATGCGCGGTATGGTCTTACGACCATGTGTGTGGGGCGGGGACAGGGTTATTCCGTCATATGGGAGAATCTGCGAATTTGATTTGAGAGATCATGAGCAAATACACTGTTTCTGTTGTACGATATGAGAAACCCTTCCTGTCCGTTGCGAAAGCCGTGGATCTCTCGCGGGGCCTCGACTCTTTGCCTGCTCAAGCCAAGGTTTTTATGAAGCCCAACATTGTTTTCTGGACCAAAGCTGTTCCTTTTCCTAAGTGGGGGGTCATCACCACTTCCCGCGTTGTGGAGGATATGGTGGTTCTTCTAAAGGACATGGGGATCCATGACATCACCATTGGTGAAGGCACGGTCATTTCAAAGCCAAAGGATCTGGAAACCCCTGCTCACGCCTTCAAAACCCTCGGCTATGACGCCCTTAAAAAACGTTACGGTGTAACATACATCAATACCTTTGAAAGACCTTTCCAAAAAGTCCATCTCGGTGGAGGCATAACGCTGAATTTCAACCGGGATATTTTGGAGAGTGACTTTGTTGTCAACCTGCCCGTTTTGAAGACCCACTCCCAGACCGTGGTCAGCCTCGGCATCAAGAATCTCAAGGGGACCATAGACATACCGTCAAGGAAAAAGTGCCATAACGAAACGCCCGGGCAAGATCTTCATCACATGGTCTCGAAACTCTTTCTGCCCATGCCGCCGATGTTTACGCTTATAGACGGGATCTATACGAACGAGCGCGGCCCAAACGTGGATGGCCTGGCCAGGAGAAGCAATGTGCTTGTGGCCTCCTCCGACGTTTTGTCGGCCGATATGGTTGGTGCCAGGGTCTTAGGCATGGAACCTACCGAGGTCCCCTACCTGGTTCATGCGGCTCGAGCCCTGCACCGGGCTGTAAACTTGTCTGACGTCGAAATCCTTGGCGAACATATCGACGATGTGGCCTCTCCTCATGAGTGGGCCTTCCCTTACAATGAGGACGGTACATTGCCCGTGGCCATGGAAAAGATGGGGATCAAGGGCGTATCTTACCGCAAATACGATCTGACGATTTGCACCTATTGTGTGGGATTGACCAGGGTGACTCTGATGGCTATCGCGCGGGCCTGGAAGGGAGACCCGTTTGATGATGTGGAAATCTTGACCGGCAAGGTGATGCAGGCCGGAGCGGGTAAAAAAAAGACTGTATTACTCGGAAAATGCATCTGTGAGGCAAACAGAAACAACCCTAACATTCGGCACATGATCCCCATTAAAGGGTGCCCTCCCTCGCCCAAATCCATTTTCAGGGCCCTTTGTCAGGCCGGGATTAAAGCCGATCCTGATCTCTTCGAGCACATGGACAGGGCAATGGGGATCTGCATGAAGAAATATCGGGGGAAGCCTGAATTCGATGAGAATTTTTTTAGAATAAGCTATTCATCCCCGTAACCAGCACGGGGTATTTTGGCTCCGCTATATTGAAAGTCCCGCGAAGCGGGATGTTACATGAAATCGCGCAGCGATTTCATAAATGGGAGAGAAGGCATGGCCGTAAAACTCTTTAGCAAACGAAATTTGGAGTTCTTGCTCTACGAGGTTTTTGACGTGGAATCATTCACAGAGCAAGACTACTATAAAGATTACAACAGAAAAATGTTTGATATGGTTATTCAGGCAGCTGCTGAACTGGCCGAAGGTCTTCTCTGGCCAAGTTTTCAGGAGATGGATCGGGAACCGCCGGTACTGATGGATGATCACGTCAAGGTTCACCCTTCAGTCAAGGCCATCATGAAGGCCTTCGGCGAAGGGGGTTGGATCGGCGCGACTTTTCCTGAGAAAGAGGGGGGAGAACAGCTCCCTCATCTCGTGGCCGATAGCTGCCGGTTTATTTTTTCGGCAAGCAACTACTCAGCCCATGCTTATGGGGGTCTCACCTCAGGCGCCGCCAACCTGATTCGATCATTCGGGAGCCAAGAGTTGTGTGACACCTATGTTCCCAAAATGCTCGCCGGTGAGTGGCAGGGAACCATGGCCTTAACAGAATCTGAAGCCGGAAGCTCCCTGGCCGATTTGACAACCACGGCAGAACCCACCGACAGAGGTTACTACAAAATAAGGGGACAAAAAATATTCATTTCAGCCGGGGATCACAATGCCCTGGAAAATATCGTTCATCTCATGCTGGCGAGAATAAAAGACGCCCCTCCGGGCGTTAAGGGCATCTCTCTCTTTGTTGTGCCCAAAAAACGGTTTGATCAGGACGGCCAATTGGTACCCAATGACGTGGTCCCATCCGGAATTTTCCATAAACTGGGTTACAGGGGATGCCCCGCAGTCCAACTTAGCCTAGGCGACAAGGAAGATTGCCGTGGGTATCTTGTGGGCAAGCCCAACCATGGCCTCCTTTACATGTTTCAAATGATGAATGAGGCCCGCATAGGCGTTGGAATGGGCGCAACGGCTATAGCTACGGCTGCCTATTATGCAGCTCTCGACTACGCTCAAAAGCGAACCCAGGGAAGAAAACCCGGGGACAAGGATCCCACGAAACCCCCTATTCCCATCATAGAGCACGCCGATGTCAAACGGATGTTGCTCTTTCAGAAGGCATGTGTGGAAGGCGCCCTTTCTTTGTTGTTGCAGTGCAGCAGGTACGTGGATATGCAAATGGTGACCGATCATGACGAGAAAGAGAAATACCGTCTCTTGCTTGAGATCTTGACGCCTGTGGCCAAAACGTATCCGTCCGAAAACGGCCTCATTACCATCAGCAATGGGTTGCAGACTTTCGGTGGATCCGGGTACTGCGATGACTACCCTCTGGAACAGTACTATCGGGAGGCAAGAATTCATCCCATTCATGAGGGCACAACAGGCATTCACGGCATCGATCTGTTAGGCCGAAAAGTTATCATGAACGACGGTCTGGCATACAGACTTTATTTGGCCGAAGTCGAGGAAGACATAAGACGGAGTCAAGAATTCCCCGAACTACGGGGCTTTTCGAAAAAACTGGAAAAAACATTGGAAAAGCTCAAGGAGGTGACCCGTCATCTTAAAAGCATGGCGCAAGAAAAGGGGCTTGAACATTTCCTGGCCGACGCAACGCTGTATCTGGAGTTCTTTGGCATCATCACCATCGCTTGGCAGTGGCTTGTACAGGGAACGGCCGTTCAAAAGGCGCTTCAGGGTGATTACAAGGAAGCCGACGTGAGATTCTACCAGGGAAAACTGTGTGCACTGCGCTACTTTTTTGCCTATGAGCTTCCCAAAACGGTCGGTATGGCGGAGCGTTTGATGGACGAAGATTTCACGACAGTTGAAATGACTGCGGATTCATTTCAGGATTAGATGCTTTGTAGGCAGGTTTATTTTTTCGTCTAACTTCCAGGACAGAAATTTTTGTTTGCCCCCTCTCCCTTCCCCTCTCCCCCGAAAACGGGGGAGAGGGATGGGGTGAGGGGGTGCCGACTATCCCGGTTGCGGATAGGCATCATGTTTTAGGAATCCTTATTAGTGACCCTCCCCGCCTGCAAGGCGGGGCATCGATAAGGAAACGCAAATTTATTTTGGGGGAACTTATCCCCCAAACCTCCAGAAATAAGCCATTCATCCCCGTGCACATCACGGGGTATTCTGGCTCCGCTGTTTTGAAAGTCCCGCGAAGCGGGACGTTAAATGAAATCGCGAAGTGATTTCATAAAGAGAAAAGAGGTCATCCGATGAATTTGAACCAAACGCGATACGAAAAGGACAACGGTGTTGCTGTGGTCACGCTTTTTCGGCCGGACAAGATGAATGCCGTGACACCCATCATGCGAAAGGAGTTGATTGCCCTGTTCAAGAAGGCGGACCGGGATGATTCGGTCCGTGTGGTCTTGGTGACGGGTGCGGGCAAAGCCTTTTGTGCCGGAGCGGATTTGTCTTCCGGTGGCAGCGCCTTTGATGCCACCATCCAAGATGGTCAAGAAGTCAACATCAACGACCATCGCGACGGTGCCGGTCAAATTGCGCTTGCCATTTTCAGATGCCGAAAGCCGGTGATTGCGGCCATCAACGGACATGCTGTGGGTGCGGGCATTACAACGACGCTGGCCATGGACATCCGGGTCGTCTCTGAAGATGCCAAGATCGGATTCGTTTTTACCAGACGCGGGGTTGTGCCCGAGGCATGCTCATCCTGGTTTCTCCCTCGAATCGTTGGGATTTCTAAGGCGGCGGAGTGGATCTATTCAGGACGCGTTTTCCGCGCTGCTGAAGAGGCAAATTCCGGTCTTTTCAGCTATATCGTGCCAAAAGACAAGGTATTTGAAAAGGCGATGACGATCGCAAGGGAGATCGCGGAAAACACCTCCGCGGTCTCTGTCGCGCTCAGCAAAGCCATGTTATGGCACGGCCTTGTGGAGGATGATCCTCAAACCGTTCATCTTATCGACTCACGTTGTTTCTTTTGGTCAGGTCGCCAGAAGGATGCGTTTGAGGGTGTTCAAAGTTTTTTGGAGAAGCGGCCACCCAACTTTTCCATGAAGGTCTCCAAAGATATGCCCGAGTTCTATCCCTGGTGGAAAGAGCCAGAAGTCTAATAAGATCGCTAATTCAGAGGAGATTCTCAGCGTGATCGCCTAACACAAGATATCCTAACATTGAGCTGAGATTTGCTGCGGTCAGGGGCCTTGCTCTCAGGCGGCGAGGTTTCACGGACCCTCTCAGTAGAGCCTGAGAAAAACGGGTATAATTTGCAGCTCGTGAGCTTCCTCTATTAATTCCAAGACACCTACAAGCCAAACAAACCAGAGTGCACCAAAAATATGTTTCTTAAAGATGCGTGGCTTAACCGTGTACTCTGAAGGCTCAATCAAAAGAGAGGGTTTCGGGAAGAACGCAGGGGTAGTGCGGAGATAGGTTTCATATTCTTTTCCATGAATTTTGAGAAGATGCTTCTGCTCACTCAAAACAACGAAGGGGTAATAGAGAGAGAAACCACAAACGATGATAGCCGGAACCGTAAGGGTTTCCGAGGCCAGCCCAACACCAATTCCTCCGAGCAAACTGAAAAAATACAAAGGATTTCTGCACACAGAATAAGGACCTTGTGTAATCAGTTTATCTGTTTTGTATCCTCCAATATAGAGAGAACACCACAATCGGCCTAAAGAAGCTAGTGCTACAAGAAAAATCCCCAGCAAGAAAAATAATGAACTCATCAGCGGAGCTCTGAACTCCCAAATGCTGGTGGAGAACAGAATTATGACTATTAAAAGAAAAGCGAATATCCGTGTAAGCAGTATGCGGACTCTCTCTACCATCTGTTCTATTTTCCGTTATCGTCTGATAATCTATAGGGCGCGAACTGCAAAAAAGCACACTGTGCGCCCAGGGGAGGCCAAACACCAGCGATAACCATAGCGGCCGTTTTGTTCACGGGTTTGCCCTGAGCCCTGGTCTCTGACCCCTTCCGCCGCACTCGGCCATAACGTCCTTAGGACCCCTTCTTAACGCAAGTGTAGCCCCCCAGAAAAATCAAGCGCCCTGACCGCAATCAGCAGCAGAAATACCGACCCACCACAAGCAAGAAAAACGCCGCTGTCCCAAGAAGAAAGTACTGCTCCCTGTTCTCCTTCCAGAAAAGATCGAATCGCCAGGGCCTCTTCCTCGCCCTGGGATAGGGTCTCAAACGGGGTAAAAGGCTACGGGTATAGGACGCGTAAGCTGTGTACTCTTCGCCAAAGATACCTTCTAGTCTCGCCATCTCCTTCCGATATTTCCGAGGCATGTAGTAGAGAGAAAAGACCCCCAATCCAACAAGCAGGACGATCCAGTTATATCCCCAAGCCATGGTGCAAAATCCAATCAAAAGGAGAAACCTTCCTAAATAGAGAGGGTCCCGCAGATAGGCATAAGGGCCCGAGGTCGTCACTTCTTCGTTTCTGATGAGATGGCCGCTTGCCCAGACACGAATAGCCTCACCTGCAAAAACAATGAGGCTCCCCATGATGAGAGAGAGCTTGTTCGGTTGGGCAAGGACAAGCACGGCGACCAATGCCAGAATGATGGGGATAGACTGCAGCAGTTTGCTGTTCATTTAATTCCTTTTATGAGGCGAAAGAGATAGAACATTCGAGGAGGCGTGCCTTTTCCGAAGAACTCCTTTTCTACCTTATGCAAATATACAAAATCAAGAAACGCAAAAAATCTAAAGAATTGCTTGTCTAGCAGCGGAAGACGGCCCCGGACATAGGCCGTTGAAAAATCAATAACAGAAGGTTTTTCCCCGCGAATCAGAATGTTTCTCATGTGAAGATCCCCGTGGGCCACACCCCTGCTGTGAATATGGTGAATGACGCCTCGGAGGCGCTGAAAATAGACTTCAGTCAATTCTCCTCTTTTCATTTTGTCAAGAGGGGTACCGGGAACCCGGGTCATCCTGATCGAATTCCTCGTTGGTTTCCCCAGGTAAACTGGAACACCTTCGATGCCCTTCAGCCTTTTGAGGGCCACGGCCTCCCAGTGGAGGCAAATCCTCCCGTAAAAGCGCGGCAGCAAGGGTGAGCTACCATAGTCCTTTTCAACCCATCCATTTTCTGACCTTATTGCCCCCTTCCATATGTTCCTCCGCCGGTAGGGAACGATCATGGCTTCCGAAGATTTCCTTTTGAGGCCATCCACAGTTCCAAAATTGTTGCCAACCACCCTGGTTACCCTCTCTATCCGTCCCCTTTCTGCTCCACACCTGGGGGAATATTCTCCATTAATTGAAATCAGTCAAGGGAAACATCAGGAAACCCGCATGATGTTTCTAGGTTATCCACGTCCACCGCCTCTGGCGGTGGATTTCGTCACAACCAAACTCGGACGATTGGGGTGTGCCAGTCCAGAAATACAACGCCCTCCTTCGCATTTGAGGCCAGCCTTCTATTCCGGCACTTTCACGGTCAGGAAAAGTGTGCTCCCTTGGCGCTTGATCAAGAACATAACCGTATCACCCGCTTTGTATGTTTCGACCTTCCGTTCGTATTCCTGGAGGTTCTTAACAACTTGCTGATCCACTTCCACGATGATGTCGCCAGGCATGAATCCGGCCATCGCGGCAGCGGACCCATCCTCAACCTGCACAACAACAAGGCCGCTCTTTTCCGAAAGCCCCAAGTTGCTTGCAAGCTCTCGCGTGATCTCCTTCACAATCATGCCAAGCCTGGCATTCTCTTCGCTGACCACAGCAGCTTCCTTTTCCTCGTTCAGTTCTTCAATTTCGACTTCCAAACGCTTTTTCTGCCCTTGCCGCATCACCTCCACCGCCACAGTCTTGCCCACCGGGCTTGAGGCGACGAGATACGGAAGGTCGTGCATTTCCTTGACCTCCTTTCCGTCAAAAGACACAATGACATCGCCCCGCTCGATACCTGCCTTATCTGCTGGACCACCCTCTGTCACGTCTGCTACAAGGGCGCCCTTTTCATCTCTGAGCTTGAGCTTCTCTTTCAAATCGGGGGTGACCTTCTGGATCATCACACCGAGCCAGCCTCTGATAACTTTGCCCTTTTTAAGTTGGGGCAGAAGGTCCTTCGCCATATCGATCGGAATGGCAAAGCCGATCCCAATGCTTCCTCCGCTCTGGGAGAAAATGGCTGTATTGATCCCGATCACCTCCCCTGCAGTATTCAGCAAAGGCCCCCCGCTGTTTCCCGGATTAATGGAGGCGTCGGTCTGGATGAAGTTGTCATAGGAGCCAGCACCGATTTGTCTGTACTTGGCACTGACAATACCTGCCGTCACCGTGTTGCCTAGGCCGAAGGGGTTTCCAATGGCGACAACCCATTCCCCGACCGCAAGCTTGCCTGAATCGCCAAGGGGCAGTGGAACAAGTGGCTTGTCCGAATCAATTTTGATGAGCGCCAGATCGCTCTTGGAGTCCCGCCCGATAATCTTGGCTGTAAACTCCCTTTCGTCCGCCAGCTTCACCTTGATATCATCGCTTCTCTCTACCACATGGTTGTTGGTCAATATGTAGCCCTCTTTGTCAATGATAAAGCCGGTGCCCAGAGCTTGCTGTTTGAAATTCTTGGGCATCTGGTCCCCAAAAAACCGGTCAAAAAAGTCCTTAAAAGGGTCATCGGGTCCGAAGGGTAGCGGCATCTGACCGCCCCCTTCTACCGTCTTGACCGTTCTAATATTGACCACGGACGGGCTGGCTTTGCTCGCCAGCTGAACAAAAGACCCGGGGACGGCCGAAGGAATGGCACTTGTTTCGGCCTTTGATGTTGAAAGACGATCGAGCAGTGTGGCTGCGCCGAACACGCCAATCAAACAGAATAGGGTCCACACCATAATCTTCGCCTTTTTCCAATAATGCGTTCTAGAGTTCACTGTATTTCCCTCCTTTATCTATTATCTATCTCTTGGTGTAAGGGCCTATCGTATGACCACCTATATCTACAGGTGATGTTGAGAAGCCCGTGATGGTATATAAAAAGTGAATTACCGCACAACGACCTGGACATAGCCTCTTCGAGCAGTCTGGTGGTCGATGGCGAGCAGGGTTACCAACCTATGGGGCTTAAAAGAGTTCAAAAGATCGACAAAATTCTCCAAGTTCTCGATTGCCTCTTGATTGACTTCAAGGATCACATCTCCCGCCTCAAAGCCGACACGTCCAAAGGTTCCCATAGGGTCAACCCACACAATGACCACGCCCTGGCCGGGATTGAGGTTGAATTTCGCTGTCTCTTCAGGCGTCACACTCCTGAACTTTACACCTACCCGTGAAAAGGGCCCTTCCCAGGAAGAGGATTCTACGACCGCCTCTCCAGCTCGAGCTGGTGCGAGGCCCAGTAGCAAAACCATCATGCCCAGAAGGAAAGCAATCCACAAGCCTTGTCTATGCATGCTCTTTAACCCTATTTTTTTCCTGGTCAGTAGCGGTGATTGGGGGCCCCTGGTGACCCTTGCCGTTTGTTTGCGAGAAAGTCTCTCCCTTTTTTCTTCCCACTATAGGCGTATGTGGAGATTCTCAGCCTTCCGGGCTGACGCGTGCACTGGATCAAATCTCGATCTGCCTGAACAAGAATGGGTTTTATGCCTGTGCGCTGCACCACGGCTGAAACCTCTCGCCGTGGCGGCACCTCTTTTCTATAACCCATCAAGATGCCTCCGAATCTGTCCAACGGTCTTTGTGAACCGACCACAGTCGATCTCAAGGTGGGTTATGAGGCCGGGATGGATATAGGCCTCTTGCAGCGCTGACCTCGCTTTCTTGAGATCCTTGAACAGGGCATCAAGATAAACGAAGGTCTGGTGAAGGTCATGAAAGACCACCGTGGGCGCATCTTTCTCGCTGTGCTGACCTGCGAAAACGCAATCCGTTGTCATCATGCTCACGTCAATCTCCACTTCCTTCAGATCTTCCATAAGGGTTGCAAGGTCATTCTCCTCACGCTCCCTGGCCCAGGATGAGAAATCTTGCTCTAACATCACCAAATCTTGCTTGATTCTCTCCGTATCATCCACTAACTTCCGAGCATCCCTGTGCAGAATGCAATCCATGGACCGTCCTCCTTTCTTAAGTTGGTTTCTTGCCTTGGCTGCTCGATCATCGGATTAACCCCATGCTAAAGCCGCCAGAACTCCTCCAAGCAGTTGAAACCAAAAGTTCTCTGACTACACTCCTTCCGCAGAGAAGTTCACTGCGCAATACCAAACATTTCCTTGAGCTCCTTTTCCAGTTCTTGCAGTTTCAAAGGCTTAAAAATGGCACAGTCAATACAATTCCCTCTCGGGTCTTTCATGACGTCTTCTTTCTCTTGCCCCGTCATCAGCACGACTGGAATATTGGGAAATCTATCCTTTATGAGAGAAGCTAAGGTCCACCCATCCATTCCCGGCATCTGAAGATCGGTTATCACAAGGTCATAACGATTTCTGAGAAATACATTGAGCGCTTCAGAGCCACTACTTGCGGCCGCAGCCTCATACCCCATACCGGAAAGGGCCACCAGAAGCGCAGAGCGAATACCCGCATCGTCATCGACGATCAAAATGCGTTTGTTTCTTCCGTGGGCGACGGTGACGAGCGGAGAGATTTCATCGCCCTTGCCAGCACAGCCACTTTGGGCTCTTGGATTTTGGCCGCCTTCGGGTTTAAACCCGTCAATTTGCCGGTATTGTCCGGTCTTTCCCATCTTCTCTCCATTAGAGCATTGTGAAATTCACGCTTCATGGTTTCTCATTCCCGGTGACCGGAGAGGGTCTATCCTGCGGTTCCCCCTTATTGCTCTCTCTGTTTTCCTCACCCCTCTGGAACCCCGATGAAGTGCCTTTCAGAGACGATTCGAAATCCTCGACGTTGAGGGAACAGGTATGGACCTCGCATTCAGGAAAGAGTTTTTTCAGCAATGCAATCAGAAGGTCATCTTTTCCCGTCCTTTTGGACACAATGACGATTATCTTCTCCACTGTCCTCCTTTCCCCCAGGCATGTTCTAATATACGGGTCCCTTCAAATACCCTTTGCGTTTCCAGATCTTTCTTTGCACCATCGTCAACATGCCCTTCCTTGCTCTCAGCTCAGGGTTTTGCTGAAGCTGGCCATAATCAAAATCTCGCGGGAAGATCCATAGGTGCGTTATGGTTTAGTATAAACACCGAAGTTTTCCTGAATCTTTCTTGAA
>Ga0180438_10010481_pt1 | contig 11363 bp, 9 predicted proteins | sample SS_ome_12_FD_132455 | JGI IMG/M metagenome (GOLD analysis project Ga0180438, IMG submission 132455) | Hypersaline lake sediment archaeal communities from the Salton Sea, California, USA - SS_3_D_2 metaG | ecosystem: Environmental > Aquatic > Non-marine Saline and Alkaline > Hypersaline >...
CAAGAATATAAAAGAGCTGGTATCGTTTTGGGGGAGGAAACGTTGATAAAAATTGCCCTGCCAAAAGGCGACATACAGGAGAAGGTAAGGGAGTTCCTTTTAGAGAAAGGATTGGATTTTTCCGGGTACAAAAAAGAGGCGAGGTCTTATGCTTCGCGAACCAGGGGGGAAAAATCCGTTTTTTCCAAGCAATTTCGTCAAAAGGATATTCCCATCCAGGTGAGCATGGGAAACTACGACCTGGGGTTGTGCGGTACTCTTTGGGTTGCGGAATACATGCGAAAATTTCCGCGTGCTGATATTCTAAACCTTCGAACGGTTTCAATTCCCTGTGGAACGCTTTGTGTGTGCTGTGCTATAGCAGAATCCGGGGAGAAACAGGGAGATGACATTTTAGAGGAAATGATAAAACGGGGCACGGTAAGGATTGCGAGCGAATTTCCGGCTCTGGCTGAGGAATGGGCATTGAAGAAAAAGATCCCCGACTTTCGGATATTCCCGCTTTGGGGTGCTGCGGAGGCGTATCCCCCGGAAGGCGCGGAGTTTATAATGATCAGCGTAAAACAGGAGGGCATCCTGGAGGAGAACGATTTGAACGCCATTGAGTATATTTACCCTTCCAGGGTATCTGTAATTGCCAACAGAGAACATTTTGAAAATAAAAACTTATCCTTTATTCTTGATAAACTTACTTGAAATCTAAAAACGACTTTTTTAGGTCTATTTTATAAAAGAGCAATATTAAGCATTTAAGGAAGTTTGCAAGATGGAATACACGGTTATTATACATCCGAGCGAGGAAAAGGGGTTTTGGGCGGAGGTTCCTGCTTTGCCGCGGTGTTTTTCCCAGGGGGAAACTTTTGAACAAACTTTAGCCAATATCCGCGAGGCGATCGAGCTCCAGATAAATGAGTTAAGAGAAGAGGGAGAAATGATCCCTTCGGATGAGAATGTGATCGTGTGCCGGGTATCCGTGGAACCTGAAATCGCAAAGAACAATAAAACCAACCAAGAGGATAACGAGAAATCATGAACAGTGAAAAAGTCAAGCTTGCCGTTGCGGACGGGCACCAGCAAAAATACGGGTGTTCCTTTTTAAAAAAATGCGGCGTGGAAATCGAGGGTTACGAAAAACCGGGTGTGGCGCGAAGACCTGAAAGCAATCTTCCGGGATTTGCCATCAAGGTGATCCGCCCCCAGGATATGCCAAGCCAGGTTGCCAACGGCCATTTCGACCTTGCGATTACAGGCGAGGATTGGTTTATCGATCACAGCTATCGTTTCCCCCATACACCTGTGAAAAAGCTTTTGAATCTGGGATTTGGCGGCGTGAGGATTTGCGCAGTTGTGCACAACGACCTGGGCGTAAAAACCGTGGAGGAGTTCAAGGATTTATTCGACAAGGGGTCTATGCCTTTTCCGTACATTCGGATTGCGAGCGAGTATATAAATATTGCGGATCATTTTGCGTATTCGCATCATTTTCAGCGATACAGGGTCATTCCTACGAGCGGTTCCACGGAGGCGTATCTACCGGAGGATGCGGACATCATTATAGAGAATTCGGAAACAGGGCGCACCCTTATTGAAAACAACCTGGGGATTGTAGAGGTGTTGTTCAGAAGCACTGCCTGTGTTATTGCCAATGAAAAAAGCCTGAAGCACAGGGAGAAGAAACAGCAGATTCGGGAATTTATGGAAATCTGCAAAAAAGGGTTGGCTTAGGCAAATTTAAAATGAAAAATAGACAATTAAAAATTCAAAACGGAATTTTGCTAATAAACAGGATTAAAGGTTTTTGATATGGCGGAAAAAATTATACAGCCTAGAGCGATAAGCGGATTTCCCGAATGGCTTCCAGAAGAGGAACGGGAATTCCAGAGGCTTTTGGGAATTATTAAAAACGGGTTCGAGATGTTCGGGTTCACCCCTATTGAAACTGCAGCTGCGGAGCTTTTGGGAATCCTGGAATCCAAGGGAGAGATCAACAAACAGATATACGGGTTGTATCGCCCAAACGTTCCTATTGAGGAGAAGGAAACCGATCTGGCGCTCCATTTTGACCTGACCGTGCCGCTCGCGCGTTATGTATCCATGAATTTCGGAAAACTCTGCTTTCCGTTCCGCAGATACCAGATTCAAAAGGTATGGCGAGGGGAACGCCCGCAAAAGGGGCGGTTCCGGGAGTTCTACCAGTGCGATATCGATATTGTGGGAAACGAAACGCTTGATCCCTTGAACGATGCGGAAATTCCGGCAATTATTTACGGGATTTTTCAACGCATGCAGATCGGGGATTTTATCATCAAGGTATCGAACAGGAAGGTGCTTCAAGGCTTCCTGGAATGCAAGGGGATTAAAAGGGATCAGATCGGAGATATCCTTCGCATTATTGATCGTATTCCCAAAACAGGCGTGGAATCCGTAAAAAAGGAGCTGGTAGAGGATTTGAAGATGGATACCAAGATTGCTGAGGAGCTCCTTGGCTTGGCGAGAATTTCCGGAAAAGGTTCGGATGTGATCGGCAGAATAAAAAACATGAATATCGATCATGCTTTATTTTCAGAGGGGTTGGAGGAGCTTTCGCTCCTGGCTTTGAACCTGGGAGCCCTGGAAGTGCCCGAAGAAGCCTGCGAGTTCGATTTAAGCATAACAAGGGGACTGGATTATTATACAGGGACAGTTTATGAAACGTTTTTAACGAATTACCCGGATTTGGGAAGTGTGTGTTCGGGGGGGCGTTACGATAACCTGGCTTCACATTTTACGAACAAACGCCTTCCGGGTGTGGGCATATCCATTGGATTAACGAGGCTTTTTTCGTACCTTTTAGAAGCGGGAGTAATCCAGCCCAAATCAAGGACAAACAGCCAGGTTCTTATTTGCGTTCTGGATAGAAAACACCTTGAGGATTATTTTTCCATGGCAACAGAGCTCAGGAAGAACGGGATTCCAACAGAGGTTTTCCTGGAGCCAAAGAAGCTCAAGGCACAAATCAAGTATGCGGATAAAAAGGGGATTCCCCTGGTTCTGATTGCAGGGGAAGACGAATTTGCCCGGAAAGAGTGGCAGATCAAGGATATGAAAACAGGCAATCAGGTTGTTGCTCGATTTACAGATATAATTTTAAAAACCAAAGAGATGCTGCCCGCCTGAAAAATCCATGCTTATCCCTGGATTCGGTTTATGATGACGGATTGAGAAGGAGATAGATGACATCCGCAATATCCACTATGCCATCATCATTCGTATCGTATTCATCCGTTTTCCCTTCCGGGATTTCCTTGTTTCCGATAAGGACCTGAAGGATATCGTTTGCAGTAATACCCTGGTAAGGTTTGTATAAAAAGCTGAGGGCAAACAGGGCGCGATCGTTACAGATACAAATATCGTTCGGGCTTCCGTCTTTGTTCTGATCCACGGATTGTTCTTTTCCTGTATCGTATGCGGTAAAAAAGATTGTAGGGATGGCGATATCCTCATTGGTGACTTTCATGGTGAATTCTGCTGTGATATCCGGGGCGCCGGAGCCGGGGGTGTTATCGAACAAAAAGACACTAGCCCCGGCAGTATTTATATTTCCGTCATCGCCGTTATCGACCGTGAAGTGAACAGAGCCGTAGGTATCTTGTTGGGAATCGCCGTCCACATCTCCCACCATAGCCATCATTACAGAAGCGGGGCTGAAAACATCCGTGGAGGCGTTCCATGCGCCCGTATAGGGCACATCATAGGAGAAGGCTTTTTTTATAGTGGGACCTGCGAGCTGGATATAGGGAAGGGAGAAGTTCCAGGTAAAGTTTTGAGAGACCAGATCAGTTGGCGATTTAGCAAGGGCGAAATCAAGGATATCATCGCCGTTCCAATCTGTTACAGGGTACAAGCATGTATCAAAGTCTGCAGCTTCCTGCAGCCAGATTTTTCTCCCTTTATTGGCTTCTCCCCCATCGTAGCTGTGAAACACACCATAACGCATGGGATTTCCGGGCATTCCCATAATCCTGTAAAATGCAAGGTCGGGATGGGAATCGTTGTCAATGTCCTGAAAGGCGTTATTTATGCCCCTCAGGGATGTAGAGAAAAACATATCCTTATCTGTGGTTTCTGCTCCGAAATCGCTGTTTGTTGTTTTAAAGAGTTCGGCTGCGTTTTTAAGATCGAACACCTGTAAAACAGGGATATCTGCTGTGGAAATATCCATATAGCGATGGAGTGCAAGGTCAACATAGGTATCCTCGTTGTAATCCCAGGTTGCGGTTCCAAAGATGGGCATCATTATCGGATAGCTGTACACCTCCCACCAACTGGGGGTGGAGGTGTAGGTATTGCCGTCGGATTTTAAGATCAGGACTTTTCCCTTTGTGGTGAAACCGGATTGTGCATCAAACAGGGTAAAGGTATAAAACAGGAGGATTTCGGATTTGCCGTTCGAGTCGAAATCGCCGGTTTGGTTGATTTCGGAATTGGATGGTATCACGGATAGAGTGAGAGTGGAGGGTGTGATACCGGGAAAGGGAGGCGAACCGCCGGGATCGTCGGTTGCCTTGTCAATGCTCTTGGACCAGATTTCGGTTCCGTTCAAGCCATCATAGCAACCAATGAAGAATTTATTTTGGGCGTTGAGCCGGGCATTAAAGATAAGATAATCGGGATAATCGTCCTGGTTAAAGCTTTGGCTTGCCCAAACAAGGGATGGAAGAAGCTCCCTGTCAACATTGTGAGACCACTGGAGCTGCTGTTCAAAGTCGGTTTTTGTTTCATCGAGTCTTTTGAGGATAAACTTGGTGTAATCTCCCTCCTTATCTCTTCCTCTCAGGATGATGTCCGGGGTGCGTTTTTCACTCCCGGGTTTGACCGTATGGAGTGAAGCGGGGATAAATGTGCCTTCGCTCCAGGTGATTTCCTTCCATGCGGTGCGATCATCGGAGTAATTTTTTGGAACCGCGGAATTGGAGGTATCAATGCAAAATATCCGGTCTTTATCCGTGTTGTTGGTTTGGTGAAAAAGGAAGTCGGGGATTCCGTCACTGTTGTAATCACGAAAATAGCCAATTTCTTTCTTTGTCTTCCACGATGCGTCTTCATAGGGAAAATACCAGTCAAGTTCGAGCCCTGAGTTAAGGTTATACTGCATTGCTGCGAATCCAAGGGGGGTAAAAAGGGTCATCATCAAAAAACATAAGGCAGCGGCAGATAAAATTTTTGTTTGCATATTGTTTTGCTCCCTTCCTATATCTCTTAAATTATATCAGGCTGTGTACAATAATTGTATTCTATTTTCATTGAGGAGTAAAACACCGTTTGTGGATTATATATCCGGAGGTGTTTGACCCCGGGAGAATAAAAAAATCATACCTTAAACGTGAAAATGGCAATTATTGTACACAGCATAATGAACAAATAATTGTTTTAACCCGGCAAAACATAACACAAGGTAAGCATTATTAAAACTGGATAAAACAAATTTCAACTCAATTCTGAAAAGATTCGAAGCTTATGAGTATTTCAGCGAATGAAATAACGTGCCTTTTAGGGGGGCGGGAGGTTTTAAACAAGGTAAGCCTGAGGCTTTCCGATGGGGAAAAAGTCGCATTGGTCGGAGAGAACGGTTCAGGGAAATCGACCATATTGAAATGCCTTGCCGGGATAATGAGCGCGGATTCGGGAGAGGTGGCGCATCCCAAAGACGCCACTGTGGGATACCTGCCCCAGGAAGCAGTGATAGATAGCAAGCGAAGTTTAAAAGAGGAGCTTTTAAGTGTTTTCGGGTATATTCTATCCGCAGAAGCGGAGCTGCGAAAGCTGGAGCACCGGATGGCTGAGATTGCCCCGGATTCAACGGAATTTGCAAAAATCTCGCACCGGTACGATTTTCTTCAACATGAAATGATTCGCCTGGATGGTTACAGCCTGGAAGCGGAGCTGGGGCGCGTATCCGCAGGTTTGGGATTTAAGGTTTCCGACCTGGAAAGAGAGTGCAGGGAATTTTCCGGCGGTTGGCAGATGCGGATCCTGCTGGCAAAAATCCTGCTCAAAAAACCGGATATCCTGCTCCTTGACGAGCCCACGAATCACCTGGACCTGGAATCCATATTGTGGCTGGAGGATTGGATAAAGAATTCCCCTGCCGATGTTCTTATGGTTTCCCACGAAAGGGCTTTTATGGATAACCTGGTTACCCGGATTTTTGAGATTCACCAGGGAAGCCTATCTGTTTACCGGGGGAATTATACCACTTACCTGGAACAACGCGAGGATCGTTATGAGATCATGAGGAGAGCGTTTGAAAATCAACAACAACAGATAAACCAGATACAGAGATTCATAGACAGAAACCGTGCGGACAAGAGCCGCGCAGCCCAGGTTCAAAGCAGGATCAAGCAGCTGGAAAAGATAGAGGAACTTCTCCTTCCCCCTTCGCGTAAAACAATTCATTTTAATTTTCCCCAACCCGAGCGGGGAAACAAGGAGGTTGTATCCTTAAAAAACTGCTCAAAATCCTACGGAAACACCCGGGTTCTGGAGGAGTTCGATCTTACCATATACCGGGGGGAGCGCATAGCCCTGGTGGGGCTGAACGGAGCCGGGAAATCCACGCTCATGAAGATACTTGCAGGAGCGGAGAAACCGAGCCGGGGAAAACAGCGCCAGGGTTCCAGGGTCACGTTGGAATATTTCAGCCAGTATCAAAGGGAAGAGCTTCACCCGGAAAACACGGTTCTGAATTCAGTTCTGGAACGAGCGCCCTTAGATGAGAGCGCTAATGCAAGGAACCTTTTGGGGGCGTTTCTTTTTTCCGGAGACGATGTTTACAAGAAAACAGGGATTCTCTCGGGAGGCGAGAAAACAAGGCTCCGCCTGGCGCGTATGCTTTATTCCAAGGCGAACCTGCTCCTACTGGATGAACCCACGAACCACCTGGATGTGGCTTCCCGCGCCACTTTGGAAAGGGCGTTGGGGCAATACACCGGAACCCTTGTCTTCGTATCGCACGATCGGGTTTTTATGGATAAGCTCGCAGGAAAAATCCTGGAAATCCATAACGGAAAGATTCGTGCTTATCCAGGGAATTTTACAGATTATCTCCACGCAAAACAAAGGGAGATAAGCGAGGGACTTATAAAAGACGCCCCTTTCCTGATATCGGAAGGAAGAGTAGTGTATTCGGGAATTGCCAATTCCTCCAAGGTCCAAAATGAAGGCAAGGACATTTCAGGAAAAAAGACCAGGGAGGAAAAACGCAGGGAAGCGCAGCAGAGAAACCTTCTCAGCAGGAAACGAAAACCCCTGGAAAAGGAAATCCGCAATCTTGAGAAAGGCATTCAAAACGCAGAAAAACGGATAACAGAGGCGGATGAGCTTCTGACAAAACCGGAGGTGTACACAGATCCCGGAACGTGCGCGGAGCTGGTAAGGGAGAAAAAAAGCCTCAAGCAGAGCCTTGAAAAAAACGTGGCGCTCTGGGAAAAGAAAAACAAGGAACTGGAAAAACTCTTGAAGGAGTTTTCCACTTAAGCGTAATAATGAAGCCGTGTTTCGAAAAAACTGTTTTGTTCTGAATATTTTGGAAACCATTCTCCCCAAAAGGGAAGGAGCATAAAAATGTTGAGCGGAAAACAAAGAATCCAAAAAGCGTTTGGCTGCGAGGAAGTGGACCGCATTCCCTGGGTGCCGTTCGTGGGATGCCACGGGGGATTTCTCCTGGGGATTTCCGCAGAGGAATATTTGAAATCGGAGGAAAAGATAGTACAAGGCATTGAAACAGCGATCGAGCGTTATAAACCGGATGGCATGCCGATCTGTTTCGATCTCCAGGTAGAAGCGGAGACGTTCGGGTGCGAGCTGAGTTGGGCGGCGCAAAATCCCCCGGCAGTTACAACCCATCCGCTTCAAGCGGAAAAAAACCTGGAGGACATGAAGATTCCCTCCCCAGAATCGGGCAGGATCCCGCTTATTTTATCGGCAACAAAGAAAATCCGATCCGCACACCCGGAAATAGCAGTTTACGGATTGGTGACTGGTCCTTTTACATTGGCGCTGCATCTTTTGGGAACGAACATCTTTATGGTGATGTTCGACGATCCGGATTACGTAAAAGAGCTGATGTCCTTTTGCCGCGATGTAAGCAAAGCCATGGCTGGGTATTACCTGGAAGCGGGATGCGATGTGATTGCAGTGGTGGATCCGATGACAAGCCAGATCGGACCGGATCAGTTCCGGCAATATGTGAGTAAATACGCCACAAGCGTTTTCGATATGATCAGACAAAAAGGGGGGCTCAGTTCGTTTTTTGTTTGCGGTCATGCACAGCAGAATATCGAAGCCATGTGCGAATGCAAACCGGATAATGTATCTGTTGATGAGAATATTCCCCTGGATTATGTGCGGGATATCTGCATCCCTCGAAAAATCAGTTTTGGAGGCAACCTCCAGCTGACAACGGTTCTGCTTTTGGGAAAAGAGGAGGATGTTCAACAAAACGTTATCCAATGCCTGGAAACAGGAGGAGAAAAGGGGTTCATCCTCGCACCGGGGTGCGATCTTCCCTATGCCACTCCCCCGGAGAACCTGGAAACCGTGATGAGGCTGGTGGTGGACCCCTACCAGAGGGAGGTTGCAAAAACGATTAGCCGCGAGGTGGAAGTGGAAGAATCCCTGGATATGAGGGAATATGGTCAGGCGGATAAGGTGATTGTGGATATTATCACGCTGGATTCGGAGGCATGCGCGCCATGCCAGTACATGGTTGAAGCGGTGAGGGCAGTGACGCCGGAATTCGAGGGAATCGTGGAATGGCGGGAGCATAAAATCAAAACCAAGGATTCCCTGGTGTTTATGACTTCGCTCATGGTAAAGAACATCCCCACGATCTGCATCGACGGAAAGATAACGTTTGTTTCGCGCATACCCTCCAAGGAGGAGCTGATCGGGGCGATACAGAAACGAATATTCGAGAAGCTCCGTATGAAGATAAAGAGGAAACGCGCCTCGCTTTTCATCCTGGGCGATGGGGGCGAAAAATGCCAGGAGATCAAGAAAAATGCGGACCAGGCTATCTTGGAGCTGGGGCTGGATATCGAGGCTGTGATTGTCACGGATGAGAAGGCGATTTATTCCTTTGGAATCTCGCCTGTGCAGACCCCGGCGGTGATCATGTCGCGGTATCAACTGAAATCCACGCGCACCGTGCCTGAAACCATGATAATCAAAGAATGGATCAAGGACGTGCGCTAGGGCGCAAGCGCAAATGCAAAATGAAAAATATACATTTTAAAATTTAAAAATGAAATCCAGGGAAGAATTATGAAACGGATTCCTGTCATTTTAATTACCGGCTTTCTGGGAGCGGGGAAAACCACACTGCTCAATCATTTGCTTTCACTTCCGTATATTTACGAGAAGAATCTTGTGCTTATCATAAATGAATTCGGATCTTTGGGTGTTGACGGGGAGCTGGTAAAACCGGGGACATGGAAGAAATTCGAGCTGAACAAGGGAAGCCTTTTCTGTATATGCATAAAAACGGATTTTCTCAAAACCCTGGAAGAAATCGCCAACCAGATCAAGCCGGAGCTGGTTTTGGTGGAAGCCACAGGCGTGGCGGAAACGCGGGATCTTTTCGGGTTTGTGGAAGAGCCGCATTTGAAGGATCGGTTCGAGATCAAGGCGAACCTTTGTATTGTGGATGCAAAGAATTTCACAAAGGTGGCGCCCATGCTGAAGGCGGCGGCTTCCCAGGTGGAGTGGGCAGATGGAATCGTGCTCAATAAGATCGATCTGGCAGAAAAGGCGGAACTGGAAAAGCTGAGGAAGGTTTTGCAATCCATGAACCCCAAGGCGCCTATTGTAAACGTGAGTTTCGGAAGGGTTCCGGAAGATTTTATAGAGAAGGTGAAACATACTCCGCGCACCGCACCCCAGCTTACCGCTCCTCCCCAGGCGATTTTTTCCTCGAGTTTCAAATGCAATCACCCTGTAAACAGGGAAGATTTTTACAAAACCATCAAGGGTTTGAAGGAAAACATCCTTCGTTTAAAGGGGCATATTGATTTTGGAGAAGGCACGTTATTTATTGAGCTCGCAGGAGATGAGATTTTGGAAAAGCCAAAAACCCGAGCCGATAAAAAAGGAACCGGGTTCGCGGTTATTGCGTGGAATATCCGGCAGAAGGAATTGGAGAACATAATTCAAAAAGCAATATCAGATAAGATTTAATTGAATGTCATTCGAATTTACTCTAGAACTCAAATCTAATTTTTTTTCATAAAATTCAATTAATTTATCATCACATTTTGCCAACAAATGAGATAAATCTTTAAAATCATTTAGGGTATAAAACTTTTTCTCTGGTGAATAATATACCAAGACCTTTTTCCTGTGATCTAGAAGATTAATGATATTATGTGTTTTCCATTCACCAATATTATTTCTACATCTATTCCCCATACAAAATACAATTACATTTTTATAGTTTCTCTTCATCAAGTACTTTTGCATATCTTTATCAGCTCCGTTGGCATCCCCAATTAAAACAGTAATATTTTTCCCAATGATATTTTCTGCTCTTTTTTTAACTTCTTTATTCAAACGTCCTATCTTTCGAGATCCGCCAAAAAATACCTTAGTCATCGTTTTTTTTCGTCCTTGTAAGAGTTAATACATAAACGATTTTGACTTTTCCCTTGTGCTTCAGGTTTTTAGTAATCACCTCTAATGTTGCCCCTTAACGATAGAGATCGTCAATTAACAAAACTCTTTTATCCAATACTTTATTTCTATCTGTTCGATATGATCCTTCAAGAATCATAATTCTCTCGTTATAGTCATTTACATTCTTTATTTGTGATGTTTCTTTTATTTTTCTAATACAATCATCACAGAAAGGAATTCCAAGCGAATCAGAGATGCCTTTTGCAACATCAATTGATGGTTTCACTTTTCTATTAATATTATTTGGGGGAACCGGAATAATAAAATCTATTTTCCACGCCTTTTCTCTAATGAAATATGTCACTGTGTCAACTATCTCAGGAATCACAGATTTATCTGATTTGTATTTCAATTGATAAAGAAGTTTGCCCATTTCTGTATGCTCATTGTTAAACCTGTGATGTCCGAATTCATCATAATGTGAAAAATCGCTTTTTATTGTATGATAATCCAAGAAATAACCTAATTTCCAACTTCCCGTAATTTTTATAGGTTTGATTTTAATCATTATTTATCTCTCAGAAAAATCAACACTACTATATTCTCTAACCAATACTATTATCAATTAAAAAGCTAAATCATTTTCAATTTTTCACAAAAAGGAATAATTTTTCTATATTTCTCGAAGCGGAACAAAGCAAAGGAAGCGGAGG
>Ga0180438_10010483_pt1 | contig 11362 bp, 8 predicted proteins | sample SS_ome_12_FD_132455 | JGI IMG/M metagenome (GOLD analysis project Ga0180438, IMG submission 132455) | Hypersaline lake sediment archaeal communities from the Salton Sea, California, USA - SS_3_D_2 metaG | ecosystem: Environmental > Aquatic > Non-marine Saline and Alkaline > Hypersaline >...
GGCAATGGCCAAGGCGGTCATCGCGGCCGCCAATATCCGTTTGGTCATCTTCTTCTCCTTGCTTTCCGATCGGACCATCGGACTCGTCATCATGTGCCGATTACCCATTGCCGGATCCGCCCCGGCCCATGGGGCAATTATGCTGCTGGCGACAGACAATGTCAAGGTTTTTGTGGCTGGCCTTTACCGTGCACCGCTGCATGCGCGCGCTGAGAGATCCAACATTGTCACACATGATGTGCTTGCGTCGGACCCGCTTGTCAATTCCCGCCGTCATGCGCAGGCAGTCCGATCTCCTGGTTGATCAAACCGGGGCCGAAAGGAAACCGGCTTTTGTCGCGCTTGCCCTCGCCTTTCTTCAGGAGCGCAAGATGTTTTTGAAGGTTATGCACTTCCGCCGCATACCGTTGCGGATCGTCGCTCTCGGCCACCAGGCGCTCATGATCGGCGATGGCCGCCTCGAGGGCGCCGGCGCGATCGGCGGCGCCGAGCCAGACCAGCCCCTTGGCGGCCGTCTCCCTGTTCGTGCCCACCGCGCCGCGCCAGTCATGCTCGAGGACCTTTACAATCGCGTCAATCGCCCTCGGCGTCCCGATGCGCCCGAGCACAACAATCAGCCAGTATTCGCTCTTCCCGTAAGTCCGGGGGACACGCGCCGCCGCGCCGAACTGTTCCTCGATGTACGGTACGATCTTATCCCCTATGGCCGCAACCGCGTCGGCTTCCGCTTCGGTGGGCACGACGGCTTGCGACGAGAGGTGCTTTGATAGGAATTGATTCCAGGCTTGCTGCTCCTCGGTTGTCAGCGGTTCCTTTTCGCTCCGGAAGAATCGCTTCGCCAGGAAAACCACAAGGACCACGGCGAGGACGATGACAGCAAGCTTGATCAGCTTCATCATACCTAGTCTCCGACGCCGTTTCCCCGTTGCCGGATCCGCCCCGGCCCATGCGGGCTAGGGGAAGTACTTCGCCATGCGTTCCCGCCCCCGCGGGGTCAGGGCGTACTCGGCCGTCTTGATGCTGAAGGTCATCAAGCCTTCCGTAATCAGCACCTTCAAAGCCGTATCCACGAGCCCGGCGTAACGCACGTACATGAGCAGATCCTTCTTGAACTCATACAATGTGGCGAGGTCGCCGAGAATCTCGTCAATGTACGCCGCCCTGCGGGCACGCGAACCCACGCGCACAATCAGACTGTGGCACAGGTGCGCAACGTCCTTTCTCACGCCGCGTTCGATGAGTTCCTTCGAAAGCGGCACATCCGATGGCTCGCCCATAGTTCCTCCATCCTTTCCCCAGTCCGCAGGGGATCTGTCTCCTTCGGCCAAGCCGGTCGCGTGTAATGGCAACAGACTCGAGCACCGGGCCGCGTTCCCTATCGCTGAAAGCCCGACGGCGCCTGAGCAGACAGAATCCATTTTACCATCCGCTGCTGACTTCGGCAATGTCTACATTTCCCCTCTTATCATAATCCAAGTACAGATAAGTAGTTAGGCCGCTCGTCTTTTTTTCAGGACAGCCCTGTAGTAATCATAACAAACAATATAATAATGCCTTACAAGACCCATGATTAGTGAAGTGAACATTTTTCCGGACATGTCCGGTCCAATAAACACTCACTCTCCAAGCCTGTTTTCAGGAGCCTAGCATAACAACCGTCATAATAAGTGGTTAGGATATGCCTCTGAGAAATCGGGCCGTTGGCATCTTGATTGCTCAATATGTTTTCCGCGCCAGGTGGCACAGCCTCGGGCCCACCGAGGTAAGAAGCGAGCAAGCAACGATCATGCTTACCTTCCCTACGCCCCAACGGAATTGCTCAGGGGCTAATCCGAGCAGATCAAAAGGAGGCCTTGGAATGAGAACGCGCATGAAGCCGCGCCTGCAGGAAAAGCGCAGGTTCCGGAATAACCCGCGTGTAACGCCGCAACTCCTGACCAACAGCGACGTCTCGAGGGAAGTCCTGGTAACCCAGAGGGACCTGGCGCTCGACCACACGGGGCTCAGTCTGTGGAACTGGCTGAGGGAACCGTGCACGCCCGAGCAGCTTTCTTCGAAACTGCGTCGGGAACTCGGATGGGACGCGGAACGCGCGCGGCGGCGCGTCAAGTCCCTCCTCCGTGACCTTCAGTGTTTCGGCAAGATTATACCGGTGCGCGAGCCCAGGCGAAGGACGGTTCGAAAGTCGGCGCGTGTCCGGTCAACGGCCGTGCGCGCATCGCGGGCACGAGTGCCCAGCATGGCCGGCTATACGCTGGTCGAAATGATCATTACAGTCGCCGCTATCGCCATTCTCTCGGGGCTTCTTCTGCCTGCCGTGTCACGCGCGCGACAGAGAGGCAGGATGACCAGTTGTGCCGCGAACCTGATGCAAATCGGCAAAGCATACACCGCAGGCATCACCGAGACGAATGGTTATCTTCCCGCCGCCTACTATTCATACCAGATGGAATTGACCAAGGAGAAATCCGAGAGATCCATGGGGTGCAATGTAGCGTTGCGGGACGTTCCGGCTTCCGATCCCGAAAGGCTGCTGAAGTCCGAGTACAGGCCGACGCTGTTGTGTCCCTGTGACGACAATCCCGCGGAGATTCCCGATTCGGGAAGCGAGCAAGGCGCGTTCGGCTCCAGTTACGCGTATAACCTCGGGTTGCCGGTGCTCTTCAAGAACGCCGCGCGCGTTCGCGAGCCGTCGAACACCGTCACGTTTTATGATGGCGACCCGGACGCGCTTGTCGGCTCATGGGTGCATTATGTCGGCTGGGCGCAGAACTCCGCACGACCGCGGCACATCGGCATGGCCAACTATCTTTATCTCGACGGCCACGTGGAACCGCACGGTGAGTTTCCCGCCATGGCCTTCGAGGCCAACGGCCAACTGCTGGAGGATCCGTTCGGCGTCTGGACCGTATCCATCGAAGGCCTCATCAACATCAATCCAAACAGCACGGAAGATCTGAACGACTTGCAGGTCTTCACTGCCGCGGGCGTCATTCTGAACATCGGCGACCTTGTAGATGATGTTAACTACACCCTGCCGGGTTTCGGCGAGCCTGGACTTTACTATGAAGGGAAGGCGTCGGAGATCGCCGTGAAGTCCAAGGCGCCCGGCTTGTTCAAGGACGAGCTTCTCATAAACGGCGAGCCATACACTCTGCCCACTTGCGACCTGACGCGTATCCAGTCCGATGATATGACGGTGCGCATCTACAACACCAAGCGGAACCCGCAAGGCAAGGCTGTGGGAAAGTGGATTATGGAACTGAAGGCTGACGATGCTATTCTGACGTTCGAATAAAGCCTTTGCAGCCCCGGTCTCATGAAGCGGATGCGGAGCAGGTGAATGATCACCTGCTCCGCGTTTTCGATTTCTCACCCATCTGTTGCCACAGGCAATGCCCGGACTTCCCCTGTCATCACAATCCAAGTAAGAATAATTAGTTAGGCCATCCGCCTCTTTTCCAAGACAGACCTGTAGTAATCATAAAAACCAATATAATAATGTCTTACAAGACCCATGCCTAGCTATGTGAACATCTTTGCGGAAATGTTCGGCCTACTAGACACTCACTCTTTAAGCCTGTTCTCGGGGGCTGCCATAAGAACTGGGTTTTGAGCAGGTTAGAACACGCCTTCTGGAAATATGACCCTTGGCATCTTGATTGCTAATATGTTTTCCGCGCCAGGTGGCACGGCCTCGGGCCCACCGGGGCAACAAGCGAGCAAGCAACAATCATGCCTACCTTCCTCCCACCCCAACGGAAATGCTCAGGGGCCAATTCCAGCGAACCAATAGGAGGCTCTATCATGATGAAGAAAGACGTGCAATCGTCCTTTCATGAGGAGCGCAGGTATCGCAGAAACCCGCGCGTAAGGGTAAAACTCCTCACGCGCAACGATGTGTCGGGCGCGGTTTTAATAACGCAAACGGACCTGGCGCTCGATGACACGGGGCTTCGTCTGTGGAACTGGCTGAGGGAACCGTGCACGCCCGAGCAGCTCTCATCGAAACTGCGTCGGGAACTCGGATAGGACGCGGAACGCGCGCGCCGGCGCGTCAAGTCCCTCCTCCGGGACCTTCAATGTTTCGGCAAGATTATTCCGGTGCGCGAGACGGTCGGGAGAACGGTCCGGAAGTCCGCGCCTGCCGCGCGCGCATCGCGGGCACGAGTGCCCAGCATGGTCGGCTATACGTTGGTCGAATTGCTCGTTGTTGTCGCGACCATCGCCATTCTCGCGGGACTCCTTCTGCCGATCGCGTCGCGAACGCGACAGAGAGGCAGGATGGCCAGTTGTGCCTCGAACCTGATGCAAATCGGCAAAGCGTACACGGCAAGCATCACCGAAGAAAACGGCTATATTCCCGACGCATATTATTCATATAAGATGCAAGTGGCCACGAAGAAGAAATCCGAGGGAACCATCGCGTGCAACGTGGCTTTTCGGGATGTTCCGGCGTCCGATCCGGAAAGGCTGTTGAAGCCCGAGTACCGGCCAACGTTGCTCTGCCCCAGCGACGATAGACCTGCCCAAATTCCCGACTCGGGAAGCGAGCCGGGAGCGTTCGGCTCAAGCTATGCGTATAACCTCGGGTTGCCGGTGCTCTTCAAGAATGCGGGTCGCGTTCGCGAACCGTCGAACACCGTCACGTTCTATGACGGCGACCCGAGCGAGCTTGTCGGATCCTGGGTGCATTACGTCGGCTGGGCGCAGGACTCGATGCGTCCGCGTCATATCGGCATGGCGAACTACCTCTATCTGGACGGCCACGTGGAACCGCACGGCGAGTTTCCCGCCATGGCCTTCGAGGCCAACGGCCAACTGCTGGAAGACCCCTTTGGCGTCTGGACCGTGTCAATCGAGGGCAGCATCGGCGTCAACCCGAACAACACGGTGGATCATAACGACCTGCAGGTCTTCACCGACTGCGGCATTGTCTTGACGATGTACGACGTCATTGAGGACGTCAACCACACCGAGGAGGGTTTCGGCACGCCGGGACTTTACTACGAGGGGAAGGCGTCGGAGCTGGCTGTCAAGTTCAAGTCGCCGGGGCTTTTCAAGGACGCGCTTTTCATAAACGGCGAGCCATACACTCTGCCCACCTGCGACCTCACGCGCATCCAGTCCGACGATATGACGGTGCGCATCTTCAACACCAAGCGGAACCCGCAAGGCAAGGCTGTGGGGAAGTGGATTATCGAACTGAAGGCTGACGATGCTATTCTGACGTTCGAATAAAGCCCTTGCAGCCCCGGTCTCATGAAGCGGACGCGGAGCGGGCGATCCATCGCCCGTTCCGCGTTTTCGTTTCTACAGGCAGAGGCCAATCAGCACCACGAGATCTTGGAACTCCACGATGCTGTACGGCTCGGGGCCGTATGTCGCCACAATTCGAACAAAAAGATGGCGTCGTTTTCGCCGATGTTCACTTCGTTGTGGGCATTGACATAGGGCCGCGGATACAGTCCCACTCGGCCCCATTCCACTCTTACACGAACTTCTTGATATGATCCTTCGGCCGCATCCGTTGACGCAAGCCGTGAGGCTGGTTAAAGTGGGGTGTGGACACGGAATAGGCCGGCGGTTTCGCCCGGATTTGCTAAAGGCCGCCGAATGCGGCCTGTTCGCCATCCGCATCCGCCGCGGCGGATGCTTCGGCGCGGTGCGATGGAAGCTCGCGCCTGATTCGCGGCGGGGGATTGGCGGTCGAACGGGAGCGTCGCCATGGATAAGACGCATGCCGAAGGTCGCGACCACGAACCGTGCGTTCTGGTCATCTTCGGCGCGTCAGGAGACCTGACGCGCCGAAAACTCATCCCCGCTCTCTTCGACCTCGAACGCGACGGGGCGCTGTGCGAACACATGACCATCGTTGGTTACGGGCGCACTCCAATGGCCGCGGAAGCGTTCCGCGAAAGGATGGCCGAAGCCATTCGTGAAAACCGTTCCCGCGAAATCGAAACGGAGCGACTGCGGGTTCTCTTGAAACGCCTGCATTACGTCGCGGGCGCTTACGACGACGCGTCGGATCTCGCGAGTTTGCATGCGTTTCTGGACAAACTCACGCCGAGCGGCCTGTATCGGCGGCTCTACTACCTGGCGCTTCCTCCCGAAGTCTGCGAGGCGTTGCTCGTCAGCTTGTCCGGCATGGACCGCCGGGTTCTTTTCCTGGACGACAACCGCGCCGCGGCGATGATCGAAAAGCCCTTCGGCCGCGATGCGGCTAGCGCCCGGCGGCTCAATGACCTCCTCCACGGCATGTTCGAGGAGCGCAACATCTATCGGATTGACCACTACGTCGCCAAGGAGACGGTCCGCAATCTCCTCGTTTTTCGGTTCGGGAATGCGATCTTCGAACCCCTGTGGAACCGGAAATACATAGACAACGTCCAGATTACGGCCGCTGAGACGATCGGCATCGAGTCCCGCGGCGCCTATTACGACGGAACAGGCGTCGTGCGCGACATGGTGCAAAATCACGTTCTTCAGGTACTCGCCCTGACGGCGATGGAACCGCCCGCTGCGGGAGACGCGGAGTCCGTCCGGGACCGGAAACGAGATGTCTTCAAGGCGCTCTTACCCGTTCGGGAAGGCGAGTTCGTCTTCGGTCAGTACGACGGATATCGCAAAGAGCGCCGCGTTGCGCCCGACTCCGTGACGCCGACCTTTGTCGCGTTGAGGATGGCCGTGAACAATTGGCGCTGGCAGGGCGTACCGTTCTATATCCGCGCCGGCAAGGCCCTTGCCCGGCGGGCGACCGGGGTGGCGATTCAGTTCAAGCGCGTGCCCGTCTGCGTTCTGGAGAACCCCGAGGCCTGCGCCGCCATACGGCCCAACGTGCTGTCGGTCCGCATCCAGCCCGACGAAGGCATCCGCCTGACCTTCTCAGCCAAGATGCCGGGACGGGAGGATTTCGTTTCAGAGGCCAACCTCGATTTTCGTTACGCCGACATGGGCCGCCGCCTGGGCGAAGCTTACGAACGGGTCCTCCTCGACAGTCTGCGCGGGAGGCCGACACTGTTCTGGCGCGCCGACAGTGTCGAGTTGGCATGGCGCGCCGTCGCGCCGATGTTGGAACCCGGTGCGGAAGCCGCTGCCGGGCCGTATCCCAACTACGCCGTCGGTTCCTGGGGCCCTGCCGCGGCGGAAGACTTGATCGGGCGCGACGGCCGTCAGTGGGTCGCGCCTTACTGAGAAGATCGCCATGATTCGTGTTCTCCGCGACGCCGACGAACTCGCCCGCGAAGCGGCCGCGCGAATCCTTGCGATCGGGCGGGAGGCGTTGTCCGAGCGCGGACGTTTCGATCTCGTTCTTGCCGGCGGCGCCACGCCCGCGCCGACCTACCGAAACCTCGCCAAGAACACTCGGAACGACGATGCCTTCTGGCGCAACACCCATCTCTATTGGGGCGACGAGCGTCTTGTCCCGCCCGACGACCCCAGGAGCAATATCCGAAGGGCGCGCGAGGACCTCATTGATGCAGTGCCGGTTCCTTCTGAAAACGTTCACCCACCGCCGGTTGAAACGGGCGACGCCGACGCGGTCGCGACGCGTTACGAGGCATTGCTCCCGTCCAGGCCCGGCCTGATCCTCCTGGGTCTGGGAGAGGACGGGCATATCGCGTCTCTCTTTCCGGGGTCCGATGCCGTCCGCGAGGCGTCTCGCCGCGTCCGGGCGGTCCATGGCGGAACCCCGCCGATCGGCCGCGTGACACTCACGCCCGTCGCCCTGAGCAGCGCGCTAGAGGTACTCGTGCTCGTCGCGGGCGGACGCAAGGCCGAGGCGCTCAGAAGCGTCTTCGCCGGCGAGGGCGATATTGTGTCGGTGCCCGGCCGCCTCGTGCGCGACCGGGCGTGGCTTGCCGACTTGGCCGCGAGCCGGCTCTTACGGGAGCTTCTCGCGGCCGGCGGTCCGGCGGTCGCGATCGAGGAAGGGCGCGGCTGTTGAAGCAATCGCCGTTCCGAACAGCCCGGCTTCGATGACAAGTATTCTGGGTAAACCCACGCTGCTCTGTTTAAACTATACAGAGCCCTTGGAGGGCCACGCGAAGCCTGACGTAGTCCATGAGCCTGTCGAATGGCCCTGAGCGCAGCCTAAGGGTCGTGGCCGCAAAGCAAGAGAAGTCTCGGACGCGACGAAGCGCGTCCCTCCAGATCAAGCCGCGTCCCTTGAGGTTTCAACAGAGCAAATCCGCGCCATTCGCCCCGCCGTCGGCCCATCCGTCTTCCATGAATGATGGTCCGGGTGGCCCCGCCCGGAATAAATCGGTCAGGGTTATTGACGTGCGTTGTTTATCCGCTATAGTATTTAGTAGTAGCGCCTTCCATCGCGTCGTCCGTTTCGACGTTGTGTCGCGCCGCCAGGTCGTGTTCAGGACAATCCATCCGTCAACACAGCATGAGGTGGCCGTATGAACGCCGAACCGTCCGCAACTGCCTGTCCCCCGGAGGAAACGCTTGGGGAATTGCTGGTGCGCGAAGGGTGCGTCACCCGCCCCCAACTCAACCACGCCCTTCATATTCAGAAGCGCCAGATCGCGCGCGAGCGCGTCGGGGATCTTCTGGTCAAGCTGTCTTACTGTCCTCGCCGGCGCGTTCGCGACGTCGCCGAGAAGACCGGCAAGCGGGAGTTGTTCGGTCAGATGCTCCTCCACCAGGGGGTGATCGCGCCCGAGCAACTTGACGAAGCGCTCCGCGAGCAGCGCAAGACCCGCCGTCGTCTGGGAGAAATCCTGACCGAGAAGAATCTCATCGACGAAGAGAGGCTCGCGCGGGCGCTGGCCCGTCAACTCGACCTGGCCTACGTCGTGCCGCAACCGCATTTGGTGACCATGGACGTCTTCGAGCGTCTGTCGGGAAGTTTCATGCGCGAAAACTGCGCGCTCCCCATGTCGCAAAGCCGCGGCGTCATTACGGTGCTCGTATGCGACCCGACGAACCCGCTCCTGAAGCCCCGGCTCGAGGACAAACTCCGGTCGGCCGTGCAACTGGCCGTCGGCATCGAGGCGAATATCCGGAACGTCATCGAGAGCATGCTGCTTCAGAAGCAGGTCAGCGGCCTGGCGATGACGGGTGCGGCAACCGACGAAGGGCAAATACGGTCCGTCCGGCGGCTGATCGTCCGGACGTCCGATATGACGCGCGGTCTGGCCGGCAGCGCCGCGAACGTCTTCGATTATCTCGTGTGGGACGCCTTGCGGCAGGGCGCCAGCGACATTCACGTGGAACCCGGTCGCGAGCGGCTCGAAGTGCGCTATCGTCTGGACGGCGTTCTGAACCGGCAGGCCGAGCTTCCCTTCGCGCTCGCCCTGCCCATGTTCAAGCGCGCCGAGGTCCTCGCCCGACTCGATACGGACACCGTCGCCCGCTATCGGGAGGGACCCATTCAGGCCCAGGTGGACAACGAACTGGTGGACCTTCGCGTGGCGATTACCACGTCCGTGCTCGGCAAGAGCATGGTCGTGAGGCTGTTTCCGCGCGCGACCGGCCTGATGAAACTCGAGGGCATCGGCATGACGCCCCGAATGCTGCGGACGTATCTCGACGTTCTGAGCCAGGCGTCAGGCCTGACGCTGATCGTCGGGCCGAAGTCCTGCGGCAAGACCACTACGCTGTACAGCACGCTGAACCATTTCAACGACGCGACGAAGAAGATTGTCACGGTTGAGTCTCCCGTGGCCTTCGCGCTCGACGGGATCGTGCAGCACAATGCCGGGGCCGAGGAGTCGCGCGAAATCGGCACGACCATTTCGCACATGCTGCAACTGGACCCGGACGTTCTGGCGCTGGGCGACGTGGCGACGCATGCCGAGGCCGAAGCCGTTCTTCGCTGCGCGATCATGGGCCAGCGGACCCTCGCCACCATGCACGCCGAGGATTGCGCCGCAGCGTTGCTTCGATTCGAGAATATCCCGGACGTCTCCAGCATGATGCGCTCTTGCTCGATCGCGATCGTCGCGCAGCGTCTGGTTCGCAAGGTCTGCGACGACTGCGCCCGAGACGCCGCGCCCCCCGCGAACCTCCTTCGGGAGTTTCGCTTCGCCGAAACGCCCTCGGAAACCGCGCGGTTCCGCTTCGGGCAGGGCTGCGCAGCGTGTCGCGGGTCCGGTTATCGCGGACGGACGGGGATCTTCGAACTCCTTCTTATCGGTCCGGAGATGCGCGAGGCCCTCTCGCGGAATCCTCCGGCAAGCGCGATCCGTCTTCTTGCGCGCAAGAACCCCTCTTTCCTGTCTCTCAGGCAAACGGGTCTGTTGAAGGCATGTCGCGGGATCACCACGCTGGAGGAAGTGCGCCGCGTCGCGCCGGCCGCGGAAGAGGCGAAGCCCGGCGAGGAAGCGGACACCTATCGCGATCTTCTTGACAGAGCTGGCGTTGGATTCGAAACGAGCTGAAGAGGCCCTGGCATGTTCTGGATACTCTCGAGTCGTAGGAAACGCGCGGACAAATTGATGGCGGTCGGCGACGTCGCCAAAGCGATTCGTCTCTATCGCAAGGACAAGGCGTGGGAGGCGCTGACCGAGGCGTATCTGCGGGAGGGCGACATCTCGAACGCCGCCGACGCGGCTCGATCGGGCGGTCTCTTTTCGCGATCCGGCGACCTGTTCGAAAAAGCCGGCCGGTTTCGGGACGCGGCCGGCATGTGGCTGCGGGCGGGCGAAAAGGAACGCGCCGCGGCCGCGGCCGAACGCGCGGGGGATACCGAGACGGCGGTGCGACTGTATCGCGACATCGGCAGGCCCTCGGTCGCCGCCGATGTGCTCGCCGCACAGGGCAAGCACGAGGAAGCCGGCGAGCTGTACGAGGAAGCGGGGGAGTTCGACAAAGCCGCGGTCGTGTACAAGGAGGGAGGGCTTCTGGCCGAGGCCGCGCGCGCTCTCGAGCGCATCGGCCGCGCCGAGGAGGCCGCGCGGCTTCATTACGAAGGCGGTTACAAGCTCGCGGCGGCCCAGTTGATGGAGAAGGCGGAGCTCTTCAAGGAGAGCGCCGCATGCTACGCCGAGATTGGGAAGTATGCCAAGGCGGGCGAGAATTACGACCGGGCCGGATACGTCGTGGAGGCGGCCGAAGCCTATGAACGGGACCCCGCGTCGCTGGGCAAGGCGGCCGAGGTCTACACGCGTATTCTTATCGCCGAGCCCGCGTGGCAGCGCGAGCTTCGAAGCGGCATCGTCGCGGCAAGCATGTCGGATCTCGGCGAACATATCGGAATTTGCTACGAGGCCCCGCTTTACCAGTTTTGCGGCGCGGACGGAGAACCCTTGTGGCAGATGAAGCCGCCCATGGGCGGGCGTCCCGTATGCGTCGCCGTATCGCACGAAGGTGTCTCGGTCCTTGGCTGCGACGACAAGCGCATCCA
>Ga0180438_10010484_pt1 | contig 11362 bp, 12 predicted proteins | sample SS_ome_12_FD_132455 | JGI IMG/M metagenome (GOLD analysis project Ga0180438, IMG submission 132455) | Hypersaline lake sediment archaeal communities from the Salton Sea, California, USA - SS_3_D_2 metaG | ecosystem: Environmental > Aquatic > Non-marine Saline and Alkaline > Hypersaline >...
CCTCGGTTATCTGACCTTCGGCCCCCTGGACTCGACCGACGTCCCCATCCATCTCGATTTCCTACCGAGTACCTACACAGAGCAGGAGGACTCGCTCCTGGCCGTCACGGATTGCACCGAGGACTTCGTCGTCGATGAGCTCGTCTCCTGGAGCGGATGCACGATCGGGGGGGAGTACTCAGGGTCCGGGCCCGATTGCCCCGAGAGAGGTGGGGGTGAAGACGGAGGTCTCGAGGAAGACGAGCGAGAGACCCCCGTCGTACGATCCCTGGGCCCTGCGGTCCAGAGAGCCCGGACGAACGGCTGCTGGGTGAACCTGGCCGGTGAGAATGTGGATGACAATACCGAGGTCTACCTGATCTCGGATGAGGATGAGCGAAGATCCGCCCGATCCGTCTTCCTCGGAGACCAGGCCTATGCCTACCGGGCGGCGACCACCGTGGCGGACACCGGTTGGTGGGACATCGTGGTTTCCAACGGTCCGGGGCAGACCGTGGTCCTCGAGGACGCCCTCCTGCTTGTGTCCTCGCTCGTGGGATACCGGGCGAGCGCCTGTGGGTCCGACTATTTCAAGGACCACGTGTCGGTGAAGCTGAGAACTGGCGTTCTCTCGCTCCCGGGGGGCAGAAGCGCCGCCTCCCCAGCCGAGTGTTCCGTCCAATCCGAGAGACTCGATGAGATCCTTGCCGCCCATTCGGTGAGCAAGATCGAGCGGATCTTCCGGGGGCGCGCGCCCGGGGAGACCTACGGCGAGGACATCAACGGGAATCGGATTCGGCTCTCCGATCTCTCCCAGTTCTACCAGTTGTGGCTCCCGACGGGGGTGGATCCGGTGGATGTGGCCACGGATCTGGAGGTTCTCCCCGAGGTGATGCAGGTGTGGCTCAGCCGACCCGTGGTGGATTTCGCGGACACCCTGGAACCGAACGACTACTTCTACGACCACGCCGATCCCGACTCGACCCAGTGGAATCTGAGGAAGATCGCCTGCCCGGAGGCCTGGGGGATCGATACGTGCTCGGTGGAGATCCTGATCTCTGTCATCGACCGCGGCATTTACTACGAGCATGAGGATCTCGGCGCCTCGACCACGTTTCCCAACTGGAAGGTGGTGGGAGGATACGACTTCTGGGATGATGATCCCGACCCGACGCGCCTCCGGGTACGAGCCCGCATGGCACCTACGTTGCAGGCGTGCTGGCGGCCGTGACCAACAACGACTCGCTAGGCATGGCCGGAGTAGCGTGGGGGAGAACCCCTCTACTCGCATACCGATGTGACGACTACCCCATGTCCCGCGCACGCGCAATTGATTCGTCTCGCGTTGAATGCGCACAGGTGATAAACATGAGTTGGGGCTACTATGGGTGCGAGTATGACAGCGTACCAGAGGGAGACTTCGCAGAGTTGAAAGCGGCAGTCCATCAGGCCTATCAATCGGGTTTGACCCTCATCGCGGCAGCGGGGAATCTGTGGCAGAAACCTCCCTCATGTCCTGCTAGTTACCAGGGTGTGGTGGGAGTCGCGGGTACGGACACGTCGGATGCGTGCCAGATGTTGCTTTCGCGCGGATACCACGTTGACTGTGCAGCACCGTACTTCAGCATCACGACCGACACGTGTGGATATTGTGTACAGGCTGGGACATCCATAGCTGCCCCTCAGGTATCCGGAGTGGCGGGGTTACTCCAATCACGCGCGTACAGCCGATTCGGCGAGTTCCTGTACGGTGAGGATGTCTGTGGATTGATCTGCGGTTCAACGGATCCAGCCTCCAGCCCGGAAGAGAGCTACCCCAACATCTACGTCGGCTGGGGCCGAGTCAACGCCGCCAAGGCATTGGCCAGACTGGACGAGCCGTACAACGAGGGCGAGGGGCCGGAGCTGTTTTCCACATCAGGCGTCGATGCCTACGCATGCGACACCTCCTATGTGTTCGAGCCGGGCTCGAAGGTTGCATACCACAGGTACCGGTGTCTCAAGTGGGGCGAGTACGGGGGCTGCTACGATGACTTCTTCGCCTGGGGCATGGACCGGTTCGAGACCAACGGCGGGCCTCCGTTCCCCGGAGATTCTACGGAAATCCACTGGCCGTACTGCTCGGTGATTCCGGATTCGATGTTGGGATGGCGGTGTTGTCTGAAGTCGTTTGTCTACATGAGGGTCGATAGCGTGGCGGCGACCGAGGCCTGGCTGCCCTGTCCGCCGGAGTCACTCCGCTGGAGCTACCGGGTGTCGGGGGAGTACTCGTCGTCCGTAGACACATCGGTTGGGCAATCTCGCACCGGTTCCACGCTTCTGGTCAACTACCCGAACCCGTTCAACCCGAGCACCACGATCTCGCTCTCGCTGGAGCAGGAGCAGCCGATCGGGCTCCGGATCTACGACGTCTCGGGCCGCCTGGTCCGGACCCTGGCTGTAGGACGGCTGCGCGCCGGGAACCACGCCTTCGCGTGGGACGGAGAGGACGACTCGGGTGTCCCCGTGGGCGCAGGAATCTACGTGTGTCTCCTGCAGACCCGGAATGGGTCCGAGCGAAGGAAGCTGGTGCTCATAAGATAGTATCTTGCCAGATCTGAGGGGGGTGAAGGGAATGCTGAGAACCATCTCTCTATTGGCCGTCATGATCATAGGAGCACCTACGGCTGCTGCTGCCTGTGCCCCGGGAGTATCCCTCGCCATGCACGTCGTGGCTACGGGCGAGTACCTGGACTGCGAAGACCTCTGTCCGGCGGAGATGACGTGCCTGGACGTAGACTGCGATCTCAGTCTCGCCGATCTACAAGCCGCGGGGGGATATGGGTACGTGGCGTTCCTGGTTTACAATGTAGAGGAGGTCATGTCGGCCGAGTTTCTGGTGACTGGATGGCCGACCGGTGAGGGGTCGCCGGGTTTCCAAGGCCCGCAGTACTGTCTTGGTCCCGAAGGTGACGTGCTGGGAGAACCGTTTGAGAAGAATGGGGGAGTGGGCGGGGCCATGGCGTTTCCCTGCCAATCTCCCTGCACGTCTCTGTACTGCCTTTGCCGCATCGCGTTCGGGCCCTCGGTGTTGGAATGGCTTCCAATTACGCTGGAATACGCACCGAGTCAGTTCGGCTGTCCGGGATTCCCACATAACCACTTCCTCGAATGTGGTCCTGACCAGATCGAGTGTTTCTTTGAGGAGCAGCATGGTGCCGTGATCGGCGGCGAGTGCGAGCTCATCCCGAACTGCTACCCGGGACCCTCCGAGGCGGACTCCGAGTCGTGGGGCGCGGTGAAGGCGATGTATCGGTAGAACAGGGCAATAGAGAAGTAGACAATAGACAGTAGATTCCGGAGAAGACCATCGGAGCACGCCCGCAACGCGGGCGTGTCTTCCCGCGGGAGCCTCAAAAGCCCGAACCACGAAACATACAAGGTCACGAAGAGCACGAAGACAAACCCGGGGCGGATGTCCATCCGCCCCGATGGATCTTCCTTCGTGTCCTCTGTGTGCTTCGTGGTGAAAGGGTCTTGGGGCTTCTCGCCTTGTCGCCCTGTCGCCCCGTCGCCGTGTCGCGCCCTCGCGCACCCGCCCCGTCCCCCCTGGCCTTGTCACCTTGCGCGTCCCTACAGGTTCTCGTACATCCACAGATCGCCCCCGGACAGCTCCTCGCTCGTAAAGAAGAGCCATTCTCCGTCCGGAGACCAGACGGGCGCATCGGTGAGGTTGGTATCTTCGACCAGGCGGAAGGGCGGCCGGTCGCCCCGGGCCGGGACGACCCAGAGGTCCGCCCGGCCGTTGCGGTCCCCGAGGAAGGCAATGTAGCGGCCGTCAGGGGAGAACGAGGGATCCGAGAACCCGCCGGCCCCCGTGATCTCTTCGGTGGACGCCGCCTGGACGTCCAGAATCTGGATGCTCTCCGAACCGACGGGGCCGCTCGAGCAGGCGATCCATCGGCCGTCGGGGGACCAGGTGCCGTCCGAACCCTCCGCGATGAAACTGGGAAGAACGCCGCCCGCCGCGGTCGCCAGGTAGAGACCCGACCAGGCCTCGCCGACCGAGTGGAACAGAACTCGCGAGCCGTCCGGAGACCACCTGGGGGAGCTGTTCATCCCGGCCCGGCTGACGACCGTCTGCTCTCCCGTGATCACATCGACAACCCAGACATCCCCCTCCCGGCCGTTCCCGATCTTCACATAGGCAATCCGGCTTCCGTCCGGAGACCAGCAAGGATCGAAATTCTCGCCTCCCGTGGCGAGCGTACTGACGCCCGCGCCCTCGGGACAGGTCATCCTGATCTCGGAACCCAACAGCGTACGCGCCACGAAGGCCAGACATTTCCCATCGGGGGACCAGCGGGGCTCGGTCTCATCCGACCCGAGGGGCGACGCCCGGGTCAGCCGATTCCCCTCGAGCACGTAGATGCCCCACGAACCCTCGTCGTCCGATGAGAGCGCGATCTTGCTCCCGTCGGGCGAGTATCGGGGGAGGAGGGCCCTAGTGATGTCCGTCTCGATCCTCTCCACCCTTCCGTCCGCTACGTGAACCCGCCACAGACCGCTCAACCGTTCGACCGTCGAGAAGACCAACCGGCGGCCGTCGGTCGAGATTGACAGATCCGAGTAGTGTCCGGCCCGGGCCGTCATTCGCTCGCGCCGGCCTCCCGCGGGGATGGTTCGGTAGATGTGCACGCTGTCCCCGACGCCCGAGCAGAAATACACCCACCGCCCCAGAGGATCGAAGACCGCGTCAAAGTCCTGCTGCGGCGGGCGCGTCACAGAGCGCTGCACCTTCGACTCGGCCATCACGGCCCAGATGTTTCGGTACCGCGCGTTCGAGCGCTCGAAGATAACCTCGCGGCCGTCCGGCGACCACCTCGGGCGCACGTGCGCCTCCTCCGGATCCTCGGCGTCGGTCAGCTGCACCGGCAGCCCCCCCTCGCCTCCCACCAGCCAGAGGCGGGATTTCTCCACCCGGGTCCACGCGTCGAACACGACGCTGGTAGCGGAGGGGGACCACGCGGGCCGGTAGCCGATACTCGAGATCTCCCAGCTCTCGCCGCCGGAGACGGGGATCACGCGAATTCCGCCCGGACCACCGCCGAGGGAGTAGACGATCTGGTTCCCGTCCGGCGACCAGCTCGGGTGCCGCTCGGCCTCCGGAGTATCCGTCAACTGGAACACCGACCCCGACTCAATCTCGCCGAGCCACAGGTCCCAGTTGCCCCCGGCGTTGGAGGCGAAGACCACCCGATCCCCCTCGGGGGAGATGCTGGGGTCGGTCTCCGTGCCCGGCCAGTCGGTGATCTGGGTAAGCCTGACAGGCGCTGCGGGACCCACGCCGGCCCGAGAGGGACCGAGGACCCTGCGTCCCACGACGGCGACCACGAGAAGGACCACCAGCGCGCCCCCGAGGACGTACCACCAGCGCCGTTCCGACAGGAGGGAGGGCAGCCGCTCCATCTCCCCCGCGGCCCGAACGGGGACTTCCCATCCCACCTTCTCCAGAGCAGCCTCGATGGCGGCGCGCATCTCCGAGGCGTATTGGAACCGGAGTTTGGGGTCTCTCTGGAGAGCTTTGATGAGGAGGGCGTCGGTTTCCTTCGAAAGACCCGGCACCCGCTCGGAGGGGGGCGCGGGCTTCTCGCCCAGGACCGACTCACGATAGATCTCCCTGTCGGCGGCCGGGAACGGCGGATGGCCGGTCAGCCCGTGGTACAGAACGGCACCCAGGGAGAAGAGGTCGGTGCGCTCGTCGCACGCTCCACCGCTCACCTGCTCGGGAGCGAGGTAAAGGTCGGGTCCGCTGATCTCGGCCGCGCGGCGGAACTTGTCCGCCGTCTTGCCCAAACCCAGGCCGATCAGCCGGGCCCGTCCGTCCGGGTCGACGAAGATGTTTCCGGGATGGACGTCGCAGTGGAGAAGGCCGTATTGATGCGCAGCGTCGAGGGCCTCGACGACATCCAGCCCGAGGGCCAGGACTTCCTGCTCCGTGGCCGGACCTTGGGCGAGGCGGCGAGCAAGAGGCTTCGCCTCCCAGTCCTCGAAGACCAGCACCGTTCGGCCCTCGGCCTCTTCTACCCCCAGATTCTGGACGACCCTCGGGTGTTCGAACCGGCAGGCGGCTCCGGTTTCGCGGACCACTCGTTGCTTGAGGTCCGCGTCCCCCAGGGGTGTCGACGGAAGGACCTTGAGGACGACTCGCTCTCCAGAACGTCTCTCCGCGAGATAGAGGGAGCCCGTGCTCTCCCCGGTCAGCTCCCCGAGAACCCGGTAGTGGCCGATTCTCTCACCCGACAGCTCCATCGCCGGATCCTTCGCCCTCTGTCTGCAGCAAAACCCGGGGGGAGGCTACCACCGCACATCCGTCAATTCAAGCTGGAAAGGAAAAGCAGGTTCTTCGGTACGCATGAGAACCTGCTCCCTAGATTCAGCAGAATGGTCTGTGTGAGCTTACGCTCTAGGCTCCGCTGGTCAGCGACAGCGTGAGCGCCGCGTCCCGGCCGTAGCCGCTGATCGTGTAGTTGGTCGCGGTGCCGACGTAGCCGACGATTCCCTGCGCGTTGGCCGTGCCGTTCATCCAAGCGGCATCCGCTCCGACCGCTCCGGTAAACGGATTCTTGAAATCAGACGGCAACAGCGCAGCCGCACCCGCAGCCGTGGTCGAGTAACTACCGTCGTTCTGCACCGAGTAGTCCTCAGACGCCAGCTGGAAGGTGTGCATGTTCGACTTCACACTCGCTTCCTTTGCCCTGTCCTGCATGCTGATGAAGTTCGGAATCGCGATCGCCGCCAGAATCCCGATGATCACGACCACGATCATCAACTCGATCAGCGTGAAGCCTCGCTCGCCTCTCCGGTTCATTTCTGATTCACCTCCTTCCTGCAGTCTCCGGGTTTGTGCCTGGGTGATTCCTCTTCCCTTGTGTTCCCCTCGCTGCCTCAGCGCCTCTGCAAGGGCTGTGCCACGGCCCGATGGAGGCGACCCCGCCATCATCCAATTGCAAGTAGGACAATGCCTTGTGTCAATCTCGCGGACGAACCTCGGGGGCAACTTCAGGCGTCCCGGGACGTCGAAGCGTGGCAACTTACGGTCCCAGAGATGCAACATGCAAACCGGCGGCCCCCGGGATCTCGGCTGTGCAGGGAGTCCGGCAGGGTCTTACGCCTCGAGGGTGGGTTCAGTCGGAGGATGTTGCGGGGTGGGTGGGTCTTGCCCCGACACGCGGCCGAGGTAGTCCTCTACGGCCGCGCCCAGCGTCATGGCCGCCAGCCGGGCGCAATGCACGCTCTCCTCGGGAAGACCGCCCAGCATCTCCAGGACGGCCCCGTGGTCGATCCCGAGAGCCTCTGCCGGCGTCTTCCCCCTGGCCAGCTCGGTGGCCGCGCCGCCCGACGCGATGGTAGGACCGCAACCGTCGGTGAGAAACGTCGCCCGCTCGATCCGCTCCCCTTCGAACTTCAGGAAGAACTCCATCGTGTCGCCGCAGGGACCCGTGACCCGCGCGCGCCCGTCGGCGTCCTCAAGGGGCCCCATGTTTCTCGGCTCCCACCAGAAGCCCACGACCCGCTTCCCGTAGACCCGGAGCGCTTCCTCGAGAAACACGCGCTGGAGCTTCTCGGCGAACGCTTCCAGATCCTCCGGCGGCGAATCCGTCATGGAAGGCCCCTCCCCGGGCTAGTCGCACGGCCTCTTGTCGCAGGGTTCCGGACGTCCACAGCACGGGCTGGACCGGTCGCATTCGCCGGGGCCGCGGCCGGAGCCCCCCCCGCGGCTTCTCAGCACCCCGACCCCTGCGCCGACGCGTTTGTGGACCGGCCCACCGCAGCGCGGACACGCTTCCGGAGGCGGATCACTCATGCGGTGAAAGACATCGAACCGATGCTCGCACCGTTCGCACTCGTACTCGTAGGTCGGCATACCCTCTCCCTCTCCCGCCAGGACCGCGCCCGGACCCGCATGGCGGCTAGTCCAACCGGCAGCACCCGACGATGAAGTCGCCCCACGGAAGACGCGCGTGTCGCCCGATCCGCTCCAGGACGGGCGAGGCGAACCTGGGCCACGCGAAGGCCGCCGATCGGACCTCGGCCGTCCCGTACCCGGCGAGCCACCGCCGGAGGGTGCCGACCGTAGGCATCCGGGCCTCGGCGAAGATTGCCGAAGGCCGGAGGCTACGTCGAAGCCCAAGCGGAGAACGCCGGTTGAGCACCCCGACCACGAGCACGCCCCCGGGGCGCGTACACCTGGCCATCTCGGCCAGGACGCTCACCGGGTCCCGGGCGAATTCGAGAACCGTGACGGCCGCCGCCACGTCGAACCTCCCCCGCTCGAAGGGCAGGTCGTCTCCGTCGGCCACGAGGAACTGTGCGTCCCCAATCCTCTTCTCCACTGCCACCCGGACCATGCCCGGCGAGGGATCCAGGCCGACCACATGGAACCCCCGCTCGACGAAGAACCGGCTCCAGTGCCCGGTCCCGCACCCCACTTCCAAGAGGCGACGCCCCGCCTTCGCCGACGGCAGGACCTGTTGCACGGCGTCCTTCTCGAGCCGATCGTAGAAAACGCCCTCGGCGCTCTCATACCAGCCGTCGTAGGACCCGGCCACGGCATCGAAATCGAAGCGGCTTCCCGCTGCCTGTCCCATTCCTATGTCCGCACGAGCGGCAGGTTCACCTTCCTCACGAAGGGGCTGAGCTGTCGCATCCCCCCCGCTTCGCCGACGACACGAAGGACGCTCTTCGTATCCTCCACCACAATACCCGAAAGACAGGTCACGGGCGTCCCACGGAATGCCTCGGGCACCAGGGGCGTGGACGCACCCAGGAGAACAACCTCCCGGCAATTCTCGGCCTCTTCGAGGAGGACGTCAATGCTGTGGTTGATGAGAGACGAAGACGTGATGAGCGCCACCTGGGACGACCCCAGGACTTCGGGTGCCCTCTCGACGGGGATGAGATCGCCCTGGGGCCTCTGCACCCGCTCCAGGATCCGGAGGGATCGCACCCTGGCCTTCACGGGAGCGACCAGAGGCCCGAAATGGCCCACCATGGCCACATCGTCCCCCGGGTTCAGGCGAACGAACTCGAGGATGTCGCCCTCGGTCAGATCGGACCTCGCCCGGTTGGCCAGAGCGTTCGCCGCGGCCAATCCCACCGCAGTTTCGACGGGGTGAGGCGAACGCAGGAACCGGATCAGGTCCGCCCCGCTTCTGGCCGCCAGCGGACGCGCCCCGTCAAAGTGGGCGCACGACCGGACCGGCTGCTCGCTCACCGAGTACGCCACGCCGCACCCTCGACCGACGGCCACCGCCGTGTACCGCACCCCGATCCGCACATCCCGGACCCCTGCACCTGAGTCCGGTCCCGCGTCGCCCAGAATCTGCTCCAACCTGCGGGCGATGCCCGCCGCCGACGGTGTCATCTTCACCGCCCGACCGAGACCGCGGGGCCTACCCCCGCGTCATCGGGTCCCCGCACTTCGGGCAGGTCACCCGGTTGCAGGGAACCCCCCGCTCATGCGGGACCGTGGTCTTGCACTTCGGACAGACGCAGTTCCCGCCCGGGCCACCGCCGAATCCCCCCATCTGTCCCCGGCCGGCACCCATTCCCCCCCCGCCCCGACCCGCCCCACGCCCGCCGCCCCCACCGGGTCCCCCGCCCGGGGGTCCGGTCCGATCTCCTCGAGGCACCGTCCTTCCTCCTTCCCGCAAAAGTCGTACGACCGACGGGCGCACCGCCCGTCGGCCTTCGTCACGCGCTCCCCCGCACCGGCTCGCCATCCTTCACCCCGACGTGATCCTCGATGCAGACCCCACCCTCCTTCCCGCACAGGGATCGGAGTGGGGGGCGCCCACGTCCTTCCTCCACCACGAGTCCCGGACCACAAACGACCCGACCGTCGTCCCCGCCCCAAGCGGTCTTCGCACTCGTTCGTAGACGGGCGACCGGTTCCTCGGTTCTGCCGGACGGTGTGCGTCCCGTCAAGAACTCCCCGTCCCATCGGTCAGGAACCCGCCTGGGGTTTCGTTCCGAAGTGGCTGGATACGTTGGCCCGGCCTGCCGGCACGAGCTCCCCTCGGGTGAAGGCTTCCACCGCCTCGCGGACGGTCCCGCTCACGCCGGTGTAGACCTCCACGCCCGCGGCCGCCAACGTCTGATAGGCATTCGGGCCGCAATTTCCCGTCAGGACCGCCCCGGCGTCCTTCTCGACGACCAGCTGTGCCGATTGGATTCCGGCGCCCCCGCCGAGAGAGGCGTTCAGGTTCTCCACCGCCTCGGCCGACATCTCTTCGGTCTCGACCAGAACAAACCACGCACACCGGCCGAAACGGGGATCCACATGGGAATCCAGCGTCCCTCCGTTCGAGGTCACCGCCACCTTCATGTTTGCGATTCTCCCTTCTCCGCCTCGAGCTGTTCGATCCGCTTGCGGATCTCGCCGAGCGCCTGCGCCATGGACTCCGCCTCGGTGCGGAGCATCTCCATTTCCTCCTCCCCCGAGGGCACCCAGGCCCCCGGGATCCATCCCTGTGGGAACGGGGATCCCCACCCAGCCCCCCACCCCGGCACTCCGGTGGCGAAGTGGCGATGCCTCCACCCCCGCCCGCGCCCGCCCCAGCCCCAGAACCTCCGTCCGGGGACCGGATTCATGTAGCCGGGCATGCCGTATCCCGCACAGTATCCTGCTCCTCGACCCGTCCTGGGCCCCATGCCCATGGGTCCCGTTCGATCTCCTCTCGGCATCTTCATCACCTCCGGATTGCAGTCATCGCATGGCCTGTGCCAGGATCTGGACTTCACGGGAGTTGATCCTAAGATATTATCAAAACAACAAATTAGCCGAGGAGAGCGCGCGCGTCCTTCGGAATGAGCTGCCAGGGGGTTGCAATTATAGGACGCGCTATCGCGACTATGATCGCGATAGCGCGATCATTTTCTCACCTTCGCCCAGGTGCTGTATCCGAGATCAAGGAGTCCTTTATCTGACGAATAGGGATGATTGTGGAACACGGTGGTTGACGTCGTAGCGATTCGTGGGTAGACTCTCTATGGTGCTTACGGGCCGGTGGACGGCGCCGCGGTGGGGTGTCGTTTTCCCGGGGGGCGACGAAGCTCGGCGGAGTCGTCGGCCTCCGGCGAAACGCTCGTCGTGTCGGTGTCCATCTGACGCAGCCGCAACAACCTCGTCTTCATGCAGCGGGTTGACGGGAACTGTCACGGGTCGTCAAACGCGTGCTGCCTTCCGAGAGTCGCCGGAGCAGTCGCGACCGTACCCCAACAGTCACGTCGTGCGGGGGAGGTGATAAGGCCGGCAGAGTACGTCTCCGTTAGGGAGTTTGTGCTTCGAACCACTCCTAGTGACCGTTCTCTTGGCTGGTCGTTGCACCATGAGATTCCC
>Ga0180438_10010486_pt1 | contig 11360 bp, 10 predicted proteins | sample SS_ome_12_FD_132455 | JGI IMG/M metagenome (GOLD analysis project Ga0180438, IMG submission 132455) | Hypersaline lake sediment archaeal communities from the Salton Sea, California, USA - SS_3_D_2 metaG | ecosystem: Environmental > Aquatic > Non-marine Saline and Alkaline > Hypersaline >...
AGGAGCTGCACGCGCCCGATCTCTCGCAGGTACATTCGCACGGAATCGTCCGGGGGGATGCCCTCGACGGTGGGCAGCTCTTCGGGCGCGTAGGCAACGGCCGTGCGCGCGCGGCCGCGCTCCGTGGAGGCGGATTCGGCCGTGTTGGAGTCCTCCGACTTCTCGACCACGCGGATGCCCTCGTCCCCCACCATCTGGAGGATGTCGTCCAACTGATCCGGGTCGACTTGGTCCTCGTTGAGGGTGTCGTTGATGTCCGCGTAGGTCAGGACGTTTCCTTGCTTCCGTCCCTGCTCGAGGAGCTTCTGGACCTCTTCGGACTGCTTCAGGTCACGACGCTTGGCCATACCCGTCCACCATCTATTCGGGTTCGACGCGCCTCTCTCGCGCGCCTGCTTTCGTTTCCACCCCTGCGACTCCCTTTCTGGCGGTTTCGGCGCTCACATGGGCGACCCGCGACACACTCAGGTGTCGCCCACGATGCGGCGGCCGGCGAGCTCAGAGCGCCGCCGGACGACCTCCGTAAGCTCTTGCTGGACGGCCTCCCGCTCCTCTCCGGAGGCGGCTTCGCTCAGCCTCTGGAGCAGCATTCGCTGCCGGCGCTGAAGCCGGAGCTCGACCACCCGCTGCACTGCGCTGGCGACGGACTCCTCGATGCGCTCCTCCGGCACTTCGTCGAGGGCGAACTCGGCGAGCGCGCCGCGCGCCTCGAATGCGGCCTCCGCCAGCACGGCCCGTGCGCCGACCGGTTCCTCCCGATCGACCAGCCGGCGAACCGCCTCGAAGACGGCCCTTTGCTCCTGCGTCGGGAAGTCCGCCGCCTCGAGCTGTCTCGCATACCGAGCAGCCAGATCTCCGCGCTGAAGGAAAGCGGCCAGCAGCGCGGCATGGACCTTGCCTGCGGGCGGCCGACCCGGTATCCGCTTCTCGGCGGCTACCCCCGAGGGCCGGGGTTCCTCGTTTCGCCGCGCGCCGCTGCGCCTCCTCGCGGCGTGCCGGGCGAGCTCCTCCCGTACCGCGTTCTCCATGGCCATGACGCGATCCGGTTTGCCGGCGGCCCATTTCTGTGCCAGCCACCTTACATAGTATTCCCGCTCCACGCCTGCGGCTACACGTGCGAGCACGGAGGCGGCCTCCCGCATGGACTGCATCCGCTCGCGCTCGTCCTTGCCCTCGGCCCGAGCGAGGATGCGATTGAACTCCCACTCGATCATCGGCACCGCCTGGGAGATGAGCTCACGGAATGCATCGGCGCCTTTCGAGCGGATGAGGTCGTCGGGGTCAAGGCTCTCTGGGAGTGTGGCCACGCGGACGTCAACGCCCGCCTGCTGGAAGAGCTGTTCTGCCCGGAGGGCGGCAGCCAGCCCGGCCGAGTCGGAGTCGAATGCCAGGACGAGGCGGTCGACGCGGCGGCGCAGCATTTCGACGTGGTCGGCGGTGAGCGCGGTGCCCATGGTGGCGACAGCGTGCGGGAGCCCGGCCTCGTGGCAGGCGATGGCGTCGAGGTATCCCTCCACGACGATGGCGTGCTCCGCGTCGGCCATTGCGCGCCGGGCGCGATCGAAGGCCCAGAGGGTACGGCCCTTCTGAAACAGCGGCGTTTCGGGGGAGTTGAGGTACTTGGGCTGCTGGTCTTCGGAGAGCGCGCGGCCGCCGAAGGCTATGGTGCGGCCGGTCATATCGCAGATGGGGAAGATGATGCGGTTTCGGAATCGATCGTAGAAGCTCGCGTCCTTGGCCATGGCGAGGCCGGCGCGCGTCAGCTCCTGAGGCGAGATGTCGCGCTTTCCGAGTGCGGTCAAGAGGGAGTCCCAGGCGTCGGGGGCATAGCCGATGCCGAATTCCCGGACGCATTCCTCGGAGAGGCCTCGGTGAGTGAGGTAGGCGCGAGCGTGTCGGCCGCGGTCGCCGCGAAGCTGGGCTTGGAAGAAGGCGGCGGCCTGCTCGTGGATGGACAGCAGCCGCTCCCGCGCCCGCTGCCGCGCGGCGTCGGCGGGGCGTCTCGGCGGAAGGCCAAGGCGCCGCGCGAGCAGCTCGACGGCCTCCGCGAAGGGCACCTTCTCGATCATCTCCACGAAGCGGAAGAGGTCGCCCCCGGCCTTGCAGCCGAAGCAGTGCCACAGCCCGGTCTCGGGGTCGAGGGTGAAGGAGGGCGTACGTTCTTTGTGAAAGGGGCAGAGGCCGACGAGGCGCCGTCCCGCCTTCCGGAGGCGGACGTAGGGTGATACTACTTCAACGATATCGGCTCTGCGTCGGATCTCGTCCAGGTCCCAGCCCCCGGCGGACACCATCGTCACCTCCCTGAGACGGGGAATTCGGCCTCGACACCGAACTCCCCTGCGTGGGATACGCGCACATCAGCGCGGCGGGTTCCGGGGTATGATGTAGGTGGGAGGCGGGGGCAAGAAGCCGAGAGTAGCGGAGCGGCATCGGCGTAACGTTAGCGCCCTCGTCACAGCGCCCCTGTTTCCCTGAGTGAACGACCTCGGCCCGGCGTCCCCTTGCCAAGTCAAGAGCGGTTTCGCGACGGCCGGGTCGCCGCGCGGAGCGGCGGCGAGCGTCCGGACGCAACGGGATCTTGTGTGCAGAAAGGCGGCCCAAGGATCGGCTGAGCGCCGGCGGGTCTGACAGGGAGAGGAAATGGCGACGAACGCGGTGATGGTCAATAGGGCACCAGTGCTGACGCTGTGGGGGGCGGTGGTGGCACGGCGTATGGGGTACGACTGGGAGGAGGCGCTCACGCTGGGTAAGGCGGTGGCGGGGCTGAACGCGCAGGCGAAGGGCCGGAGGCTGGGGATCTTCCAGGAGCGCACAGAAGAGGGCGGAAAGCCGCGGAAGAAGGTCGGGCTTGGAGAGGAGTTCTGGGTGCAGGTGGTCGGGCGGCCCGTGCCGGCGAAGCGCACCCAGGAGGGAGTGCGGGCGGTAGTCCGAGACGAGCCGATCGACCCGGACCAGGTGGAGCGATACCTGAGGCGCAGGTTCGGAGACGAGATGGACGCGGTGAGGGAGGCGATGGAGGAACTCGCCAGCTCGCTGGACACGGACGCGCTGACGGAGTCGGCCTACGAACTCTATGAGAAGTTCCGCCCCAAGATCGCGTCCGGCAAGCGGGGGTGGGGCCAAAAAGGGAAGCTCGACCTCGATCTCATCCGAGGGCTGGGCGAGTGAGAGACACCGTATAAGGAACATCGGAGGAAGGGCGTGAGGCAAGTCCCGACCTGGCAGGCCTATGAGCGCCTTGCCGCGTCGGAGAGGCGCGACTTGGCGAGCGGGTGCTGGCAGCTGCTGAACGAGACTGGCGAAGTCGCTCTGTCGCCAGAAGCCGCCAAGGAGGGGCGCTTCTTTCAGTCCACCCTCGACGGCCGAAGAAGTATCCTGGACGTCGGGTGTGGACCCGGATTCCCGCTGATTCTTCTTGCAGAACACGGAGCGGTGGTCTGGGGAGTAGACGCGTCCCCAACGATGTCGCGCCTCGCGAGACGGCATGTCGCCGCGCTGGGTCTTCGGCGCGTTGGCGTGGCACGGGCGCTAGCCGAGGCGCTGCCGTTTGCGAACGGGAGCTTCGATGGGTTTGCGATGTGCGGAACGTTGGGAAGCCTGCCGGACCCCGGGCCGGTGCTTGCGGAGCTCGCTCGGGTGGCCGCGCGGGGCGCGCTGGTCGCAGATCTGGAAGAGGACTACCGACACCGGCTGGCGCCAGGTGCACCAAGGCTGCTTCGGCGCCTGCGCCGCGATCAGGACAAGCTGGTGCTCCAAATCGTGCACTATCTCATCGGGCCGTACAGGATTCGAGACGAGCGGTATGTGCTCGACGCTGAGAGCGACCTCGGGAAGAGGCTGCTGGCAGATCCGGCGCTCTGGGAGAAAGGGTGGGCGGCCACCGGCCTGCTGCCGGAGCGGGTGCCGAGGGATCTCGTGTTGGATGCCTCTTACGACATAGCGGCACAGTTCGACCCCACGACGCTGTGCGACGCCTTTGGCTCTGCCGGCTTCGAGGTGGTGGAGCAGCGCGTAGAGGAGAGCTATGGGGTGCCGCACATCTTCTCGGTCGTCAGGTATCGCCGACCCTGAGTACAACGGCGAGGAGGCGCACGCGTTCAGCCGCGCCTCTGTCGCGGGGTCTTTTCGCGTCGCCGGGCCGCGAGGCGGAGCCTGCGAACGCGCTGGAGGTTCCGCCAGTCGTCCCCGGGACGTTCGATGGGCGTCTCGAGGATGGCGCAGCGGCCGCGCAGCTCGCGCCGACGCAGGAATGCGCGGAAGCCCTCGTTGCCGATGGTGCCTTCTCCAATGTGCTCGTGGTGGTCGATGTGCGCCCCGGCGGGCCCCGTACAGTCGTTGAGGTGGACAAGGCGGAGGCGTGAGAGCCCGAGCACCGCATCGAAGCCGCGGAGGGTGCGCCCCACCCAGCGCGGCCTGTCCACGCGGTAGCCGGCGGCGTGGGCGTGGCAGGTGTCGAAGCATATCGCCAGCCGCTCGTCGCCGGCGAGCAGGTCGAGGACGGCAGCCAGTTCCTCCCAGTGTGCGCCCATCTCGCTGCCGCGCCCAGCGGAGTTCTCCAGCAAGAGGTGGACACCGTCGGGCGCGTCGGCGAGCAGTGAGCGCAGGCTTGCTGCTATCGTCCGCACTCCGCGGGGTCGCCCTCCTCCCATGTGATGGCCGACATGGAAGACGACGAAGCGCGCGCCGAGGAGCGAGGCGCGGTGCATGTCGTCGGCGACGCTGTGGAGAGAGCGGGCGCGCAGCGCGGGGTCGGGCGAGGCGAGGTTGACGAGATAGCAGGAGTGGATGACCAGGGGCGACATCTCGGAGCGCGCGAGTCGCTCCCGAAAGGCGTCTATCTCTGCCTGGGGATAGGCGCGTCCGCGCCAGCCTCTGGCGTTGCGCGCGAATATCTGGAGGCACTCGCAGCGCAGGCGGCGTGCGTGCTCTGCGGCGCGAACGAGGCCGGTGCCGACTGAGACATGGACTCCGACGCGCACGTGCCGATCCACTCCGCTCGACGCGATCTACCGGGCCCGCGCGAGCCAGCCGACGATCTCCTCCGGGGCCGGGCTATGCACGCCGACGAAGCGCGAGACGACGCCTCCGGCCGCGTTGGCGAGCTGGGCGGCTTCCTCATAGGCGGCGCCCGCCGCCAGCGCCAGCGCGGAGACGGCGCTCACCGCGTCCCCGCAGCCGGTTCCGTCGCCCACCTCGCCGGAGCCGGTCACGGCCGGGATCTCGGCGACATGGTCTTCCGGCCCGAAGACGGCGATGCCCTTGTCGCCTCGAGTAACGAAGACGGCCTCCGCCTCGAGGCGCTCTCGCAGGACGCGGCCCGCCAGCAGGACTTCGGACGGCAGCGAGCCGGACTTCTGGGCCGAGTCGGAATGAGGCCCGCCATTGCCGGCGGAGTTCACGACGGAACCAGCCGCCTGAAGTGCCTCCGCTTCGTTGGGGCTGACAAGGGAGGCGCGGCGAAAGAGGTCGATGTTCGCGGGCTTGGGGTCCACGCAGAAGGGCACCTCGGCGCGGCGCGCGGCGGCGATCACCTCCAACGGCAGGGAAGCCTGGGAGAGGGTGCCCTTGGCGTAGTCGGAGACCAGCACGGCATCCGCGTCGTCGATCCCAGCGCGGATGCTGTCGCACAGGCGAGCGGCGAGAGAAGCGTCGAGCGGCTCAACGCTCTCGGTATCGATGCGAAGCAGCTGCTGGCGGCCGGCGATAATGCGCAGCTTGTGGGTCGTCGGGCGTGCGGAGTCGGTGAGCACGCCCCCGACGTCGGCGCCCCGCGTCTGGAGGTCGGAAAGGAGCAGCCGCCCGCGCTCGTCGTCGCCGACGATGCCGACGACGCGAACTGCGCCTCCAAGCCGCAGCAGGATCGCGGCGGCGTTGCCCGCGCCGCCGGGCTTGTTGGCACGGGCATCCGGCGTCAGAGGCATAGTGATGACGGGAATGGGTGCCTCGGGAGAGATGCGCGTCACGGCGCCGAAGACCCACTCATCCGTCATGAGGTCGCCGACGAGCAGCACTCGCCGGCCGGCACAGGCTTGGAGCAAGTGGCGGGCACGCTCCGGGGTCATGGGCGAGCCTTTCGTGCGGGCGGGTGTCCGGACACACCCACGCGGGGACAGAGCTCGAAGAGGGTGCAGGTATCGCACCGAGGCCGGCGCGCGGTGCAGGTCTCCCGGCCATGCCGGACGAGGCCGAGATGAAGGGCGAGCATGCTGTCATAGTCCCAGCGGCTGGGGCGACCGGCGCCGCCGTCAGAGTCGAGGAGCGCGGCGTAGATCTCATGAGCGCGCTCCATCGTGGCGCCCGCGGGGATGAGGGCGAGCCGCTTCGACACGCGAAGGACGTGCGTGTCTACGGGGAAGGCGGGCTTTCCGAGAGAGAAGAGCAGCACGCAGGCCGCAGTCTTCGGGCCGACGCCGGGGAGGGCCGTCAGGTAGTCGCGGGACTGCGGGACGGGCATGCGCCGAAGGAAGGAGAGATCGAGCCGGCCGCGATCTCGCTCGATCTCGCGCAGGATGCGCTTGATGCGCCGCGATTTGATGTCAGCGAGGCCGCCGCTGCGGATGGCGCTCGCTATCTGGCTGGGGCGGGCGCGCAGGACGTCCTCCCATTCGGGGAAGCGGGCCTTGAGCTGTGCGAAGGCGCGGCCTGAGTTGACGTCGGTGGTGTTCTGGGAGAGGATGGTGCCGATGAGGCCGTCGAGGGGGCCGCCGCGTCGGACGTGAGACGGCCTTCCGTAGGTGCGGTTAAGCCGCCGCAGGATGAGCGGCAGACGAGCAGACAGCGTACTGGCCGAGAGGTTAGATGAAGATCGACTGGTCACGCTGGCGCCCCACGAGGACGTGAGAGACGGGCACGCCGACGAGCTCCTCGATGTGTCTGAGGTATCGCTGCGCGTTCTGCGGCAGGTCGGCGAAGCGCTTGACCTGGGATATGTCGCTCTTCCAGCCCGGGAGAGATTCGTAGACGGCCTCGCACCGGGCGAGCAACTCGATCTGGTTCGGGAGCACGGAGACCTGTTCTCCCCCGCAGCGGTAGCCCACGCAGACCGGGATCTCTTCGAAGCGGCCGAGCACGTCGAGGTGCGTGATGGCCAGGCCCTGAATGCCATTGAGCCGAACGGTCTTGCCGACGACCACGGCGTCGAACCACCCGATCCGCCGCGCGCGCCCGGTTGTGCTGCCGTATTCGCCGCCCGAGTCGCGCATGTCCTTCGCGATGTCCTCTTCCACTTCTGTCGGGAAAGGGCCCGCGCCGACCCGTGTGGTGTAGGCCTTGGCCGCGCCGACGATACGGTCGATCCACTGGGGGCCGATGCCGATGCCGGCCGACACCGCGCCGGCGAGCGGGTTGGAGCTGGTGACATAGGGATAGGTGCCCCAGTCGATGTCCAACATGGCACCGTGGGCACCCTCGAAGAGGACCCGCTGCTCCTGGACGAGCGCGTCGTGGACGATGACGGATGTGTCACAGATGGCGTCGGCGAAGTGGTCGTAGAACGCGCGAAGATCGGTGTACAGCCGATCTGGGTCGACCGGCGGGCTCTTGTATACCTTCGTGAGCATGAGATTCTTGTACTCGACGACATCGGAGAGCTTCTCGGCGAGCGCGTCGGGGTCGCGCAGGTCGCCCACGCGAAGCCCGCGGCGTGCCATCTTGTCCTCGTAGGCGGGGCCGATGCCGCGGCGGGAGGTGCCGATGGCGCGCTTGCCGCGGCGCTTCTCCTCCGCCTCCTCGATGAGCTTGTGATAGGGCAGGATGAGATGGGCGTTCTCGCTGATGCGGAGGTTGCCCTGGACGGGGACCCCGCGGGAGGCGAGTTCGGACTCTTCCTCGAGCAATACCTCGAGGTCGATCACCATGCCGGCGCCGAGAACGCTGAGCTTTCCGCGCAAGATGCCGGTGGGAATGAGGTGGAATGCGTAGCGCTGATCGCCGACCCAGACGGTATGTCCGGCGTTGTTGCCGCCCTGGTAGCGGACGACGAGATCGGCTTCTTCGGCCAGCAGGTCAACGACGCGGCCCTTGCCTTCGTCGCCCCACTGGCTACCCACCACTACGGTTGCTGGCACGTCATGCCTCCCGTTCCTGGCGCCTCCGCGTCCATGTTCGGGGGGAAACAACAAAGGCCCAAATGGGGGATGCCATTTGGGCCGACCGGCGCTTTCCCGGCTGATTTCGTCCGGTCCTTCCTCGCACAACTATAGCCGAAGGTGGGTGGGTTGTCAACACATGTCGAAGCAACCATGCGCCGGTGTGCGAAGGGCTTGCAGGTGGGGCTGCGGCTTGCTCGAACGATTCGAGTAGAAAAGCGGAGATGGGAGGCGGTGGAGATGGAGCTGAAAGGGAAGCGAGTCGCGGTGCTGGCGGAGGACCTGTACGAGGACTTGGAGCTGTGGTATCCGCTGCTGCGGCTGAAGGAGGCCGGGGCTGAGGTGCGAGTCATCGGCACCGGCACTAAGGACGAATACGAGAGCAAGCACGGCTACCCGGCGGCGGTGGACGCCTCGGCGAGCCAGGTGTCGGCCGAGGACTTCGACGCGGTGATCATCCCGGGCGGGTACGCCCCCGATCGGATGCGGCGGAACGAGGCGATGGTGAAGCTGGTGCGGGACATGTTCGAGAAAGGGAAGGTCGTCGCGGCGATCTGTCACGCGGGGTGGCTGCCGGCCTCGGCGGGCATCCTCAAGGGCAAGCGGATGACGTCGTTTGTCGCGATCAAGGACGACATGATAAACGCCGGCGCGCAGTGGGAAGACAACGAAGTCGTTGTGGACGGAAACCTCATCACCTCCCGCACGCCCGACGACCTGCCGGCGTTTCTGAGGGCGATTATTGGGAAGCTCGGAGCAGCCGGATAGCCTCCCCGCACTGCCCCGTAGGAGGGACATTACTTGTCCCGACCGTCGGCTATCTGTCAGCGCCCTGGATCCTCTCCCTGAGGAGCGCGAGCGCCTGCTGCTCCCAGTTGAAGGCGATCCGCTCGGGGAGAGCGTCGAGGGGGAACCACTGGATGTCGGCGGCGTCGCTGCCTGCCTTTTCCTCGCCACCCTTCAGCCGCGCCAGGTAGCATATGTTGAGCGTCGGCTCCTGGTCCTCGCCGTAGACGTCCATGAAGAACCCCAGCATCTCTGTCGGCTCAATGTGCAGGCCGGTCTCCTCCAGGAACTCGCGCCTCGCGCCCTCCTCCGGGTGTTCGCCGGATTCGAGGAAGCCGCCGGGGATGTCCCAGTAGCCCTCGAAGGGTGGGACGGCTCTCTTGACGAGCAATACCTTCCCCTCACAGAGCGCGAGCACGCCGACGCACGGCAGAGAGTTGTCGTAGAAGACCCACCCGCACTCCGAGCAGACCAGCCGTTCGACACCATCGAGCGTCCGGGGGCTGAGTCGGGTGGCGCACTGCGGGCAGAAGGTTTGGGGCATTGGCACTCCTCTCCAGAGGCGGCGTAGCCGCGGGTCTTCCTTAGGCGGAGGAACGATCGCTCCTGCAAGGGGAGGGGGCAGCGGCAGAGGTGAAGGTAAGGGGCCGGTGCGCAGAGTAACTTGGTAGTGCCGAGATACGCATATGGACCGATCTCCTGAAGACCAACTCGAACTGATTCGCGCGAACACCGTGGAGATCATCCCGGAGGAGGAGCTGCTGGAGAAGCTGCGCTCGGGGCGGCCGCTGCGGGTGAAGCTGGGCGTCGATGCGAGCGGGCCCGACATCCACCTCGGCCACGCGGTGGTGCTGCGGAAGCTCCGGCTGTTCCAGGACCTGGGCCATGTGGCGGTGATGATCGTGGGCGACTTCACCGGCATGATCGGCGATCCCTCGGGCCGGCTGGACACGCGGCGGCAGCTCACCCGGGAACAGGTCGAGAAGAACATCGCCAACTACAAGCAGCAGGTCTTCAAGATCGTTGACCCGGAGAAGACGGAGTTCCGCTACAACAGCGAGTGGCTGGGCAAGCTGACCCCCGAACAGATCATGCGGCTCGCCGCCACGCACACGGTGGCACAGCTCCTTGCGCGGGATGACTTCGCGAAGCGCTATCAGGCGCAGCAGCCAATAGGTCTCCACGAGTTCCTCTATCCCCTCTTCCAAGGGTATGACTCGGTGGCGGTGCAGGCCGACGTCGAGATCGGCGGCACGGACCAGACGTTCAACTTCCTGGTGGCGCGGGAGCTGCAGAGAGCGGACCCGCTGGGAGAGCCGCAGGAGCCGCAGTGCATCGTCACCTTCGGGCTTCTGGTCGGCACCGACGGGGTCGAGAAGATGGGGAAGTCGCTGAACAACTACATCGGGATCATGGAGCCGCCGGGGGAGATCTTCGGAAAGCTGATGTCGATTCCGGACGCGGCGATTCAGCAGTACTTCGAGCTGTGCACGGACGTGCCGGCGGACGAGATCGCGCAGATGGCGGCGGATATGAAGTCGGGTGCGCTCAATCCGCGGGATGCGAAGCGGCGGCTGGGGCGGGAGATCGTCACCCTCTACCACAGCTCGGAGGCCGCGAAGCAGGCCGATGCGACGTTCATGAGCGTGTTCTCGACTGCTCGCGAGCAGACGCGGGAGGACTACGAGGCGGTGGCCGAGGAGATCGCGATTCCGGAGTCGCTGCGCGGCAAGGCAGTATGGATCTCGAGTGCGCTGGCGGAGTTGGGCCTGGCGTCGAGCAGGGGTGAGGCGCGGCGGCTGATTCAGGGCGGGGGAGTGTACTTCGACGAGCGGCGCGTGTCGGATCCGAAGGAAGAGATCGAGTTGAAGGAGGGGATGTTGCTGCGCATCGGCAAGCGCCGGGTGGCGCGGCTGGTGGGTTGAGGCACTGGCGCGCGGGGTCTGAGGGTAGTCGGGCGAAGCGGCTTGCGGGCCCGCAGCCGCGGCGGGGGGATGAGGTGTGAGCACGCAGCGCAAGGGGAGAGTGGAACGCGCGGGAGGGGCGGCTGCCGGCTCCGTGGCCTTGGACGAGATCCTCTCAACGCACTCCGGCCTGCTGATTCACGGCGACAGCCGCGACGCGCTGCGCGCGCTGCCGGCCGAGTCCGCTGACCTCATCTACATCGATCCGCCGTTCAACACAGGGAAGAAGCGGCGGCTGCGATCTATCGAGCTGGGGGAGGGGGCGCAGGAGCGCGGTGGGTTCGGCGGGCGGCGCTACCGATTTCGAGTGCGCTCCGATCTCAGCTACTCCGACGACATGTCGCGCGACGACTACCTCGATTTCCTGGGGATGCGGCTGACCGAGGCGCGGCGGGTGCTCAAGGAAACCGGGTCGATCTACGTGCACGTGGACCATCACGCGGCTCATCACGTGCGCCTCGTGATGGACCAGGTCTTTGGTGTCGAGCGGTTCCTGAATGAGATCATCTGGGCCTACGACTAC
>Ga0180438_10010487_pt1 | contig 11360 bp, 7 predicted proteins | sample SS_ome_12_FD_132455 | JGI IMG/M metagenome (GOLD analysis project Ga0180438, IMG submission 132455) | Hypersaline lake sediment archaeal communities from the Salton Sea, California, USA - SS_3_D_2 metaG | ecosystem: Environmental > Aquatic > Non-marine Saline and Alkaline > Hypersaline >...
TCCCTTCGTTCTTATCCATCCCTAAACCCTGTTAAGTTCCGGGCAGGGATATGAACAGGAACTCGCCTTACGCATCTTCCATCCGAAGGAAATCAGGAAATTTCCAGCTGACAATAAAAATCGATCTTTAATATTCAGCGTCTTTACATTCGCTCGCTTTGCAGATAAATATGATTTTGTTAATCTTTCATTTTCTGCTTCACGCAGGAACTCATCTATTCGAGCTTTGCCAAAATCGTAGTTATTGAATGCAGACATAATAAACCTCCATCTTATACATACGTTAATGTCTACCGAACATCTTTTAGACGTCCATCTAACTTAGATATATATCTAAGTAAATAATAATCTAAGTACACTCCCTTGTCAAGGCTTTTTTTCAAAGTTAATTAGGATTGTTTCTCAAGGATTGCTGTAGGACAAACTCTATATCAATATACCTGTGGAAAACCTGTGAAAATCTGTGGATAAGTATGAAAATTTGTGGAAAACCTGCCTAGGAAAATAGTTCATTTTTGACTCCACACATTTATCCTGTGCTTTCACTTTTTATCAACATTTTTTCCCGCCTGGTTTGTGGATACTTAAGCCAGTATTCACCCCCTGTATAAGCTTGCCTAAAACTGAACGTACCCTGTATATGCTGGTTTTATCGTTTATCTCAGATATTAACCACATATCCCCAATCCCTACTATTACTACGACTTAATTAATTACTTATATGTATAAAATAAATAATTAACTTATCCGCCTTCAAGCAGGAAATATTTATTGATAAGTTCCTGAATATCGGCATCAGTGTGTACTGCTAAAAGTTTAAAGAAACCGTCGCCGGTAGCAATCTTTTGCGTGAATTTGGTTACATAATCAGCCATAAAAGCGAAGAAGCTCTCGTCCCCGATCAGGGTTCGCAGATCTTCCAAAAAAATTGCCCCATTCAAATATACGGCATCCCGATAAGCCCGGTATGCATTGGGTACGCCGTGTGGGTTATAGATGCTGTCATTCACCCAGCCGCCAGGCTGGTAGAAATAGATCCTGTAATTCCACCACCACTCAAGCGCACCAGGATAATAATTTTCGTAGTACAAACGCTCGCTGTAAGTACACAGCGCTTCATCCAACCACGGTTCCAGGGCTTGGTCATTGCCCACCATAGCATAAAACCACTGGTGAGCTGTTTCGTGGGCTGCGATGGCTGTCAGGTATTCTCCGGGGATATTCTTGGATAAGTTATAGAACGCGTTGCTCAAAAAATAAAGTCCATCGTATTCCATGCCGTCCAGGAAATCTGCTTCGACAGCGCTGAGGATCTTACGTGGATATGGCCCATATATTTTTGAGTAAAGATCCACCGCCTCAGCTGTGGTTTTTAACACGGATTGGCCGGCTGCAGCGTGGTGCGGGAAAGCATAACTGTAAATGGTGATTTCGCCTAAATTTTGCGTGAATACGCTGTACATATGGCTGACCGAGAAGGCAAAACCGCGCCCGTTCTCGTGGTAGTAACGGTGGATTTCACCGTCTCCTTCATCAGCCGCGCTGGCCGCGATGACCAGATCATCACGTCCACCTGCCAGTTTTAATTCCACCTGGAAATCGGAAATTTCGTACGCCAGATGTTCTCCATAGTACCCGGCTTCATGCGCCAGCCATCCCTGGCCTGTTATATAGGGAGGTATAAAGGGATACCAATCTACCAGGTTGGTCTGGCGTTCTGTGTATCCAAAAGGTATCGGGCGGATATTGGGGGAAATTTCGGGTGAGGGAATATTTAGTTCGTATGTCAGGGATAAACTAATTTCCTCACCTGGTTTTATTGGTTCGGAGAGGGGGATCTTCAATTGGGCTTTTTCAAGTATATATCCCTGGATTGGTTCGCCGTTGCCCCAGGCAATGCTGTTCAGTTTAAATACATTCGGGAAATAATCAGGTTCTACCATCAACAGCAGGTCAGGGATTGGCTCCAGGGTGTTGTTGACAAAGTGTATCTGCTCAACTGCGGAAAGTTTATGGTTGTCGTAATCCAATTCGGCAGCCAGTTCGTACCTGGTATTTTTATGGGTTGTTGGAACGGGTGTATAGGCGGGGGATGCTTCCGATGCAGTAGGATTAATAATCGGGGTCGTGGTGGCAGATTCAGCCACTAAGGCGGCAGTTTGGACCGTCCGCGTGATGGCCAACAGGCTTGCGGTTTGTTTTACGTCTTCACGGCTGTTCTCAAGCGGCCTATCCTTTTCCTGCGAGCAGGCGCTGATAAGTATAAAAGAGATGATTGATATTAAGAATAATCTATGATGCAGTGACCGAAATATCATATGACAAACCAGCTTAATTCGACCAGAATAAAAAATAGACTGACAGTTTTTTCAAGCCGACATCTCTTCCTTGACCTTCTGGTACAGCGTTTCAGCTTTTAATTCGCTTAATGTGTAACACGGCGCTTTGAGGTGGTCGGCAAGCGACTGCGCCAAGCCCTGGTCGAATGCAGCATGTTCCATATTGATCACCACGCTGCGAATTTCTTCCGCGGCGATCTGGTCTGCCAGCCGGCTGGCTTCGTCTTGCGGGGAAAGATTACCCATTGAAACGTTTCCGGCACCGTCGGTAAGCAGGATAATCAGCGGGTTAATATCGGGATGCAGGATAAGTTCTTTCTGGATCACCTGGTGGGCGCTGTACAAGCCTGCAGAGAGGGGAGTCTTGCCCCCAACCGGGATGTCCGCCAGGGCTCTTTTCGCCAGCTGGACCGAATTTGTCGGCGGCAGGATCAGCGTAGCCCGGTTCTTTTGAAAAACAACCAACCCCACACGGTCGCGTCTCTGGTAGGCATCTGTTAATAATGACAGTATTGCTCCCTTAGTGGCTGACATCCGTTCAGCAACCGCCATCGACCAGGAAGCGTCCACAACAAAGAGGATCAGGTTTGCGGTCTTCTTTACCCGGATCTTGCGTTGAAAATCGCTAGATTGGATTGCAAAGGCGAGCCGCTTGCGTTGTTCAACGCGCTCTTTTTGGTACGGGGCGGCTGCCCGCAGCGTAGCATCGAAAGCCAGGTCGTGAGTTTTTCCGCCGGCTGGGCGGGCTTGTATATAGCGTCCGCTTTTACGTTCTGTACGCGAACGGGAGCGCTTTCCTCCCTGTCGGCGCGTAATTCGATCCAGCGGATTATCTAAGTTGCGCGGTGTGAACGATTGGCCGATATTCACTTTTTCACCCCCCTCCCACCAATTGGCGCTCATCGTATCGAAGACTTTTTGAGGAGCCGGTTCTGCAGGAGATTGCTTGGTATCTTCTGCCTGTATTTCAGTTGTCAGCGAACTTTTTTTTTATCCGTCTGTTCGTCTTCGTTCGTGACAGGTTCTGGTTCGCCTTCGCTGTAGGTGGCGCCTTCTAATTGCTCGATCCGTTCCTGGAGGTCTTCCATCGTAATTTCTGCCTGGTGGAAAGGTCCGCGCTTGATGCGGTGGGGCAGCGCCAGCTCAGCAGCCATGACAATATCACGGTCTGATATCTCAGTTCTGCCTTCGAAGGCGGCATGGGCGCGCGCAGTTTTTAAAATAACCAGGTCAGCCCGATGCCCGTCCACATTAAGCGAGGAGGTTAATCCAGCGATAGAAAGTAAATCACGGTTTGAATAGGTTACCTGGTCAACTAACAGGCGCGCCTGTTCTATTTTGTGTGAGAGTTCGCTCTCACTTTCAACCCACTGCTGGCGGAATTCTTCAGGGTTGGTTTCAAAGCTCAGGTTTCTCTGCATGATCGAAACCCGGTCTCTCGCGTTCTGGATACCATGGATTTCGACCGACAATGCAAAACGGTCCAGCAGTTGCGGACGCAGGTCGCCTTCTTCCGGGTTCATCGTTCCTACCAGAATAAACCGGGCTGGGTGCGAAAAGGATATGCTTTCTCGCTCAACGATATTAACACCCATAGCGGCTGAATCCAGCAGCAGGTCCACAACATGATCGTCGAGCAGGTTCACTTCATCGATATAAAGTAAACCCCGGTTAGCGGCAGCCAGGACACCGGGTTCAAAATGGCGTTTGCCTTCTTGGATCGCTTTTTCAATGTCCAAAGTCCCCACAACCCGGTCTTCCGTAGCCGAGACCGGTAAATCCACAAATTGGATTTGGCGCTTGACAGTCGCCAATTCTTCTGGATCAACTTTTTGTTCTTTCACCCAATCAGACCACGTGTTCGGTGAGTTTGGGTCATCGTTGAATGGCGAATCGGCAAAAACCTCAATTTCTGGTAGGAGGGCGGCCATAGCGCGCGCTGCGGTAGATTTTGCTGTGCCGCGTTCTCCGCGGATTAAAACGCCCCCAATACGCGGGTCAACGGCATTCAGAACCAGGGAGCGCCTCATTCGTTCTTGGCCGACAATTGCAGTAAATGGATAAACTGGAAGCATTGATTTCCTCAATAATTAATAAAAATCAGGGGAACACTCGCCTGAATCATATGCTTATAAGCATATCTTTAATCGTATAAGCGGTAATTCTAATCTTATCACAAAGGTTGTCAAGTTGTATGTTCACCTTTATAATACCTCCCACAAATTTCCCGTATACTGGAGCTGTTTATCAAATGGAGCAGAATGAAGATGCCGTAGAGCAGAAAGAGAGTGAGAACAACCAGACGATTGAAACAACAAAACCCGAGGAGAATGTAAAAGAAAGCGCCTCCATGGAATCGCTCTTGAGCGAAGAGGGGCTTGGATTGGACTTTCCATCCCAGGGTGAAATACGCCAGGGAATTATCGCCACCATTCGAGAGAATGAAATCCTTGTCAGTATTGGCACCAAGTCAGAAGGCATATTATCCGGAAGGGAATTCGAACAAATTCCCGAAGAAGAACGAGCCGCATTCGAGGTTGGACAGGAACTACCGGTTTACGTCGTCGCCCCCGAGGATCAAAATGGTAATGTGATTTTATCCTATTCGCGCGCCCGCGAGGAGCAGGATTGGGTCCTGGTTGCGGAGCTGCGCGAAACAGGTGAATCATACGATAGCGTTGTTATTGGATATAACAAGGGTGGGTTGATTGTACCTATCGGCCGACTGCGCGGATTTGTGCCTGCCTCCCAAGTGAGCGTATTGAGGCGCATGTCCTTTACTGGTGAAACCCCTGAGCAGCGTTGGGGGACTCTGGTTGATGAGCCGATAAAGGTCAGCGTGATTGAGATGGATCGCGATCGCCGTCGTTTGATCCTTTCAGAACGGGTAGCCTTGAATGAGACGCGTGAATCCCTCAAAGACAGGTTGCTGGAGGAATTGGAAGAAGGTGTAGTCCGTTCGGGACGTGTCACCAGCCTGGCGGATTTTGGTGCTTTTGTTAATATCGAAGGCGCCGACGGTTTGGTGCATCTCTCTGAGATTTCCTGGGACCGGATTCAACATCCCAATGAAGTGCTGGAGATTGGGCAGGAAGTTGAGGTTAAAGTTATCAGCGTCGACTTCGATCGCAAACGAATTGGACTGTCCATCCGGCAGTTGCAGGACGATCCGTGGAAAAAGAAGGTCGCGCACCTGCGGGACGGGTCTTTGGTGGAAGGCACCATTACCCACCTGACCAAGTTCGGCGCTTTTGCCAGGATTAGCGAGGATTTGGAAGGTTTAATCCATGTATCCGAGCTGAGCGAACAGCGCATTGCCCATCCCAAGGAGGTTGTCCGCGAAGGCGATGTCGTCACTTTGCGTGTTATTCGGATCGACACTGAACGCCGGCGGATTGGGTTAAGTCTGCGCAAAGTCGATTCACCCGCCTATGCTGACCTGGACTGGAAGATGGCGCTGGCCGAAGAAGTCGATCGAGCTCAAGAAGATGAAATCGAAGAAGCCGCGCAAGAAATTGAGGCTGAAGAAAAGCTTGAGACTGAACTTGAAGAAGCTGAAGAAGCACTTGCAGAGGTCGATGGTGAACTTAAGGCTGAACTGGAAGAAGCTGAATTGGAAGCCGAAGAAACTTTAGCCGAAATCGAAAAAGAACTTGAAGTTGAGTTGGAAGAAGCGGAAGAAGAGGCTGAAGCAGCGGTTGCGGAAGCGGAAACTGTACTTGAAACTGAACTGGAAGAAACCGAAGAAAAGTTGGAAGAAGCTGCAGCAGAAGCTGAAGCCGAGCTTGAATCTGAACTTGAAGGAGCTGAACTCGAAGAGGCTGTGGACGAAGTCGAGGCAGAACTTGAAGAAAACGAAGTTGAGCTTGAAGAAACTGTGGTAGAAGCTGAAGAAGAGCTGGAGGCTGAATTAGAAGAAGCTGAAGATGAAGCTGTAGGTGCGGTTGCCGAAGTCGAGGCTGAGCTTGAAGCCGAGTTAGAAGAAGCCGAGGAATCTGTTGAAGCGGTCGAAGCCGAGCTTGAAGCTGAGTTGGAAGAACCCGAGCGCGACGCTGAAGAAGTTACAGAAGAAGCTGCAGCAGAAATTGAAGATGAGCTTGAGGACGCTCAAGAAGATGCGGAGGATGCAGTAGAAGAAGAAGCTGAACAAGAGGTTGTTGAAGAAGAGGCGGAAGAGCTTGAGGACGAAGCTGAATAACCTTTTCTGAGATCAAACCATAAAAACTTGTCGCCTAAGTTCCAAAAATCCCTGTTTGGATGATGGTTTTTTATTTATACATCATGTCCAAACAGGTTTTTTTTTCGTTTTTTTGCCACCCGGAAGCTAATAATTGATTTTTTCCCCCAATTGCTGATATCTCAACCATTTTTTGAGTAATTTTTGGCTGCTGGCATGATAAATTAACAACAGCTAATTTAAAACCACCTGTTGAATAAGAGTTCTGTTAACTTATTTGACATATGCTTCAAAAATATCAGCTCTTTGGATAATCTTTGGTAGAATCAAACTAAGTTTATATTGTTGGATTAAGGTCAAAGATCGTTCAGGTTTTTCGAAGAACGGTTTCTGATCCTGATCAACTTGAAATGGCAGAATGTAATCAATAATCCTGCGAAGCAGGATATATTGCTGATAATATTTTTTACATTTTATTCGTCTAAACATTTATAAGTAAAATTCTGGTACTACTTATCGCTAGGAGGGGTACCGTGACAGGAATGGAAAGATTTACACAAAGAGCGCGCAGAGTTCTCAGCCTTGCTCACCAGGAGGCTGAACGAATGCGCCATCATCACATCGGCACAGAGCATTTGTTGTTAGGTTTAATTCGGGAAGAAGGCGGTGTCGCTGGCCGGGTGCTGCGTGAACTGGGTCTTGAAGTAAACCGTGTCGAAGAGATCATCGAACGCATAACCGGCACTGGTCAATCCCAGGGCGGAAAGCTGGAACTTTCGCCAGGTATGCAGCAGGTCCTGGAGTTAGCAGTTGAAGAAGCCCGTAAAATGGGGCACCATTATATCGGGACAGAACACCTGCTTTTAGGTTTGGTAGCCTACAATGAAGGCATCGCTATCGATGTTCTGAGCAAAATGGGGATTACGTCGGAGCAAATCCGCCGCCAGACTCGCCGCGTTCTGCAGGAAAGCAGCACCTCCAGGCGTACCGCCAGCCGGGAAAAGAAAGCCGCTCGCCCGGAAAAAAGCAAAGGCAAGACTCCTATGGTGGATCAGCTGGCAACAGATCTAACCGGATTAGCCGAAGAAAATAAATTGGACCCGGTCATCGGCCGCGTTATGGAAATCGAACGCGTGATCCAGATCCTGGCTCGCCGCACGAAAAACAACCCGGCTTTGATTGGTGAACCGGGCGTTGGCAAGACCGCCATTGTGGAAGGTCTCGCTCAGCGCATAATATCCGGCGATGTCCCAGCACTGCTGCTTGACAAGCGAGTGCTGCAGCTGGACGTCGGTTCGCTCGTGGCAGGCACCATGTACCGCGGCCAATTTGAAGAGCGACTTAAACGAGTCATCGACGAACTGAAAGCCTCCGGTTCGATTTTATTCATCGACGAAGTGCATATGCTGGTCGGCGCGGGCGCGGCTGGTTCATCCGTGGATGCTGCCAATATCCTCAAGCCGGCTCTCTCGCGCGGTGAACTGCAGGTGATTGGCGCAACCACAGTCGACGAATACCGCAAACATATCGAGAGTGATGCGGCTCTGGAACGCCGCTTCCAACCGGTGATTGTAGAGGAGCCATCCGTCGACGAGACCATCGATATATTGTACGGTGTCCGCAGCGCATATGAAGATCACCACCGCCTGTCGATATCCGACGAAGCCATCGATGCCGCCGCACACTTATCCTCCAGGTACGTTACGGAGCGTTTTCTGCCCGATAAAGCCATCGATTTGATTGACGAATCAGGCTCTAGGGTGCGTATGTATAAGAGCCCGGCAGCCAAAGAGGCCAAGCAGTTGATGTCCGAACTGCGCGAACTGCGCAAGAGTCAGACAACCGCTGACGAAGAGGGGCGCACTGAAGATGCCCAGGATTATCTGCTGCGCCAGGAGGCGATTGAAAATAAGCTGGAAAGCTTGCGGACCGGGTGGGACCGGGCTTCCAGCCCTGTAGTGACTGCCGAGGATATTGCCGAGGTCGTCTCAATGTGGACCGGAGTGCCGGTCATGCAAATCGCGCAGGAAGAATCTCAGCGCCTGCTTGAAATGGAAGACGAGCTGCGCAAGCATATTATCGGACAGGAAGAAGCCATAGAGGCCATTTCGAAAGCAGTCAGGCGTGCACGGGCAGGTTTGAAAGACCCACGCCGCCCGATAGGTTCCTTCATTTTCCTGGGACCCACTGGCGTGGGCAAGACTGAATTGACCAAAGCGCTGGCGCGCTTCATGTTTGGCAGCGAAGATGCGCTGGTTCAGCTGGATATGTCCGAATTTATGGAACGCCACTCTGTCAGCCGCCTGGTTGGCGCGCCTCCGGGATACGTAGGCTACGAAGAAGCCGGCCAGCTCACAGAAGCCTTGCGCCGCAAACCCTATTCGATTGTCGTGTTTGACGAAGTCGAAAAAGCGCATCCCGAAGCCCATAATATGCTGCTGCAAATTATGGAAGAAGGCCAGCTTTCGGACGCCAAGGGACGCAAAGTGGACTTCCGCAACGCCATTATTGTGATGACCTCCAATGTGGGCGCGGATGTAATCCGGCGCCAGACTTCAATCGGTTTTTCAATCGAGCGCGACCAGGCTTTAGAAGAACAGCAGGAATATGATGAAATGCGCAAGAAGTTGATGGACTCATTGAAGAAAATATTCCGTCCCGAGTTTATCAACCGTGTCGACAATGTGATTGTTTTCCGTGCGTTGAACAAAGAAGACATTACCCAGATCGTGGATTTGGAACTGAACAAGGTCTCCTTGCGCCTGGAAGAGCACGAGATCGAACTGGTCGCTACACCAGCGGCTTTAGAAAAACTGGCAGACCTGGGTTATGATCCCGAGATGGGCGCCCGCCCACTGCGCCGCGTCATCCAGCAGAAGGTGGAAGACCACCTTTCGGATCAGCTTTTGGCTGGTGATTTCGTTGACTGCCAGACCATCGAAGTGGATGTCGAAGACGATGAAATCGTGCTGCGCAGCGTGGATACCAAAGAAATGCTCGAACCAGATCCAGAACCCGTACCGGCTGGTTGATGTAGTATAAAGAATCCCATTATCTCCACGAGATAAGTATAAAAGGGCTGTTCTCCTTTTGGACAGCCCTTCTTGGCCATTATCAGATTCTGTCGACCTAGGCGCGTCCTGAATACCTCAAGGATCGACAATCGCCTGCAAGCCCCGATAGGTAGACTTCAGTCTGCCAGTCTGCTAAAATCCCGGTCTGCTTTATAATAGTCTCATGGCAAAAGATCGTTATCAATACGTCTGCCAGCAGTGCGGCCGCACCAGCCCGCGCCAGATGGGGCGCTGCCCGGGTTGCGGCGAATGGAACACGATGGTGGAGGAAAACGTCAAGGTTTCAAAAGCGCCCGCCCGGGTACATGCAGACCGTGGTTTTGGTGTGCGCGCCGCGCCGCGCCGGTTATCCGAAGTTAGCAGCGATGTCGATGAACGTCTGCATACCAGGATCGATGAATTGAGCCGTGTGCTTGGCGGAGGGGTGGTACCCGGCTCGGTAGTCTTGATCGGCGGAGATCCGGGTATCGGCAAGTCCACTTTACTGCTGCAACTCAGCATGGATTTAGGGCGAGATTGGCGTGTGCTGTATGTCTCTGGCGAAGAGAGCGAGCGCCAGATAAAAATGCGCGCCCAGCGATTATCTGGTTTGGATGAAAAGCCAGGACTAAAAAGCGCTCCTGGTACTGTTGCCCTTCCCGAGGATTTATTCCTGGTTACTGAGACCAGTCTACCGCTGATATTGGAGCACGTTAACGAAGTGAAACCCGGGATCCTGGTGGTCGATTCAGTGCAAACCACCTATCTGCCCCAGCTTGAATCCTCAGCCGGTTCGGTTACACAGGTGCGCGAGACCGCCTCCCGCCTGCGCGAACTGGCTAAGTCCACCGGCATGGCGGTATTTTTGATCGGGCATGTTACCAAAGAAGGCGCCATAGCAGGCCCGAAAGTGTTGGAGCATATCGTGGATACCGTGCTTTACCTGGAGGGGGACCGCTACCAGTCCTATCGTTTGCTGCGCTGCAACAAGAATCGCTTCGGAGCCACTTCGGAGGTGGGTGTGTTCGAGATGCGCGAGCGTGGTATGGTGGAGGTTCGCAACCCCTCGGAGGCGTTTTTAGCCGAACGGTTGGTGGACGCCCCCGGTTCCGCCATTGCGGTGACCATGGAAGGAACCCGGCCGCTGCTGGTTGAGGTCCAGGGATTAACCAGCCCCACCTCTTTTGGCAACCCGCGCCGTACAACCAATGGTTTGGATTTTAACCGCCTGCTGCTCACAGCCGCCGTGCTCACCCGCCGGGCAGGACTGCGTTTATCCGACCAGGATGTGTTTGTTAATGTGGTAGGTGGTCTTTCGATTAACGAACCGGCTGCCGATCTGGCGGTTGCCGCGGCCATCGCCTCTTCTATGCGTAACGTCCCCGTAAGGGCGGATTTTGTACTGCTGGGCGAATTGGGACTTTCCGGTGAACTGCGCGCAGTACGCCAGACAACCGCCCGTCTGACCGAAGCCAAACGCCTGGGCTTTAGCTCTGCGGTGGTGCCGCGCCGCTTGCGGGCAAACCAGCCCTGGCCGGATGGGATCGAAGTGCTGGAAGCGCGCTCATTATCCCAGGCTCTGAAATTTGCATTATTGGAAGAATCGATTTAAGCGCGGTCTACCGTATCCCTTCTTATCCCCTATCCTCTCAGGTAAAATGCAGAATTGGCACTCAAAATTTGATTTTATCCCTACCTTCCACATCAGCCCCATCCCAATCTATGGCGACCTGATCCTGGCCCCCATGGAAGGCTTTTCTGATCTGCCCTTCCGTTCCATTTGCCGTGAGA
>Ga0180438_10010488_pt1 | contig 11359 bp, 9 predicted proteins | sample SS_ome_12_FD_132455 | JGI IMG/M metagenome (GOLD analysis project Ga0180438, IMG submission 132455) | Hypersaline lake sediment archaeal communities from the Salton Sea, California, USA - SS_3_D_2 metaG | ecosystem: Environmental > Aquatic > Non-marine Saline and Alkaline > Hypersaline >...
AAGGCCCGGCCGGCGAAAGAGTGGCCGGCGTCTCTGCCACCTTGGACGTAGCGCGAGCCGACGGCCAGGTCACATTCGGCCAGGGCCTCGACCAATTCGGGCAGCTTTTCTGGGGGCATGGACAGATCGCAGTCCATCCAGGCGATGACCCTGCCTTTGGCGCGGGCGATGCCGGCATTGAGGGCCGAGGTCAGCCCCCGCTCATCGGTCCGCCGCAGCAACTCGATCCGCTGGTCGTGAGCGGCCATCTCCTCAACCACCCGCCAGGTGCCATCGGGCGAATCGTCGTCCACCACGATGATCCGGGTAGGCTGGTCCAGGTTGGCCAGGATGGCCTCAATCAGCGGGCCGATGTTGTCCCTTTCGTTATAGGTGGGCAGCACTACCGATACTTCAGGCATGGTCGCGGGCTCTTTCCTAACGCTGTTGCGGCCCAGGCGGTACAGGTCAAATGGCCAGGCCTACGTCTACAGGAATTCAACAGGCCCTATTGTACATCCTAACTGTGATTTTTGCAACCATCATGTGGAGGGCGAAGAAAGACGCCACAACTCTTTACACATCAACTAGCGAGGGGCGCCCAAGAAGGCAAAGCCTTGGACCAATTTCAGGACGGGTGGCAAAAAGAGTTGAGGGAAGAGGCCCAACGCCAGGCAGAGGAGGGTCAGGATCAGCAACGTGGCTGCTGTGGGTAAGTACTGCAACAGTGGTATGGGTTCGCGCTCCCATTCGAGTTTGGCGTCCGGTCTGAGAAGAGCAAGCAGGCCGCGCCAGCAGCCGAGAGCGGCGGCTCCTCCGCTGAGGATCAGAGCGATGGCGTAAAGGGGGTTCTGCTGGTAAACCAGGCGGTAAATGGGCCAGCGGCCAGCAAAACCACCGGTGAGGGGGAAACCAGCCAGCGAGAGCAGACCGACCAGAAGGCCAGCGCTGACCAGGGGCATCCGCCGGGCCATATTGTTCAAATCGGCAAAGGCATCGCTGGGGGCGTAGCGGCGCAGGGTTGCCAGTCCCACACTGGCCAGAACCAAAGCCAGGGAGCGGTTGACGAGTTGCAAAGCCGTGGCCGCCAGACCCTCCATGGAGGCCGTTCCCAGGCCCAGCAGAAGGCAGCCCAGGTCGTTCAAGGCAACATAGGCCAGCAGTCGCCCCAAGTCCCGCTGGCCCACGGCCAGGAGCCCGCCAACCAAGGCCGTCAACAGGCCGCCTACAGTCAAGAGTTGAAAGGCCTGATTGTCGGCGATCAACCACGGGTGTCGTTGGAAGAGGTTTGTCAGGAGCAAAAAGAGAACCGGATGGACGGTGCCAATCAGGAAGGCGGTGACTGCCGGAGGAGCTTCGGCAGCCACGGCTGGCAGCCAGGCCTGAAAGGGCACCGCCCCCAGCAGGATGGCGAAACCCAGGGCTAGAAGGGTGACGGCTGGCTCAGCGAGAGCAACATTGTGCGGGTAGCGGGCGTAGAGATCAAACAACCAGGCCACGACCAGGAAGCAGGGCAGAGCCAGAGCGGTCATGACCAGATACCTCAGGCTCGCTCGGGTCGAGCCCTGTCGGTCGCTCTGGATAGCAAAGACAGCGACGATGGCCGTTATTTCCAGCAACAGGGCGGCAAAAAGGAAAAGGCGTATCGTGGCCGCACCGCTGAGGAGACCCAGGATGGCCAGGCCGAAGGGAATAAAGGCGGTGTCCTGAGCCTGTTTGGAGGATGAACTCTGAGAAGTAAGCCAGGCACAGAGGAAGAGAATGGCGGCCGTGACAAGAATAAAGACGACGACCATCTGGCTGGGGTGATCCAGGACCAACTCTCGCCCCAACACATAGATCGGCTCATCGAGGGGCAGGCGGAGGCAGAGGCCAGCCGTGACCAGTGCCGTAACGGAGGCCGAAAGGGATGCTGCCGCAGGCCAGCGCCGCAAGAAGTAAACCACGGGGGCCATGGCCAGAGGCAAGATGATGAGAGGCAGGGGGCCAGCCGTCAATGGATCAAGGATTGGAAATCCCTGGCTCAAGTTGAAAAGTGCCCGCAGGCACTGAATTGTTGTCACTGCTCCCCTACCCGTTCCACCTCCCTGGCCGAGGCAAGATAGGCGATGGCCAAAGCCATGAAGAGGTTAACGATCCCTAAAAAACCAACCACGCTCAGACTGCTTTCCAGGCCAGCGTAGAACAACTCAAAGCCGGCCATAAAGGTCAAAAGACCCAGGCCAGCTTTCAAAGGGTCCGCAGTCAAGACCATCGTTAAAAGCCCTATCAGGGCCAGCCAGTAACTGGCAAAGCCGATGTCCCTGGGCACCTCAGGCAGTGGGTGGCTGTTCAGCAAGCTGGCGGTCACCAATCCTGTCAGGATGACGGCCAGGAGGCGGAAAGGCAAGCCCACAGGGAACACTTCCCATACGACGGGCTTGCTCTTTCGTCTGCCCCAGCGGACGCGACGGGCTGTCAGGTACAGGATAGGGCAGATGAGAGCGCCGATCAACGCTTTGACCGTAGCCACTTCAGGGGGAATCAACCGGGTCAACAGGAATCCCACTAAAAGATATTGGGCCAGCAGCGCCGCCAGTGAAACGCGCCAATCCCGGAGCACGATGATGAGGCTGGCGGTGACAACCAGGCCAGCCACCGCCGGGCCGGCCGTCAGGAAGGACAGCCTGGCTATGATTTCAGACAAAGTGGGCATGGCTCTACCTCAGCCAACTCTTGCCAGCAGGTGGGTGTACTTCAGCCCGCTGCCGGTGTTGAAGAGGACGATCCGTTCTTCCGTTCCGACCAGATCCCTCTCTTTTAGCTTTACCAGAGCGGCCAGGGTGGCGGCTCCCTCAGGGCAGGGGAAAATCCCCTCTTTCCGGGCCATCTCCCGTTGGGCGGTCAGGATCTCCTCGTCACTGACGGCGACAGCCAGACCACCGCTTTCCCTTATGACTCTCAGGATAGCGAAATCAGCGAGGGCCTTGGGAACTTTGAGGCCAGAAGCTATGGTCTCTGCGTCCTGCCAGGTTTTGCTTTCCGCCTTGCCCTCACGAAAGGCTTCGACGATGGGAGCACATCCCGCTGCTTGCACAGCGATCATGCGGGGGCGAGCCCACCCGATCCAGCCCAGTTGGCTCATCTCAGCAAAGGCTTTCCACATGCCGATGAGTCCCGTGCCGCCACCAGTGGGATAGATGACGACCTCTGGCAACTCCCATCCCAACTGTTCCGCTATCTCGTAGCCCATGGTCTTTTTGCCCTCCACCCGGTACGGTTCCCACATGGTGGAGATATTAAACCAGCCTTTCTCCCTGGCTTCCCGGGAAGCCAGCTTCCCAGCGTCCGTGATGAACCCTTCCACCAAATGAACGTCGGCCCCTGCCATCTGGCATTCGCGGATGTTGGGCTGGGGGGTGTCTTGGGGCATAAAGATGTGAGCCCTCACTCCCACGCGGGCTGCGTAGGCAGCCAAAGCCCCTCCCGCATTGCCTGCAGAGGGTATAACAATCTCCCGCACACCCAACTCGTAGGCCTTGGCCACGGCTACAGCCAGACCTCGGGCTTTGAAGCTGCCAGTGATATTTTGAGATTCGTCCTTGATGTACAGGTGGCTGAGCCCCAGGTCCTTTCCCAGGCGTTTCGTTTTGATCAAGGGGGTAAAGCCCTCGCCCAAACTGACCATGTTCTCCAGTTCGATAACGGGCAGGAGTTCTTGGTAGCGCCACAACGAGGGCGGCCGCTCTGCCAGTTCCTCTTTTGTCAACTCGGCCGCCGCCCGTTTCAGATCGTAGCGGGCGAAGAGGGGGGCACCGCAGGGGCATAGATTCTGCACTATGTCGGCCGGGAAATCCCGCTCGCATTCGGGACATTCAAGGTGGGTCAGAAAGCTCATGCAAGGCATTATATCATAACCTGGCCTGATTTGCCAAGGTGATATCAACACACGGAAATATCGGCAAGTCACCAGCACCAAGAAGCGGAACCCAAGCGATTTAAAGGGAGCAGCTTACGATGCAAATTCTGTTTTGAAAACCCCTCGAGTCTTGGCCGGCGTCACCGAAAATCACATGGCTCTTTCCAACAAGGAGACGAAATCGGCGTAGCTGGTGGGGCGCGGGTTGCCGCGATTAGCACCCCCCTCCGCTGCCGCCAGACGCGCGATCTCCGCCACGTCTTCCCTCCGCAACCCAAGCTCGCCCAGTCCCTGGCCAAGCCCCACGTCCCGACACAGCCACTTCACCGCCAGAGCTGCTTTCCCGGCCGCCAGGTCCGGCGGAAAGCCCCGGACGTCCTCTCCCAACGCCTCAGCCACCCACGAAAATTTCTCCACAGCCGCGGGCGCGTTGAACTCTATGACGGCTGCCAGGACCTCAGCCACAGCCTGGCCATGGCCCAGGCCCAGCCTGGGCCCCAGGTGACGAGCCAGGGCGTGGGCGTTGCCCAAGGCCGAGTTGCTGAAGGCCATGCCAGCCATCGTGCTGGCCGTGAGCATCCCCAACGCCGCTTCTCCGTCATCTCGCCGGGCCACAAACAGGCGCAGGTGAGCCCCGATAAGCTCGATAGCTCCCCGGGCCAGGACATCGCTGAAAGGGTTGGCCAACGTGGAGACGTAGGCTTCGATAGCGTGGGCCAGCGCATCCAAGCCACCGGCCGCGGCCACCGCGGCCGGCAGTGAGGCCAGGAGTTCCGGATCCAAGATAGCTACCCTAGGGCGGTAGCCGCCGCAGCGGACAGCCATCTTGGTCTGCCGCGCCTCATCGGTGATCACCGCGCCAGTGGTCACCTCGGCTCCAGAGCCGGCCGTGGTAGGCAGGGCCACCACCGGCAGAGGCGGAAGACAGGATTTCTCCACGCCGTCATAGTCGGACAGGCTTCCGCCGTTGGTGGCGAGAAGGGCCGTGGCCTTGGCCGCGTCTATGGCGCTCCCACCGCCCAGGGCCACCAGGGCGTCGCATCTTTTCTCCTGTACCAGAGCCAGCGCCCGCTGTACCACCCTCGTCCCCGGCTCAGCAACGATCTCTGTGAAGAGCAAGAAGGACACCCCCGCCGATTGGAGAGCTCTGACGACATCGTCCAGGACACCCACTTGGGCCAAAGCCGCGTCGGCCACGATCAACACGTGATGAGCTCCCAGCGCAGCCAGTTCCCCGGCCACCTGATGGCGAGCCCCGGGGCCGCAGACGATGCGGGTCGGCACAGCGAAAGAATTGAGATGATCGGTCATCATGAAGTGAAAAGATGACAGGCCACTTGATGATCAGGGGAGACTTCTATGAACTGGGGTTCTTCCTCTTCGCAAATGGCCCCAATCTTGCGGAAGCAACGGGGGTGAAAGCGGCAACCAGACGGGGGGTTGATAGGGCTGGGCACTACGCCTTCCAGGATGATGCGTGTCCGGCGGTATGCCCTGTCCACGATGGGGATGGCTGCCAGCAGAGCCTGGGTGTAGGGGTGCTGGGGGTGGGCGAAGAGCTCGTCGGTGGGGGCCTGCTCGACGATCTTGCCCAGATACATCACCGACACCCGGTCGCTGATATAGTGGACGACGCTGAGATCGTGGGAGATGAACAGGTAGGTCAGGTCCAGTTCCTCTTGCAACTCTTCCAGCAGGTTGATCACCTGGGCCTGGATGGAGACGTCTAGTGAGGAGACTGGCTCGTCGGCGACGATGAATTGGGGGCGCATGGCCACCGCCCGGGCGATGCCGATGCGTTGCCGCTGCCCACCAGAGAACTGGTGGGGGTAGGAATCAATGTGGCGGCTGGAGAGCCCCACCCGCTCCAGGAGCCTCATCACCTCCTCGTCCCGCTCCACCGGATCGGTGAGGCCGCGCTTGCGCAGAGGCACAGAGACAATGTCCCGCACAGTTTTGCGCGGGTTGAGGGAGGAGTAGGGGTTCTGAAAGATGATCTGTGCCGTGCGGTGAAAGTCAGCCGCAACGAGAGGTCGCCCATTAGAGGAAGGTGATTCCCCTTCCAAAGTCCGCCGTTGCGGCACCTTGGCCTCGCGCTCCGCGGCGCGTCGGCTGCTCACTACCTCCCGCCCCCTGAAGAGAATCTGGCCCTCAGTGGGCTCGTATAAGCGGACGAGCACCCGGCCCAGGGTGGTTTTGCCGCAGCCGCTCTCCCCCACCAAGCCCAGGGTCTCACCGGGCTTGATCTGCAAATCCACACCATCCACCGCCTGCACGACAATGTCCTGCTTGTGTAACAACCAACGAGCCAGCAAGCTGATTGGGATGAAAAAGTATTTCTTGAGCCCTTTCGCTTCGACCAGGGGTTTCTTTTCGGATGTCGTCACGTTTCACCTCGTTATTCGTACAGTACGCAGCGGGCCAGACGACCAGGACCCACTTCATATAAAGGGATGGCATGGCCAACGCAGCCGTCATGGACGTGAGGGCAGCGCGGCGCGAAAGCGCAGCCGGGGGGCAGGTCAATCAGGTCAGGCACAGTGCCGGGGATAGGCTGGATACGACGGCGCGTGGCGGTGATACGGGGAATGCAGGCCAGCAGCCCCTGAGTGTAAGGGTGCTTGGGGTCCTCGATGAGCGGGTCAGTAGGCCCGCGCTCTACAATTCGTCCGGCGTACATCACCGCGATCTCTTGGCAAAACTCGGCAGCCAGCCCCAGGTCGTGGGTCACCAGAATGATGGCCGTGCCATGGTCCCGATTGATGCGCTTGAGCAACTCCAAGATCTGCGCCTGCACAGTGACGTCCAGGGCTGTAGTGGGCTCGTCGGCCAGCAGAATCTGAGGCTCGCAGGAAAGGGCGATGGCGATGAGGGCCCGCTGCTGCATCCCGCCCGAATACTCGTGAGGATAGCGATGGGACGCCTCTTCGGGAGTCGGGATGCCTACTTCACCCAATAGTCGGAGCACTCGCTGCCGCTCGGCTCGTCCCCGAGCATGGTCAAAGGGCCAGGGCAGACGTGACCCGGCGCCGTTCATGAGACCGTGGATGCGCAGGCTCTCGCGGATCTGCTCACCGATGGGAAAGACGGGGTTGAGGGTAGTCATCGGATCCTGAAAGATCATGGCGATTTCCTTGCCCCGGATCCCCCGCAGTTCTGCGCCTGGGGCCCCTACCAGGTTACGCCCCTTAAAGCGCACCTCGCCGGCCACGATCTGACCGGGATAGGGCACCAACCCCAGGATAGAGAGCATGGTCATGCTCTTGCCTGATCCCGATTCGCCCACCAGCCCCATGATCTGGCCGCGCTCCAGGCCCAGGGTCAGGCCAGTGACGGCCTGTACCCGCCCCCGCTTGAGGGAAAAGACCGTAGTCAGGCCTTCCAGTTCCAGCAGCGGTGGGGACGTGATGCTCACAGGTTGATCTTGCACTTGAAAGTACCTCCTTGCTTCTCCTAGAAACCAGGTTTTTCATCAACCAAAAACCTGGTTTCTGATCCCTAATGAGCCTCAGCCTCTTTCACGATCTCATCGAGCTGCGCAACGACGCCGTCGGCCAGCGGCGGGGGGCGATGCTCGGCCAGGATGCGGCGGGCTTTTTCTCGGGCTCGGGTTCTCATATCGGGCGCGCCGGCCGCCTCCCACGCCTCCCGGGGCTCGCGGCTGATCAGGTCAGGGATCAGCAACTCGTCCTGGAAATGACGGCGGGTATGATCTGTGGCCAGGAAAGCGCCCCCCGGCCCGACTTGGTGGATCAAGTCGAGGGCCAGGGCCTCATCGTCTGTGTTGATCCCTCGCAGGCAGCGCTCGATGATGCTCAATATCGTCTCGTCAATGACCAGTTGTTCCAGGCTAAAGGTCATCTTGGTTTCCAGGGTGGTGAGGTTGACTAGGTCAACGCCCGCCAGTGCTGGAAGCAGAAGGGTCATCAACCTTTCCATCGTAGCCTGGGCGCCCGGCAAATGGGCGTCGGTGCCGCTGCTCATGAGGCAGGGCAACCCGGAGCGCCTGGCCAACTGGGCCACCGCGGCCCCCAACAGTCCGATCTCCATTGCGCCGGACAGGTTGGCCCCGCTGCGCATGTCCGGCACCGACGACGACATGCCATAGACCACAGGCGTGCCCGGCCGGATCAACTGGGCGATGGCCCCCAGGGCCAGGATCTCGGCGTGGGTCATCACCAACTCGCCGGGCAGGGTTACCGGTGCGGTGAAACCAGCTATAGGGTGGGCATGGAGTGTAAGCGGCAAGCCCCGCGAGGCAAAAGCCTGTAGCACAGCCAATTGGCTCTTCACCAACTGCAGCGGAGAGGTGGATTCGGCCAGGGCGGTGATGATGGGGCGCTCTCGCAAAGCCTCCTCTCCCCCTACCACCGCAGCCACCATGGCCAGAACCGATTCAAGGAGTCGTTCGTTGAGGCAGACGTAACCCACGGGCTTGACGGTGTTGGCCAAAGCCAGTCGCACCGCGTGTACGTCAACGGCGGTGACAGGTACGTCTGTCGGCTGAACTGCCATGGTGCTCACACCGTGGACGTGAGGGAGAGCGTCGGCCAACCTTGCGGCATCCGCCGCATCCTGACAGATGGGCTCACGTCGCTGACCGCTGTCCAGGTCGAGGATGCCCGTTGCCCCGCTGGAGGTACGGGCGTGAAGGGGACCCGCGCCCAGGGCCATGGCCTGCTCTCCCAGACGGTTGTAAAGGGTGACCACCGGTGGGGCCTTGGCCAAGGCATTTTCTACCACTTGCGCTGGGATATAGACGCGACGGTCCTCACGGTCCACCCGGCACCCCGCTTCATCCAGCAAGGTCAACACATCATCGTCGCGGATGACGATGCCCGTCTGAGCCAGGACCTGGAGGGCGCTATCATGGATCCGCTCGACTTGATTCTCGGTGAGGGCATAGAGACAGGCCCTCTTGAGGCCAGTTCGATCAAGTCCAGGCATCGCCCATCTCTCACTCGACCTTGAGCCGGGGGTCGAGGATGTCGCGCAGCCCCTCGCCGAACAAATTGATGGCCAGCACCAAAATCACGATGGCTATCCCCGGCAGGGTGGACACCCACCAGGAGGTCATCAAATAGTTTCGACCATCGGCGACCATAGAGCCCCAAGCGGGTGTAGGCGGCTGGATGCCCAGACCCAGGAAACTCAGGCTGGCCTCCATGATGATCATAAAGCCCATGCGCAGGGTGCCGAGGACCAGGACAGAGTGAAAGATGTTGGGTATGATTTCTCTCACAATGATGGCGAAACTCGATAGTCCCATCACTTTGGCCGCCTCCACATACTCCTTGGTCTTCTCGGCCAGCATCTCCCCACGTACCAAGCGGAAAAACTCGACCCATCCTTTGAAGGTGAGGGCCGCGATCAGGTTGACGAACCCCGGTCCCAGGAAGGCCATCACCCCAATGGCAAAGATCAGGAAGGGGAAAGCCAGCAACAGGTCGGCAAAGCGGGAAACGACCTGGTCTATCCAACCGCGAAAGTAGCCAGTGATGCAGCCCAGAGCAGCGCCTATCAGTACCGAAATGCCTACCGTCAGGACGCCAACCCACAGGGAGATGCGTGCCCCATAGATAATGCGCGCCAGAAGGTCTCTACCCTGGGCATCCGTTCCCAGCAAGAAGGTTGGCTCACCCCCCTCCTGCCAGGCAGGAGGAAAAAGTCTCACGTTCAGGTCGCCCCTGGTGGGATTTTGGGTGGTCAGGTAGGGGGCAAAAACAGCGGCCAGAACGTAGGCAATGATCACCACCGCCCCCAGCACCGCCGTGGGATGCCGCAAAAACTCTTCCAGGAAATTGAACAGGTTGCGGCGCATGATCCTGAAGCGGATCGTCAGAGGATACCAGAGGCGAGTCAGTGGGGATAGAGTCTGTTCAGATTGCATAGCGATCTTCCTCACAAGGTGATTTTGGGGTTCAGGTAAGTATACAAGATGTCTACGATCAAGTTGGCCATGACAAAGGTGAAGGCATAGACCATCACCGCGCCTTGCACCAGGGGAAAGTCGCGGTTAAAGATGGCCTCCACCACCACTCGCCCTAACCCCGGCCAGGCAAAGACCGTCTCCACGATCATGTTGCCGCCCAGGAGGACCCCCACCTGGATGCCCACCACAGTGACCATTGGGATCAAAGCGTTGCGCAAAGCGTGCTTCACCACCACCAGGAACTCTAACTGACCCTTAGCCCGGGCCAGGGTGATATAGTCCTGGCGCAAGACCTCCAACATGCTGGAGCGTAGGACGCGGGCCACGATGGCTGCCAAGGCCGCCCCCAGGGTGATGGAGGGCAGAGCGAGATGGCGGAGGCTGCTGACCAGAGCTGCCTTGTTGCCGGTGATGATGCTGTCCAGCACATAGAGGCCGGTGACCCCCACCAGCTCCGCGTCGTAGTCAATGCGGCCGGAAACCGGCAGCCACCTGAGGCGCACGGAGAACAGGAGGATCATGATAATACCCAGCCAAAAGGCAGGCATGGAGATACCCAGAAAAGCCCCGGCCATGCTCAGGCGGTCAACGAGGGAATACTGCCTGACAGCAGAGATGACCCCGATGGGAATAGCGATGACCAGGCCGACGAGCAGAGCGCCCAGCGCCAGCTCGATAGTGGCCGGCAAGTGCTCGCCGATCAGTTCAGCGACAGGCTTGCGTTTGATGTACGAATTGCCCAGGTCCCCTCGCAGCACGCCCCCCAGATAAATAAAAAGCTGGCTGTCCAAGGGGTTCCCTCCTTGGAGGTTCAAGATGAGGGGTTTGTCCAGATGGAACTCCCGGCGCAGGTTCTCGATCTCCCCGGGGGAGACGGAGGCGTCGCCCATCATAATGTCCACCGGATCGCCAGGGGTCAGACGCATAAAGATAAAGACGATGATGGCCACGCCCAGCATGATGGGGATGGTGGCCAGAATGCGTTCCAAAACCTTGATGGCTCGCATGAGAACAGCTCCTGGGGTTAGAGTCAGAGGGGTAACCGTTTAGCCGCCCCATCGGGGGTATGACAACACCGGCCGGAGCGAGCGCTGATTGAGTAGCGGAGCGTATCGAAATCAAGCGAGCGGGGCCGTATGCACAACCCGCTTGGTCTCGATACGTCGCTCCGCTCCTACTCGACCGGCGCTGGCCTCGCCCCCCTGAACGGATACAAACAGGGAATCAGGAGCACTCCTGATCCCTGATTCCCTGATTCGGCATTGTTGCGCCGTAAACGGACAGCTTGGTTCTACGGCTTCAACCACACGTCGTGCAGGTTGAGGCGGCTGTCGGGGCTGGGCGCCCAGTTCATGACCTTGGCCGAGCAAGCCTCGATCTCCTCGGGCAGGAAGAGGAACACAGCCGGCGCTTCTTCGTAGACGATGCGCTGGGCCTCATCGTAGATCTCGTGACGCTTGGCCACGTCAGGCTCGACCTCGCCCATCTCGATCAGCTCATCCACCCGAGGGTTGGAGTAGGTGGAAAAGTTGCCGCGGCCGTTGACTTTG
>Ga0180438_10010491_pt1 | contig 11357 bp, 8 predicted proteins | sample SS_ome_12_FD_132455 | JGI IMG/M metagenome (GOLD analysis project Ga0180438, IMG submission 132455) | Hypersaline lake sediment archaeal communities from the Salton Sea, California, USA - SS_3_D_2 metaG | ecosystem: Environmental > Aquatic > Non-marine Saline and Alkaline > Hypersaline >...
CGGCACGTACTTCTTGAACAGCGGCCGGTCGCGGTCGTAGAGTTCGGGCCGCGTGAAGTAGTGGCCTTGGGAGGCGTTGTGGCTGAAAAAGCCGGGGAACATGCCGTAGGCCAGGCAACGCTTCATGTACTTCTCGACCAGCTCGTGCGAGAAGCTCTCGAAAGGGGTGTTCATCAGAAAACAGTAGGGCTTGCCCTTGCACATGGCGCGTCGATAGAGCAACTCGGCGTCGGACATGGGCCGCCACTGTCCGCCCGGGTTCCAGTTCGTCTCGCTGCCCATCACTTCCAGTAGCGGGGCCAGCCAGCAGAGCCGAATCGGCGTCGAGTTGGCCATCATCAGCTTGCCCATGCCGTGCACGTCGTCGGCGACCGCGCGGACGTACTCGAACGTCACCAGCCCGCGGAAGATGGCCGGCCTGCGCTCGTCGAGCGAGAACGTCAGCGGAGTGTCGGTTGCGGCGAAGTGGTCGCGGCGGAAATCGAGTTCGTCGGTCACGTAGCCTTCGCTGGAGTCGATGTACTCGCCGTCGAGGTCGCCCGAACGGCGGGCGCCGTAGAGTCTCTCGCGCAGGGCGGCGTTCCATTTGTTCTTGAAATCGGTCACCTCACCGCGGACGCCGGGCATCGAGTTGATGCTCCACACGGCGCCGTCGCACCAGGGCGTATCGCGGAGCCGGGCCACGAACCGGCCCGAGGCGTCGTGAAATCCGCTGCTCAACAGGGCCTTGGCCCGGGCGTCGCCCTTTTCTTCTGCCAGCCGCTTTGCTTCGGCCAGGGCCGCCTCCACGGTCCGCGGCATCTGCTCGGACATCCGCATCCACCAGGTCATCGGCTCGGTATAGCGGAAGGTGATCATGCCGTGTTGGTCGTCCCACCCCGTTTCGTTGTTGCCCTCCTTGAACTTGAACCCGAAATCCTCCCAGCCGTCCACCTGGCTGATCCGGGCAAACGGCATCCAGAGGCCTTGCTGCGGCGTGCGGCAGCGAAAGTGGTCGGGGAACAGCTCATAGTAGCGAGCCAACGCCCCGCGAAAACCGCACGCCGGGTCGAACGCATAGCGGCAGAACTTCAGCCGGGCCGTCGGTTTCTCGGGCGTTAAGCCGACGTCGTAGGCGAGGTACAATTCACCGCTGCCGGCGTTGTAGGCGATGCGGAAGAAGGCGGGTCGGGCCATGTCGATCCCCAAGGCAACGCCCCGGTCTCCCGCAGCAACGGCTCCCAGGGGATAACGCGACAGCCGCCCGTTGGAGCCCACGCGAAACCGGCCGGCGTTGATGTACTCGCGCCGCGGCTGGACGACGCTGCTGGTGCGCGGGCCGTGCAGCCATTGAAGGTGGTCCCCCTTGACGGGCACGGCGTAGACGAGCGTTACGGCGCGGTCTCGGCTCGTGGTGTCGCTGAGCGTGACGTCGAACGACGTGACGCCGTCTCGGGCCGTTGTTTTCCACTGGAGCTTCAGCCCCAAGGCCTCGGGGTCGATACGGACGAAGTCGGAGCCGGCGGCCACGTCGCGGACCTGAAACCCTTCCTCCGGTTGCTGGTGCGGCGTGACGGCCACGCCGTCGAACAGGGTCGCCCCGCCCGGTGCCCGGACGACCTGCAACTGGGGATCGCGAAACCACGCCTTGCCGCCGTGACCCCGCATGAGCATGTAGAAGCTGACCTGCTTGATCGGCTTTTCGGGAATCACCAGCACCTGTCGTCGCTGCCAGTCGTGCGTGCCGGTGTCGAACGGAGCGGCCTGGCCCCAGAGCGTCGTGCCGTCGGCATAGAGCAGGTCGAGATAGAGAGCATAATTATTGTCGGGTGAGCCGGTCACGCCTTCGGCCCTGCTCTGGGCGACCGCCACGATCGGTTCGGGCCGGGTCTGGTTGAGCACAACCGTTTGTCCCACGCCGCGTTGTGCCCGGGGATCGGTGCCGTTGTCGCAAACGAACCACTCATCTTCACGGGCAAACCCCTTCTGCCAGGGTCGCCAGGCGTCAAGTTTCAGGAGATTCTCGCCACTTCGGTCAGGTTTCAGGACGGATTTAGCGATCGGTTCGCTTGCTCGGAGAGAGAACGTGGCGATCAGGAGAACGGCAAACGAGAGCAAATGGCGAATCTGCATGATTGACTCCTGGGCCAGAAAAAGGAAGAAAAGGGGACATCACTCATATTGGGAACGAAAAAGAGGCAGATCTACACGAAATATCAGTGATGTCCCCTTTTCTTATTGAATCTCGAAGATCGCTTCGATTTCGACCGGTACGCCCAGCGGCAAGGAGTTCGCGCCTAGGGCACTGCGGGCGCCGATGCCGGCTTCGGGTCCGAATACCTTGATCAACAACTCGCTGCAGCCGTTGATCACCGCCGGCTGCTCGGTGAACTCCGGAGTGCAGTTGACCACGCCCAATACTTTGACCAGCCGGCGGACCCGATCCAGCGTGCCAAGCTCGTTGCGCAAGGTCGCCAGGATGGCCAGGGCCGCCTGTCGGGCCGCCTGATAACCGGCGTCCTTGTCCAGATCCTCGCCGATGCGGCCGGTGGTGAGCGATCCGTCGGTTGCGACCGGCAGATGGCCCGCCGTGTAGGCCAGGTTGCCGACGATCACCAGCGGCCGGTAAACGCCTTTGGGTTCGGGTGCCGGGGGAAGCTGCAAGCCGAGTTCGGCGAGTTTGCTTTCGGCGCTCATGGATCGGGCTCCTCGGTAGGGCGCGTGCAACCGGGAAGGGGACAGTCCCATTTTCGCTGCGCGAAAATTGGGACAGTCCCCAGGCGGCTATTTCTTGTCCACTTTCTTTCCGTGGAGCTTGAAATCGTCCCAGTTGCCGTTGTCGTCGAACGAGCCCAGGCCGACCTGGCCCGGACCGAACGTCTTGTCTTCGGCAACCATCACCGGTTTCTTCATATCGTCGAAGTAGATCTCGATCGCGCCGTCGTTGACGCGGCGGACGATCTTCACGTCGTGCCACCCGTCGTCCCAAGGGATGCCGGGCGACTTGTTCTTGGTGATCATCACCCGGTCGGCGGCGTTGACGATCATGATCTGGCTGGAGTGCGGATCGGGCCGCGCGCCGAGGTGCACGTAATAAAAGTGGGCCGGGTCCTGGTAGTTGAAGAACAGGCACATGTCGCGATGCGCCCCGGCGCCCTTGTTGGTGCTCTGCACCTTCACCTTCAGCACGAAATCGCCGACGCGGACGTCGTTCAACAGCGAGATGTTCAGCGGGCTGCGATGAGGTGGACTGTACTTGCTGGTCTGGAACTGGTTGTAGACTTTGCCGCGATCCGTCTCGGTGATCTTCCAGGCCTTCGGATCGGTCGGTTGCCAGTGGCCTGCTCCCTTTTCGAAATCGTCCTCAAAGGCCAACGGCAGCTCGCCCTTCTCGGCCCCCAGCGCGTCGGCAGCGACGGCGGGCGTTAACACGATGGCAAGAATCAACAGACAGCGCAACATGACGGCGTCCTCCAGATGGGTGAGCGATGATTGAAATCCGCTCACCACCATAGCACCGCGGGGGCCGTCAGTCAATCACCTTGTTCAGCGGATACTCGACGATTCCCCGGGCGCCGGCGGCCTTCAGCCGGGGGATGATGTGGCGGACGATCGACTCGTCGAGGATCGTGATCACGTCGACCCAGTCCTCGTCGGCCAGGTTGGAAATGGTCGGCTTCTGCAAGGCCGGCAGCAAGGCCAGCACCTGCTTGAGGTTCGACCGCGGCACGTTGACCATCAGCCCCACTTTCCCCTCGGCGGCCATGGCCCCCTTGAGCATTAGGGCCATGTCGTCGATCTTCTGCTTCTTCCACGAGTCGGCGTAGGCCTGGTGGTTGGCGATGAAGCGGGTCGTGCTCTGCAGCACCTCATCGACGATCCGCAGGTCGTTCGCCCGCAGCGAGCTGCCGGTCTCGGTCACCTCGACGATGGCGTCGGCCAGCTTGGGCGGTTTGACTTCGGTGGCCCCCCAGCTGAATTCGACTTTGGCCTTCACGCCGTGCTTTTCGAGGTAGCTGGTCGTCAGCCCGACCGCTTCGGTGGCGATCCGTTTCCCCTGGAGATCCTTGACGGACTGCACGGGCGAGTCGTTGGGCACACAAAGCACCCAGCGGACCGGGCGGCGGCTCACCTTGGAGAAGACCAACTCGGCCACTTCATGCACGTCGGCCCCGTTCTCGGTGATCCAGTCGTGGCCCGTCAAGCCGGCGTCCAACACGCCGTCTTCCACGTAACGTGCCATCTCCTGGGCGCGAATCAACAGGCACTCGATCTCGTCGTCGTCGATGGTCGGATAGTAGCTCCGCGAGTTGAACGTGATCTTGTAGCCGGCCCGGCGGAACAGCTCGGCGGTGGCCTGTTGTAGACTCCCGGCAGGAATTCCGAGTTTCAAAAGATTCGCCATCTATCTCTTCTCCCTCACTGCGAAGCCGCAAGCGGCAACCACTCACTAACCACTATCCACTACTTCTTCCCATACACCTCATCCGGATCAAACACGCGCCTGCCGATCACCTTGAGCCCCTCGGGCGTCACCTGGCGGAAGAAGCAGCTCCGGTATCCTTCGTGACAGGCGGCGTCGCCGATTTGTTCGACCTTCAGCAGGATCGTGTCGCGGTCGCAATCGAGGTAGATGGCGCGAACGTGCTGGACATTGCCGCTTTCTTCGCCTTTGCGCCACAGTTTTTTCCGGCTGCGGCTGTAATAGACGGCCCGGCCGCTGGCCACGGTCTCGGCGTAGCTCTCGGCGTTCATATAGGCCATCATCAGGACCTCGCCGGTCTCGGCATCCTGGGCGATGGCCGGCAAGAGGCGGTCGGGGGGCGAGAAGTCGGGGCCGTCTTCGGGTGTTTGGGGCATCTTTGAGCCTCGCAACGAAAACTCTCATGGGGGACGGATCGTCCACCCGATTCTTAGGAGGATCGGGCGATACGCGTCTTGCCGGCTCCCCAGGTTCGCCGTGCCGGCACATTCGGAACCTTCCAGGATAGTCCGCCGGAAGCCCGGTGGCCAGGGCCCAAGGGAAAATCGGCCGGTTTTTTCACGGATTTGGGCGCCTCGGGCCGGCGATCCGTCCGGCGGCCACCTTTTTCCCCAAAGACGCGGCCACGTGAACGGAATGATCGACCAGTCCGGTACGAATCGCACAACAAGGCCGCTGGCGGCTTGGCTATAGCACCCCGGGCTTGAGGTCCGACATGTACTACCAGCGCGACGTCTTCCCTCCCTCCCGAAAGGAACACCTCGTGGAACGCTCACTCTCGGTCCTGATGCCGGTTCACAACGCCCAGTCCTCGCTTGCGGCCACGGTGCAGCAGGTACTTGAAGTGGTTTCGGAACTGACCGAAACGTTCGAACTGGTGATCATCGACGACGGTTCGGACGACGCGACCAGCGAAGTGGCCCACGAGTTGACGCACCACTACCCTCAGGTCCACGCCGTTTTTCACCGCCATTGCCAGGGCCGCGAGGCGGCCATACGCAGCGGATTTCAGCACAGCACGGGCGAAATCATCTTCCTCTGCGACGAAATCAGCGAGGCGACGCTCGGTGAGACGGCCAAGCTGTGGCGGGCGGCCTGCCATCGCGAGCCCGCCGTGGAGATCCCGGCACGCAGCGGCGACAAGTGGGCGCGCGTCAGCGCGGGTCACCCGATCGGCGAGTCGGGCAACCAGATGGTCGACCGCAAGACGATGGAAAAGGTGCAACGAGCGAGCCAGCCCAGTGGCCCCAACTACCTGGCCCGGCTGAGAAACTTCGCCTGGGACGAATAACGCTCGCCTTCGTTTTTCTTAAGCGCAAAGCCGGGATTTTCTGCTCGGTGCTCGGCGTACGTCACACCGGGTGGTGGTGCACCTGCCGAAAGCGTTATCTGGACGAATCGGAATCGGCGCCGCCACGGCCGCCGACCAGCTCGGTCTCACCACCCGTTGGTATTGCCCGGGCTCTCGGCGCTAGTTTACACGAACTTCCGCTTGTGGTATGATGATCGGCAAGAGGAGGTGTCTTTCGGACCAGCTTTTCTCGTTTGCTTTTCAACTTGGCGTTCGCCAACGGGTCAGTAATCGTTGTGGCGTTCGGTTTCGGGCAACCCCGTCACACAGGAAACCGGTTGGTTTTTTGACCGAATCGTCGGTCGGTTTGGTCGTGGAAGCGTGCCGGTTTCCGGGAGCGGCTCACGACGAGTCGTAGAAGAGGAGGCTACTGTCATGAGTATCATGAACTGTAGTGTGTCCGGGCTGGGAAACCCGGACGGAGTGGAGCTTCCCGCCGGCAAACGTGCCCTGCAAAGGCTGGGCGCCGTTCGTCGGTTACAGGGAATCACTCGGCGCACCGTGGCTCGGCATTTGAACGTCGACGTTTCCGAGATCCGTCTGCAGGAGCGGGAAACGGCCGACATGTCGCTGAGCCGGTTGTACGAGTGGCGCAAGGTGCTGGACGTTCCCATCGCGGAGTTGTTGGTGGAGTGCGACGACCCGCTCTCCACACCGGTGCTGAAGCGGGCCCAATTGGTCCGCGTGATGAAAACCGCCCTGGCCATCATCGAAGAGGCCAGGCAACCGTCGATCCGCCGCATGGCCCAAACCATGATCGACCAGCTGACCGAAGTCATGCCCGAACTGAAGGGAGTCGGGCCCTGGCACACCGTGGGCAAGCGCCGCCGCCGCGACGACTACGGCGTGGCCGCCGAACGGCGATTGTCCGACGACGTCTTCATGGATCGGACCGACTGAGGATCGAAAGCGTCCCTATTGCGATGCGTTTGCCGTCCGCGGGAAGAGAGAATCGGCCGGCCCCTTCGGCCCGGCCCGCATTGCTCACGGCCGTGTGCCACTGCTTCGCAGAAGCAGTGACTAGGTGAAAGCTCGCGGCCGGCACTGCTTCTGCGAAGCAGTGGCACACTCTCGAAGGCCTCCCCTCTGGCCCGACGGTCCCGCGCCCGCTAGATCCTGCCACTCCCTGCGGCTGCGGCCCCCGCTTCCCACTTGACCCACCGGGCCAAAAACGGCACCATAGTTGGGTCTCCTGCATGGGAGGGGTCCTCTGCCGCCGCCAAACCCGAGATGACAGGCAGCCGCCATGTCGCTACAAAAACACGACGTCGTCGAGCACTTCGTCCGCTGCTTCGGCGAGCCCCCGCGATGGGTAGTGCGATCTCCCGGCCGCGTCAACCTGATCGGCGAACACACCGACTACAACGAAGGGTTCGTTCTGCCGCTGGCCATCGATCGGGCGATCTGGATCGCGATGCGCGGCCGCGACGACCGCCGCGTCTCCGTCCAGTCGATCGACTACGACGAGTCGGGCGAGTTTGCGCTGGACGGGCTCGCCAACGAAGACTCGGGCTGGATCGAGTATCTCAAGGGAACCGCCTGGAGCCTGCAGGACGCCGGCCACCAGCTGGCCGGCTGGGAAGGCGTGCTGATCGGCGACGTGCCGCTGGGGGCCGGCTTGTCCTCTTCCGCCGCTTTGGAGATGGCCACCGCCCGGGCCTTCGCCGTCGCCGGCGGGCTGGATTGGGAACCGGTCGCCATGGCCAAGCTGGGCCAGCGGGCCGAAAACCAGTGGATCGGCGTGAATTGCGGGATCATGGACCAGTTGATCGCCGCGGCGGGGCAAGCCGGCCACGCCCTGCTGATCGATTGCCGCTCGCTGCAGACCCAGCCGGTCCCCTTCCCTGACGGCGTGGCCGTGGTCGTGCTCGACACGTCGACTCGCCGCGGGCTGGTCGATTCGGAGTACAACGAGCGTCGCTGCCGCTGCGAATCGGCCGCCGAATTCTTCGGCGTCTCGGCGCTGCGCGACGTCGACCTGGAGCTGTTCCAGCGGCTGGCGCCCGACCTGGACGAAACCACCCAGCGACGCGCGTTGCACGTGATCACCGAAAACGACCGCACGTTGCAGGCCGTCGAAGCGATGCAGCGCGGCGAAGTGGAAGCGTTGGGCGTCTTGATGAACAAGAGCCACGAGAGTCTCCGCGACGACTACGAGGTATCGAGCGAAGCGCTGAACGCGATGGTCGAGGCGGCGCAGGGCCATCAGGCCTGCTACGGCGCCCGGATGACCGGGGCGGGCTTCGGCGGCTGTGCCGTGGCGCTGATCGATGGGGACGGGGCCGACGACTTCGTCGAGAAGACGACCGTCGATTACCAGGAAAAGACCGGCCACGCGCCGGCAGTCTACGTCTGCCAGGCGACCAGCGGGGCCGAGGTCGTCCAGAACGAGCAAGGATAAACATCACCATGAAACGACGCGATTTTCTACAAACAGCCGCCATGGGAACCGCCGCGGCGATCCTCGGAAAGACGGGGCTGGCTGCCCCAGGACCCACGGCAAAACAACTCGCCCGCAAGCTGCCGCGATGGCGCGGGTTCAACCTGCTGGAGAAGTTCAACGCCGGCCGCAACGAGCCGTTCGTCGAGTCCGACTTCGCCTGGATGGCCGAGTGGGGATTCGATTTCGTCCGGCTGCCGATGGACTACCGCTGTTGGACCGACCGGAACGATCCGTACCAGCTCGACGAAAAGGTGCTGGGGGAAATCGATCGGGCGGTCGAATACGGCCGCAAGCACGGGATCCACGTCGACTTGAATTTGCACCGTGCGCCCGGCTACACCGTGGCCAGTCCGCCGGAGAAGCTCGACCTCTGGACCGACGAGGAGGCCCAGAAGCAGTTCGACTTCCAGTGGTCGCAGTTTGCCCGGCGGTATCGGGGGATTCCTTCGACGCAAGTGAGTTTCGACCTGGTCAACGAACCGGCCCGACTCGACGTGGCCCGCTACGCCAAGGTCGCCCGCCGCGTGGTGGCGGCCATCCGCAAGGTCGATCCCGAGCGGCTGGTGATCTCCGACGGACTGCAATGGGGTCGCCAGCCGCTGCCGGAGCTGGCCGACCTGGGGATCGCCCAGAGCACCCGCGGCTACGATCCCATGGAAGTGAGCCACTACCAGGCCTCCTGGGTCAACGGCCAGCGCTGGGCCGAGCCGACCTGGCCGTTGAAGCAGGGCAACAAGATCATCGACCGCGAGTGGCTCTACCAGAACAAGATCCTGCCGTGGAAGAAGCTCGCCGAAAAAGGAGTCGGCGTTCACGTGGGCGAATGGGGCTCGTACAACCGGACGCCTCACGACGTGACGCTCCGCTGGATGCGCGACTTTCTCGAGTTGTGGAAGGAAGAGGGCTGGGGCTGGGCCATGTGGAACTTCCGCGGCTCCTTCGGCATCCTCGACAGCCGCCGCAGCGACGTCGCCTATGCCGATTTCCGCGGCCATCAGCTCGACCGCAAGATGCTCGATCTGATCCGGCAGTTCTGAGAACGCGTTCCGCAATTCATTCCAGACTCGGGTCGGCTTGTACGACGGGCCTCCGAGCCCGTCGATTTCCAGCGGCTCCGGTAGCGCTCGACGGCTTCGGAGAGCCGTCGTACCTATCGACAAGTTCTGAGAACTCGTAGTTTCCCGCGGGGCTTTGGAAACCGCAAGAAAGCCGCTGCGCCGCGTGGTTGCGGCAGCTTCGCGGCGTCTTGGATACCCACCACGGCCCTGCTATAATGAAGTCCGTGTGAAAGGTCGATTCACGGGCCGACTCACCCCCTGACAACTTGCCAAATCGGAGTTACGGTGATGAATCGCTTGCCGCTGTGTTTGTTGTTGACCGCCGCATTGGGCCTGGTCGTCTCGTCTGTGTCGGCCGAAGAGTCGGGCCGGGTCGTGTTCGACTTCGAAACCGGCAACCTGCAGGGATGGAAGGTCGTTGAAGGGAAGTTCGCCAAGCTGCTCAACGATCGCGAGATGTTCCGCAATCGTAAAGGCCAGAAGTTCAACAAGCAGGGCAAGTATTTCCTCGACACGGTGGAGCCGGGCGACGACCGTCAAACGGGAATCGTCGAGTCGCCCGTGTTCGTGCTCACCGGGCCCGAAGCCTCGTTTCTCATCGGCGGCGGCCGGCACAACGACACTTACCTGGCCCTCTGCACGCTGGACGGCCGTGAAGTCCTCAAGGCCCAGGGCGTCAACGATGAAGTCTTCCAGCAAGCCACGTGGGACTTGAAGGCCTACGTGGGGAAGCCCGTTTTTCTGAGAATCGTGGACCAGCACCAAAAAGGCTGGGGGCACGTCCTGTTGGACGACTTCCGCGCCCAAGGCCGAATCGACCGACAGGCCACCGAGGCCCGCTTCGCGTCGCTCGAACGACTCCGCCAGGAACGAATCCGGCGACAACTCGTCGAGGCCTCGCAGGCCGCCGAGGAATCGTTGCGCGCGGCCGTTGAAGACCTGATGGCGCATTTCGGCGAGCGATATCCCCTGGGAAGCGAATACCTGGCCCGGCTCGACCGGCTCCAAGCGAAGATCCAACAAGCCGACGGCTCGCAGTACGACAAGCTGCAGCAGGAGCTTGCCGCCCTGAGTCGCGAGGCCCTGATCGCCAATCCGCTGGTCAGCGGTCAGCCGATCTTGTACGCCTGGCGGCCGCAGTACCGATCCGACCACCACAACACGGCCACCATGTTCCAGACCGGCGAGATCAACACCGGCAGCTTCGCCGGCGGCGGGGCCATCAAGGCGATCGACTTCGGCCGCGGCGGCGAGGTGAAAACGCTGCTGCAAATCTCCGACGGCTTGGCCCGCGACCCGGACGTCAGCTACGACGGCAAACGGGTGCTGTTCGCTATGCGGCAGGACCGGAGCGACGATTACCACCTCTACGAAATCAACGCCGACGGCAGCGGCCTGAAACAGCTCACACACGGATCGGGCATCTCCGACATCGACCCGATCTACCTGCCCGACGGCCGGATCTGCTTCGGCTCGACCCGGGAGCCCAAGTTCTGCATGTGCAACCGGCACATCATGTGCAACCTGTTTACGATGGACGCCGACGGGGCCAACGTCCAGCAGATCGGGCACAGCACGCTGCACGAGGGCCATCCGGCCGTGCTGCCCGACGGGCGGATCATCTACGACCGCTGGGAATACGTCGACCGCAACTTCGGCGATGCCCAGGGCGTCTGGACCTGCAATCCCGACGGCACCAACCACGTCGTCTACTGGGGCAACAACACGAACTCGCCGGGCGGTGTGCTCGACAACCGGGCCATCCCGGGCCCAGATTCCGGCCACACGGGGCGGTTCATCTGCAACTTCTCGTCCTGCCACGACCGCCCCTGGGGCGCGCTGGCCATCGTCGACCGGCGGCTCGGCATCGACCTCAACGCCCCGGTCCTCCGAACCTGGCCGCCGGATGCCATCAACCTCGTGGGAAAGGGGAACTACGATACGTACAAGCGGGTCAAACCCAAGTACGAAGACCCGTATCCGCTCAGCGACCGCGTCTTTCTCTGCTCGCGCCAGACCGGACGCGGCGAGCAGATGGGGATC
>Ga0180438_10010492_pt1 | contig 11357 bp, 10 predicted proteins | sample SS_ome_12_FD_132455 | JGI IMG/M metagenome (GOLD analysis project Ga0180438, IMG submission 132455) | Hypersaline lake sediment archaeal communities from the Salton Sea, California, USA - SS_3_D_2 metaG | ecosystem: Environmental > Aquatic > Non-marine Saline and Alkaline > Hypersaline >...
AATCTATTCAAAAGTTTAGCTTTTAGGATACTTGCTTTCAATATACGAGCTAAATTTTCTACAGTATCAAATCCAATAATTTTGCCATAATTTATTAAGGCGATCTTATCGCAAACTTCTGAGATTTCGTAGAGCATATGGGAAGCAACGAAAATTGTTTTCCCTAATGATTGAAGGTGTCGTATGTATTTACGAATTTCAATACGAGCCAGTGGATCCAGACCCGTCTGTGGTTCATCCAATATTATAATCTCAGGATCATGGATAATTGCCTGTATAATCCCTAGTTTCTGAGTCATTCCCTTCGAGAAGTTTTTCACTTTTTCATGTTTCCATTCAGAAAGCTTAAATAGAGAGAGAAGCTCATCGATCCTTGAATTAATTTTATCCCTGGGATATTTCTGAATCTTAGCGAAATATTTAAGCAATTCATAAGCAGTCATATTATAAAAATTGGGGATGTCAATTAAAAATCCCATTTGGCTTACAGTACTTGAAACATGTTCTAGATCTTCTAAATCAGTATGATTTGTTCTGATAAGGATTCTACCATAATTAGGTCTAAGTATTTTTGCAATCATCTTTATAGTTGTTGTTTTTCCAGCTCCATTTGGTCCAACTAAGCCTATAGTTTCACCTCGACATACTTCAAGAGTAATTTTGTCAACAGCAGTAAAATTCCCAAATCTCTTTGTTAAGTTTTCTAATTTAATTACCGTTTCGGTCATTTTAATCGTATTTTTGTTAGATATTTTTAAGTATTTTATTTTCATTCAGATTCTAAATCTGAAAGCTTTTTGTCGATATATTCTAAAAGTCGTTTAAGGCTTTCTACCCGTTCAAGAATAAAGTTCTTTCCAGTAGTTAAGATTTTTAATTTTTCTTCTTTAGGTTTTTCATCAAGATTAGCCAAAAGATTTGCTCTAAGTGCTCCTATAAAAGGGTTATGCATTGTAGATCTATGTACTGGTGGTTTTTCTAATTTAGACCCTCGTAAAATGATATCTAAAAGAGATTCCTGAAAGATGTCTTCATCTACTTCCATAGTAGAGAATAATATAGAGCGCATTGACTCCCTCATTTCTCGCTCCCTTTGAACCATCAATTCTAATGTATCCTTTCCTTTTTGAGTGAGTTCATATACTTTTCGACTATCATCGGAATCTTGAATATCGCTTAGTTTTATAAGCTTCTTCTCTCGTAAATTATTAAGGATAGTATACATTGTAGAGTCTGAAGGGGACCAAAAACCTGATGTTCTCTGTTCTATTAACTTTTTTATCTGATATCCATGATTAGGTTCTTTATTTAAAACTAATAATACAAAAATGTTAATAAAACCTTTTTTCATAGTTTTCTCAAATTTGTTTGCTATCTTTTCAGCCATTATTTTCAACTTCGTGACTTAAAAAATACATCGATCATAGTAGTATATCGGTGACCGAAGTATTTAAACTTTGGTTTTTTAAAATATTAGAAAATCACGAAGAAAAAGAAAATTAAGCGTTAAGTCGCAGTTTGAAGAGTATTATCGTAGTATTACATTCTTATATTATCTTGCTTTTGCTCCTAAATAATAAAAATATCAATGTTTTATATCAATCAAGGTGATTTAGATAAAACTTATAACTTGTCATATCCCCGAAGCCTATTTAAAGGGAATAGAAGAATTAGTTAATATGGAGCTATACCCAAACCGATCGGAAGTTATCAGGGTAGCAATTCGAGATTTACTAAAAACAGAATTAAGTACCATTCTTAGAAAAGAATAAACTCTTCTTTCCTTCTTTTATTATTTTTCTATAACTTATCTAAATATACGTATTTAAAAACTCCTTATCATTTATTAGATTTGAATTAAGCTATGTGGGAATTGTTAATTTGGATTAGCTTATTTATCGGAAGTTATATCGTTATATATTTTGCCGCTGATTTATTTTTGGATAATTTAAAATTAATATGTATAATATATAATTTATCTCCATTGATAATTGGGATGTTAATCCTTGGAATTGACCCTGAGGAGTCTATAGCGTCTATAATTTCAGCTTTTAACGGCTTGCCCTATATTTCAATGGGTAATATTATTGGTAATTCTATAATAGCTATGACTTTACCCTTTTCAATAGCTTTAATGGTTAAACCAATAAAAATTCATTCTGTTTCACCATTTTATATTATTCTTATTTTTCTTTTGATAGTTGTTGTATTTCTAGGATTGATAATCCATATGTTTTTTCTATTTTCAGGCTTATTGGTATTATTATTTTATGCAATTTACTTTATATGGAATATTAAGCATTATTCTAAAAAATTAACAGATAGAGAAAGTTCTGACTTTTTGTTAATAGAGGATACAATTGAACTAGAAAAACCTCAAGAAGTAGTAAAATATAAGAAAGTTCTACTTATCATGATAGGATTTACTTTCATTTTCTTAGGGGGGGAATTATTAATATTTTCTGCAGATAAAATTCTTGAGATCATACAAATATCAGAGGAATTTTTTGGATTTATTATAATAGGGTTTGTGACTAATGTAGAGGAGTTAACATTAGTATTAAAATCAATAAAGAAGGAAGCTACTGAGATAGGGATTGGTGGAATGATAGGAAAAGTGATTTGGAACTTAACTTTCACATATGGAATTAGTAGTATTATTCTTATGACTATAACTTTAAATATTATATTAATTATAAATTTGTTTATCCTATTATTGATTTTTATCGCATATACCTTTTTCTTAAGAAGTAAATTACTAAAAAGAAGTCATGGTGTAATATTACTTTTGATCTTTATACTTTTTCTAAGTTACAATTTTTTCATTATCTAAACTTGTCCCATATGATATTATATTTTTAACGAAAAGAAAATTAGTATTAAGAAATGACTGAACTTTTATATTGGAAAGATCCTTATTTAACGACATTTCAGGCCAAAATAATTCAGATAGAAAAAGATAACATCATTTTAGATAAAACTGCTTTTTATCCTCAAAGTGGGAATCAGTTATGTGATAAAGGCTATTTTGAGAGGGGAAAGAAAAAATATGAGATTCAATATGTTTTAAAAGAAGGAGAAAGAGTATATCATCAGATTGATTCAAAATTTATTGATGAATTTAACGTTGGGGATTTAATTAGGGGAAAAATTGATTGGAGGTATCGATATGGCATTATGCGAGCACACTCCTCTCAACATTTATTATCTGCTATTATTAAAAATAAATTCGATATCGATACAGAACATGCGAATATCTTATTTGAAGAAGTGATGCTTCAAATTAGTTGTGGGATCAATGATTCCCAGTTAAAAGAAACTTTACAAGAGTTAAATAACATATCAACAATTGAAAATCATAGATTTGAAACACACATCACATCAAAAACAGATTTATCAAAGTATTCCAATAATTTGAGAGGGAAAGTCCCCGAAGAAGAAAAAATTAGATTGGTAGAAGTTCCTGAGTACGACTTAATTTGCTGTGGAGGGACACATGTTCTAAATTCCACAGAAATAGGATCCGTATTTGTATATGAATTCAAAAAAGGAACAGATATTAAATATGTGCTAGGACAAAAAGCTTTGGAGTTGTACTCCCGTTTCAATGTTGATCTAATTTCCTCAGCAAATAAGTTAGGAATCCAATATTCTAAACTTTTACCGTTCATTCTAAAACAAAATCGGGAATTTAATGAGCTAAAAATAAGCTATATGAAAATTGCTTCAAATTTGTTAGATTATATCTCAAATTATCCTAGTTTTCGAATACAAGATTGTAGTATTGGGATTTTAGAAATTGATTTAGAATATAGATATCTCCAGAAGCAATTTAAGGTTTTTCCGGAAAATTATATATTAATGATTATTAAATCTCAAAATAAAATCATAATCATTTCAAATTGTGAAAAACTCAAGGCGAATGAAGTCTTGAATTATCTAACTCAAAATTATGGGGGTAAAGGTGGAGGTAGCCCTTATTCTGCTCAAGGAGTTTTAGATAATATTCCAGAAAATATACCAACTTTAATAAAATCCTTATTTAAGTAAGAACACTATAAATTGATTGCAGAACTATAATATTTTATGTCTTTCTCTCACTATGATTTTGAATATATTGATGTTCATACTCATTTTTTTCCTCCAAATATATTTCAAGCAATTTGGGATTATTTTGAAATTCGCGATAAGGATGATAAGGTAAGAGGATGGCCTGTTAAATACAAACTTCCAGTAGAACAGCTTGTGGATGTATTAGAAAGAAAAAAGATCCATTATTTTACTACTCTTAATTACTCTCATAAAGCAAATGTATCGGAATATATTAATGAGTGGGTACTCGAATTCACCCAATTGCATAAAAATGCAATTCCTTTTGGATGTGTTTTTCCAGAAGATCGGAATCGGGTAAATTATATCACTAAAATATTTGATGAATACAACTTTATCGGTATAAAAATCCAACCATTAGTTCAAAACTTCTATTTAGACGATCAACGATTGGATGAGGTCTATAAAATCATTATAGATAGAGGAAAGTGGTTAATTACTCATATGGGAACAGCACCATATCGAAATAAATATGTAGGTTATTCAAATTTTGTGAAATTTCTAGATAAATTTCCTGACATGAACATTATTGTTGCTCATATGGGTGCTTTTGAGTATGAAAAATTTTTAGGTTTATTAGATAGCTATCAAAATCTCTTCTTAGATACTGCCATGATTTATATTCCAGAAAATATTTTCCCAGAAAGAGTCACAAAAAGACCCACTAAACAAGATTTAGTAGACTATCAAGATAGAATCTTATTTGGTTCAGATTTTCCTAATATCCCTTACGAGTATGAATATTCAACTAAAGGCTTATTAGGTTTAGATTTATCACGAAAATTTTATCAAAATATCTTCTATAACAACGCTAAAAGAATATTTAAATTATCTTAAAGAATCGCTAAACTTACGGCCATAACAAAAATTCCTGAGATTATTCCTAAAATCGAGTAGTGCTCCTTAGCCAGAGAGCGTGATATAGGTAGGAGCTCATCTAAAGAAATATATACCATTAATCCTGCTACGACGGCTAACATGAGATTTAAGATATAATCATTTATGAATGGTGCTAAGATTAGCCAAGTTAATATTGCTCCTATGGGTTCACTAATACCTGAAAGAAAAGACCACATAAATGCTCGTTTTTTACTACCGGTGCAAGCATATATAGGAACAGAAACTGCAATTCCTTCGGGAATATTATGGAGTGCAATTGCAAATGCTAATAAAATTCCCAATTCTACTTCTTTAATTGTTCCAACTGAAACTGCGATACCTTCGGGAAAATTATGTATGAATATTCCTACCGCAACGAGTAAAGAAGCTTTATAGAGTTTTGGATTTCCATTATTTTCAAGAATAGCTTGTCTTAGTCGTAACTGCCTTTGTCGGCGACGTTGTCTAAATCGGCTGCGCTGATTATTGAATCTGCTATTACTATTTTTCTGGATTTCAGGACTCGAATTGATATTCTGGGTAACCAATGGCTCTTTATCTTGACATACTAATTTTTCATAATCTTTATCCTCAAATTCATAATGATGTGTCACGCGAATATCAATAATAAGCATTAATAGCATTCCTAAGAGAAAAAACAAGATTCCAAAAAATAATCCATGATAATCAATACTTTCTTGTAATAATTCAACGAATGAGACTAAAATCATTACACCGGCAGAGAATCCCATAATAAACGAGATAAAACGTGGATTTTGTTTTTTTATTACTATTGCAATTATACTTCCAATAGTAGTTGATAATCCCGCTATTAGGCTTAGAAAGATCGCAAAAAAAGCAGATTCCATATTTTTAAACACATTAGTTTTAATAGATAAATTATTGAAATTTTAATAACTTAACATTTTTTAATCATTGATTTTTCTATAAATAATCTCAACTATTTAGGTGTTCCTAATTTGAGAGCGACCTCTCTTCTATTTGGAGAATCTTTAGCATTAATAATTATTGGAATGTAAAGATCTCAATCATTAATAATTGGAATGCATTTTCTTATTTAATTGGAATACTTAATTAAAAAAAACAAATTCTCTATTTTTTATGAGAAAAATAACTCATAAGGATAAATTATTTTTATTGGAACGCTCTTTTTTCACTCTCGATGGATTATGGATGATAAAACTCGAAGAAGTATCAAACTGGGATGTAGCTCTAAAAATTGATTCGAAAGTATGGGGAGATCTTTTAAGAATTATTATTAGACGTTTAAAAAAATATTTAGAGATACATAATAATAGTTTAGAGAATTTATTAAAAATCTTAACGTTCCGTTGGTCTGCAGAAGGGTGGAAATTTGATGTTTTAATCCAAAATGATGGTTATAGGATAGAAATAAAAAATTGTCCCTATAAATCGGCAATGGATCGAAATCCTAATAGACATGGTAAGATCCCGCTAATTTGTCGAGATATGTGCATCCCCTTTTATGAAGAAATTGTTCATTACTATAATCCGTCTATCAAACTTAGACGAAGTAAATTTATGGGATTAGGTGATGATATATGTGGTTTTAATTTGTTTTATCAAGAAAAACCCATCGAAGGGTATTCTAAAAATTTAGACGAGATTTCCATTACTAAATTGACTAAAGATGATAGACTTTTCTATTTTGAGAAAAATTTCAGAACTTTAGATGGATTATGGGTTATAGAAGCAGAACAAGAATTAGGATGGGAAAGAACTTTACAATTGGATTACTTGGTGTGGCAAGATTTATACAAGATTATGTTTCGCAGAGTAATTAGATATCTCAAAATTCCAGACAATTCTTTAAAGAGTCTTGTTGAAATTTTATCCTTTATTTGGAATTGTGAGGGTAATACACATGAAATTCATCCTATAAATAAGGATCAAGTAATTATAAAAATAACTGAATGTCCTTATGTTGATAGTATGGAGAGAAATCCCGAGAGGAGCAAATATATCCCCTCTATTTGTGAAAAGATGTGTTCAAACTACCTGATTCCCGTTATAAGCAATTTTAATCCAAAGATTAGCTTATCTAGGCGTTCTTCTATCGGATTAGGTGCTTCTTCATGCGACTTTACTTTTAAATATTCATAAGAATTGACATTTTCTCTTCAGCTGTTATTAAATACAGTCGAAATATTATATTATCGATTTTATTTTGTAATTCCAAAATCTGGCGTTTATTTTTCTGTGGATTTTTATAGTAATTGATAATAAAATCGATCTCTTCAGCAAGATTAAGTTTTACTTCATTATTAGGTTTAGGTATTGGTAAATGGCGAATCATATACTGATTTAGATTTATTGTAGTATTTATTTGATTGTTGATCCCATAAATACAGTAAAACTTTATTAAACTCGAATTTAATAACGTACAAAGAAATTTTAATTCTAATTTATCCTCATGAAGTAGTGAATAAATAGACGAGGTAAAACATACGCATTCCTCCGTATAAATTGCTACGGGATAAGTATTATTATGCTTAATGAGCAATTTTGGTTCACGGTAATATTCATAATTATCACCCTTTAACGTCTTGGGATTTATTTTTTCAATGTCGAATGATTTATTCTTTTGGTAGTGATAATACATGAAATCATTTTTTGCATTAAGAAAAATGCAAGATCCTTGTACATGATTTCCGACCATAGACTTGACCGCTCTTAAACCCTTATCTTCCTCCCCACGAATTAGTTTAGGAAAATTTTGCACATTTAAATAGTTTAGATTTCCTACTTTTTCAATTTTATTTATAATTTCCAATAATATAGAATTAGGTTTAATTCTTATCCTGTTTAAATGCTCAGTTTTAAAGTTACAATAAGGACAACGGTCTTTAAATGAATAAACAAAAATTTTTTTAGACGTGTTATTCAAAGCACACTTTCTATTATTGCAAAATTTAAGTAAATCAAATTTTTGATTTTTATAAGTCAACATCTTCAATCCACTATTGTTGCAAACTTCTAAATCTTTATTTTTACTATTTTTTTTCTCGTATATTAATATCTGTACTTCATTTGTCGCTGCTTTAAATATATTGGGCCCAACATCATAAATTCTAAGCAAATTGGCTTTTCCGAGAAAGAGTGATCTAAAATCTATATAACTTTGGCGAAGTAGAAAACTTTTTGGAACTAAAAAGCCTATTATTCCATTTGACCATTCTAATGATTTTAGGAGGAATGCACAGTATATTTCTTTATGAGAAATTCCAATTTTTTTTAAAGCTATCCTCTGATGCTGGTCTAAGATATTCCCATAAGGAGGATTTCCTATTATGATATCAAATTTTTGAGAAATGGGTTCAATTAGAGAATCTTTTATCTTTATGTTAGTTTCAATCAATTGGAATACTGATTTCAATTTATTTTTATCTGAATTGCGTTCAGAAGCCCATTTATAAAGTTTTAACCTACACAATTTGATTGCGTTTTCATTTAAATCATATCCATTAATGTTTTTAATTATATTATGGATTATCTCGAGTTCTCCTTTTCCCTTCTCCAACTTAATCAATAAATTCGTTATATTGTTTGCAGCATTTATTAGAAATGCGCCTGAACCGCACGAGGGATCGCAAACGGTCAAATCTAATAGTAAAGAACTAATATATTGTCTCCTTTCTAAACTGAAACGTTCTAATTCTTTAAAAGTAGAAATCCTAAGATTATCACATCTTTTATTTATCAATGATATTAATACTTCAGAGAATAAAAATTGAGTAATCGCTTCTGATGTATAGTATCCTCCTTCTTTCTTCCGTTTAATATAAGATTTGATAAAATTTTCTTCTACAACACCGATTTGATTTAGATATGGTTGAATCTGAGTAAATTTTTTTTGGTGAATCCTATTTTTTATTTTCATATATAACTCATTAATGAGAGTATTGCTCGTATTCTTACCCATATCATTTAGAACCTCTTATTTATTCCATTTTATAAGAGTTAGGATTTTAAAATTTAAATTACTCAAATTCAAATTTTTATAGATAATATTCTTTATGTTTTTAAGTTTAAATTACCTTTATATATTAAGAACCATGGCAAATAAGGATGAAGAAAAGGATTATTATGGAATTACTCCAGTAAAATCTGTGATGAAAAAGATTAAAAAAGAGTACGATAAGGACTCTAAAGACTGGAGAGTCATTAGCTCAAATGATAATGAGGGAAATCTAGATACTTTTATTACTAAAAAACCAGATGCTTATTGGTTAAAATCTAAGATGTTAAATCCTTATTCATCTATAAGCTTGGGTTCTGTTGTAAGAAATATAGACAAGGATATTGATGATAATGTGGGAAAGAAATTATCCCCAAATGACATGCTTCGCCTATTTGGTATGATTGTTCCAATCAATAAAGATCAAAATATTATGGCTGCTGGAATTGAAAAACATTCACAAAAACATGGCAATTACTTAAAGAAGGTAATTAAAGAACGCGAACCGAATATAGGTTATCAAATGGCGAAAAAAGTAGATGAGGAGTTTACTAAAAAGCACCCTCAGCGAAAAAATCTCTATATCTAATAGGATTTTTTATTTCCTGTAAAAATTTTTTTTAATTAAGAAGTGTTATATTTTACTCTTTAATATATCAAGTTCGGCTTTACTTTTTACAAGAGGTAATGCACTTGAATATTTTGAGGCATTTTGAATCAATTCTGAGATAAAAGAATTCATTTTCTCGGTTCCAGATTTACCTTCAAGAGATTCAGCAAAATCTTTGATTAAGAGGATATTTAGGTCTTCTACGTAAAATGAAACTCCTTTTTCAACTTCTTCAAGAAGAAATTGAAACGATAGATCAGCATTCCGTTCAGTTTCGTAAAGAGGATCATCTCTCTCTTCAAAAGTATAGGAGACTTCTTTCCATCTACTACCACTCGAATCCACTGGAATCATTCCAAAAATATAATCATTAGTATAAAGCCAAATTGGGGTTCCATTATCAAATGAGGAATCGATAATGTCTTTAAATTCTTCACTCATGGTTTATCAGTTAATTAAAATTCTTGTAAGTAATTTTTAATAGTATAATGATGCGAATCTTTTTAATTTAATAATTTTAGAATTCTTATTTTAATCTTGGTATTTCAAAAGCTATAAAAATGAACTATTAATAGAAAGGAGAATAATTTTACTTATGCGAGATTTAGACATTGAAAAACTGAGTATCAATATTCAAAAATGGATTAGCGAATATCTAAAAAATGCTAATGCTCAAAAACTAGTTCTAGGATTAAGTGGAGGTATTGATAGTGCAGTTACTGCTGCTTTATGCGCGAGAGCTTTAGGAGAGAAGAAAATCTATGGATTAATAATGCCTTGTCAATCATTATCCTCAGATATCAAAGATGCGATGATGATTGCAGAAGATTTATGTATTAATTATGAAATCATTGATTTAAATCCAGTTTATAAATTGTTTTTGAAAACTGTGGCTTTGAAGAGTGATTCAAATAAAATTGCTGAATCTAATTTGAAGCCACGTCTAAGAATGGTTACTCTATATTATTTTTCCCAATCCATTGGAAATTGTTTTGTAGTGGGTACAGGGAACCGTGCAGAAATTGCTCTGGGTTATTTTACGAAGTATGGTGATGGTGGAGTTGATTTTGAACCACTTGGTAATCTTTACAAGTCAGAAGTTAGAGCTCTAGCAAAAGTCGTAAGAATCCCTGCAAAAATAATAAAGAAACCTCCTTCCGCTGGTTTATGGCCTGGACAGACAGATGAGGGAGAAATTGGATTATCTTATGATATTATTGATGAAATCTTGTATAGAATTGATAATGGGTTAGATTTTGATGGTTTGAAGGCAAAAAATGTTGAAAAAGTCCGAAAATTAATGCGAAAAGCAGAACATAAATTAAAAATGCCTCCCGCTTATGAAGTAAGCCAATAATATAAGGATTTATCTATAAACTCGAAATTATCCTTCTAATTTTATAAATACGTGATGTTATTTCATTTAATTTAGTTTTAAGATTGTCACTTTTATCTTTATATTGAGTATCTGCGATTGAACCTTTACTATAAAGCGTATCTAATTCTTTAAAACTTTTTTCTAAAGAGTATCTTCTTCCTTCAAGAGCAATTAATTCTTGATAAAGAGTATCTTTATTATCTGAAAGCTCATCTCCGGAAGTAAATTGCGATTTTGCTTGTGCTTCTGCAGAAAAAGAGAGATTTACAAATGAAGAGGGTTTCGATTCTTCTTTAACTTCATTTTCAGTTTCCTTTCTCTTCGGGGGTGGTGTAGTCAACCTTGATTGAGATTGATTCTGTGATTGTTCCTTTTTTTGC
>Ga0180438_10010493_pt1 | contig 11356 bp, 12 predicted proteins | sample SS_ome_12_FD_132455 | JGI IMG/M metagenome (GOLD analysis project Ga0180438, IMG submission 132455) | Hypersaline lake sediment archaeal communities from the Salton Sea, California, USA - SS_3_D_2 metaG | ecosystem: Environmental > Aquatic > Non-marine Saline and Alkaline > Hypersaline >...
AGTTCAGAGAGCCTCGATAAATCTCAACCGGCTCACCGATCACGTGATTTCTCGTGTTCAAAAGAAGGACATAGATATGCTCCTGCTCCAGCTTCTGCATGCGGTACATCATCAAAGCTGCTACATCCTCGGGTGTTCTGATCGCAGGTGCATGATCTTCCCTCGGTGAGGAAAGGATTCGACTTAGCTCTAGTGCAGCCTTAATCCTGGCCGCTCCATTCAGTCCAACGCCCTCCACCTCGACAATCTCATCGCATGTCGCCCTGGCAATTTCATGGGCGGACCCAAGATGGGCGATCAGATCCTGGGCAATCTCCAGTTGCCTAGATCCTCCAATAATCGCCGCTAGCAACTCAACCAGGTTACAATCCTCGGCTTGATAAGTCACACGCCAGGCAGGACGCTCTCGCACAGGAAGTGCCTCCAACAATGTCTCCATGACGATCCTCCGTTTCTTTGCCCATCAGGGCTATAAATTCCCGCAAGTGCGGGTCAGATCATCCCGGAGGGACTCGAACCCTCCATAGCTGCCTGGAGGATGAAAAAAACAGGAGGCGAGTTGTCCTCCTGCTTGGTCAAAATCGTGGAGATTCTTCTTGTTGCTCTAGTTCAAACCACTACAAGATATTCCTCTGGGAGAAGCATGACCACCCCACCCCCAAAATCCACATGAAAGGCGATCACGAGGTGTCGCCCACGAACACCAACTTGATCAAGCACGGTGCCGACACGGTTCTTCTGGATCACCTCCTTTTCAGGTCCCTCTTCTCTATATTCAAGCATCTCGGCACGAGCGGATTCGGTAAGACGGACCCTATCTCCAACTTTCAGCATGTATCTAAACTCCTTATATCTATTCACTCATGAAATACCCTGCCTGGTATTTGATCCAAGGGCCAACCAGGATTTTGTCTTCTCGCATTCATTCCCACGATATGAAAACAAGGTGAAGGGTTGGGTTGAGCAAAAAGCACAACTGGAGGGGATTCCAGTTTTGGCGGACGCGATCGCAACAGCGATGCCGAAAGCGTCCTCATCGCTTAACCCGTTATACTCCCTAACCCTAGGGGGATCAGGCCAGGGTTGGGAGCCAGGATACCACTCAGCAGGTGGCTCCAACCATGAATAATTCCATCCTCGGATACGACAAAGCTTGTCTTGACGAATTTAACTTGAAAGCCAATAACCAGATCTCTGCCGCGCTCACCAATCTGTTCAATACAAATGCTGGCTAGGTTTTTGCGCGCCGCCCCGACGGGATCACCGCTCTTCCATCCCAACTCTTATAAGTTTCCTTCCAGAAAAAATCCGCTCCCATTGATGTAAACGGCGGGAGGGTGTTACCATCCACCCAACAAGCCCCTTTATACGCTCTGGTTTCCAACAAACCCTTGCATAGTCAAAAATGGGGTCACAGTCACTTGTGCAGGGCTGTTTGGGTTTTGTAGAATGGATTGAAGCAACCGCGTTTCTCCTCATTGCTCCTGCTTAACCATGATGCAATTTGTTGTTTATCAACCCTGGTAGTCAAATGTAGAAAGGTTGTAATCGAGCAAGAACTAAGTAAGGAAAGCCGCTGAGTAGCGGCCTGATGCTCCTTGGAATAGCAGGTAATGTAGGCAATCTTTGAAATGTTTATTAATTTGGAAGTTGTACCCTGACAAAGGAGGAGCTTTATGGCAGAACCAGAAATTTATTGGGAGGGCAAATCTGGAACAACCTATGGGTATTGGATACACAAAATTGGCACAGAATTCAAGGACCAAGCTGGCAACTACATTTATGCCAAACAAACACAGCCCAATACCTGGTCACCAATCTACATTGGTCAAACTATTAGCCAAAGAGATCGACTCGCAGATCACGAGAGGAAAGCATGTGCACTTAGGCATGGAGCCATTCACATCCATGCGCATACCACCCCGGGCGGCAAGACCAACCGTATGGAGGAGGAGAGTGACATCATCGATAAATGGTCTCCCGTGTGCAACGATTAATTAGCCACTCTTAGAGACGGCCGTTTCCATCCTTGCCTTGTTCAATTCCGGGTTATTCGCATGACATAGAAATTCGGGTTCGCAATATGCAACATCTCTATCGAGAAGAGCATCAACAGCATCATCGTCTCTATGTTCTGGCTTGGCTTAGTACATACAAGCAATGAAGGCGTGCTTAATAGAGGCACGCTACGAATGACTTGTTGCCCGCACACTCTTGACAATTTAGTTGGTGAGGTAATGAGGTAAGAAAAGCAAGAGTGAATGGGGGTTCGCTAAACCAATAAATCGATTTTTAGTGTGCAATTTTATACACAAATTCACTTTGAGATTACTGCGATATAAATGGGAGTAAAACAATGGATGAAATGATCGCCACACTAGTCTCAGACCCTTAGCCATTTATTATCGGCCTCGTTGTTGCCTGGGTGATTGGTTGCTGTGTAAAAACGATTTTGAATTGGGTTAGCTCAGAAATAGATAACCAACCTCAAGATGGGATTGGGAAGGCAGAATGAAAAAGGCTTATTTCGCCGGTTGGTAAGAGAGGAGGACAGTTGCTTGGTAGGTTTGAGCGAACTCTTTTCTATATTGCAATTGTCTCATTATATCCCGAAGTTATTCTCGGATGGCTTGCATTCAAAGTCGCCTCGAAATGGGAGGTTTTGCAGAACTTAGTAAAAGTGCCAGGAATGGAAGATCCGGGAAGAAAACTCAGTGTTACAGGGCGTCGCGCTTGGGGCGACCGAGTTTTACAACGGTTCTTAATAGGAACTCTTGGAAATATCTTGGCAGGTTATTTTGGAGTTCTCACAACATTCATCTTGCTAGAAATATGGACCTAATGTGTTGTGAAGAGGGGTTCACTAAACTGGATCAGGTTTGTAAAGTGGAGTTTGCTAAACATCATCTCGTTGATAATAGGCTTAAGATGTGAGAGGATAAAGCAAATTCGCAGGGGAAAAACGCTTTGTACCAAAAAGATGAGGGGGAAAATATGGATCCAGACAAAAAGTCTCCTATTGTCAGATGTATATTTAAGAGATTATCCCGTCTATATAGCTGCACGCCTTATGGCATATTAAAACAAAGGCTAGGGTGGGAGAAATCTCCCAAAATCGACATTTACATAGAACGGTGGGCGATAGGCTGCTTTATTCTGTCGATTGTGTTGTTCTTTCTATCCTTTGAGCAGAAGATCAAGTGGTGGGAAATAATATTTCTTGTCGTGGGTGCAGTTAGAATTATTGAGTTAATTATTGTTGTGGCAAGAGTTCTCTTTTTTCACGGATTCAAACTTGAGAAGTCTGACCATATTGGTCCGTTCTCAGGTCCTCGACGGTTAGTTATACTCCTGCTTCTTAATTATATTGAGTTGGTATTTTGGTTCGCACTTTTTAACAGAAACTTTCTTTGTTTATCTTCATCTTGTTTGAATGAACCTACCCAAGCGTTGGCATTTAGCTTTGTCAATATCTCGGGTGTAGGAACAAGTTCTTATGTCCCAGTCCACCCAGCCGGAAGGCTCCTGGTGTTATTCCAATCTGTAATTGGGGTCTTTATGGCATTGACGGTCCTTGCAAAATTCATATCTTACTTGCCAGGACCTAAAAACAAAGAGGACTTAGATTGATGAAGGGATCTTCACTCAACCAGAAATGGGATGAAACATGACAGATACTGTACCGCCAGAACACCATCGAGAAGATCGGTGATCTCAAGTGCAGGGACTTGACGGAAGGAATCGCCAAGGCCCTTGATGTTGTTGGGGTAATCGGAAACAATGCTGTTCGCCTTAGCCAAATAGATATAAACGATACCCCTGAGATAGCTCTCAAACTTTTCAAGCTCATTAATGTTATTGTCGTGAACCACAGATCACTATTCCTTCCAAAATCAAGAGATATATGACGAATCTATTTCTGAGGACCAAAGAGAAGGAATCGAAAGGCAGGAACAAGCAAGTACGCCGAAAGAATGAATTTTCCGGTAATTGAATAGGTCCTCGCTACACACATCTTGTTGCAAAAACCCACAACCCGGGTGGATTAATGAGACCGGATGCAGTATTCAGAGAGCAAGAATATATTTGAGGATCGGCTCTCTACAGGTCAAATCGAAACTGAAATTTCTTACACTTACACATCAGAAGAAGATAACTTTTTAAAGATTCCGTGTTGTATCGCATAGAACGATAGATCGACACCAATCTAGTAGATGGTAGTTTGCTAATTTGGCTAGATTGACATTAACTTTAGACACGTTGCCTTGAAGATGTCATCTGTTCATAAGAGGTCAAAAAAGGGTTTAGAAGTTTAAAGACATCACAGACAAGTTGGCCAAGAAATAAGGAATAAATAGCTTTGGCAACGAAGTCTCGTGCAATTTGGAGTAAACATCGAGCTCTGTCTCCATCACTTGAGTGATCGCATTCGGAGAATGACACAAAACACAAAGTTGTCCGAAAAGGTTTGGGGTATATCTTTCTCATGAAGGATATGGAGCCCGTGCTCTCTACACTCAAGGAAAAATGTTGGGGGATTTCCCAAAACAACCTTTGCAACAGAATTTTTGTATTAGAAGTGTCGACTCGCGGCAGCAGGTATTAAATCCAAATTAAAGTCCCTTGCTCATAACAAAAACAAAGATGACTGACGACTTTCGAACATGGAAATTCAATGAGTTTCTTCGTGGGTTTTAACTAAACCCTGCTGCCACGCCCATGCTACGGCTTCGGCGCGGGAATTAACCCCAATCTTGTCATAAATATTACTTGCATGATTCTTAACGGTGCCTTCAGAAATGGTCAGGGTATCAGCAATTTTTCGGTTATCATGCCCCCTTGCAATCAAACCCAAAACTTCCTTTTCTCTAGTGGTGAGCTCAGACATTCCATAAGTTTGACCGCTCCTCACCGAAGCAAAAACAAGTCTTGTTGCCACATCCGAGCTTAACCATGTCTCACCCTTTGAAATGGCGCGAATTCCCTTTACAATCGTTGTCGGTTCTTCATCTTTTAACATATAGCCGTTAGCCCCCGCCTTAAGCATTGCCAGTATATATTCCAAGTCCCCAAATGCGCTCAGGACTAGGACCTTCGTCTTCCCTTCTAATCTGCTGATTTCACGAACCACGTCGATAGCTCGCAATCCGGGCATATTGATATCCAAAAGAAGAACATCGGGTTGGAGTTTAATGGCTCTCTTTAACGTTTCATCTCCGTCTTCTGCTTCCCCCACAACCTCAATATCTTCGTAGCGAGCAAGTTCGTTCTTGATACCATCTCGCACGATGGGATGATCATCGGCAATGATAACTTCAATTTTTTCTCCCGCCGAATCAAAATTTTCTGGGAGCATAACTGAATCTTTCATATGGAAACCTTTCTTAAACCATACCTCATATAAAATTATTCAAAGGGATCGTAGCCATGATACGCGTGCCCTCACCTAGCGATGATTCAATGACTAGATCACCTTGCATATGCTCTACCCGCTCTCGCATTCCAACCAATCCAAAATGCTGACCTGCAAGCAGTTTCCCTAGTGGTTGTGGGACCGAGAAACCACATCCGTCGTCCTTCACCTTCAAAAAAACCTTATCAGGATGAAGACTAATACAAATTTCCACTTGTGTTGCTTTTGCATGTCGAAGAACATTGTTTAGAGATTCATTCAGCACTCGATAAATATTCAAAGCGACATCTTCTGGCGTTTGAAGATCTTCATCTCCTTTAATTATGAATTGAACCTCCGGAAAATGGTTATTTTTCGTTTCCAGTTCACGGAGCAATGATCGGATGGCTGGAACTAACCCCAGGTTGTCCAATGTCGGCGGGCGTAATTCCGAACACATTTGTCGCAGGTCGTTCACGATTTGGCGGACATCAATCCTTAGTTTTGGACCCTCTTCTGAAGTGATATGACCCAAGTCAAAGTTAAGTCCAATTAAAGACTGGATTATTTTGTCATGAAGCTCAAGAGACAAGCGCTTCCGCTCTTCCTCGCGTGCACGTACTATTTCCTGATGTAGCTGGTTTATCTCTGATGCACGATGCCTCAATTCATTCAAGAGCTGAATGTTTTGTAGAGCAATCCCTGCGTGTCTGGCTACCAATGTTAATATATCAAAATCCTCACCACTATACACTTCTCTGCCACTCTTAGGTCCTAAAACCAATAAACCAAGGATCGCTTCACTTCCTAATATGGGCGTGATCCACGTACCTGTTAATGCTTCAATCAAACGCAGTTCTACCTCTGAAGCATTTACCTCTAAGATACGGTGTAGTTCTTTAACCTCAACAACCTGGGGACGTTTTATAAGATGTTGAGTAAGAATTCCCGGGTTAGGAATTGAAGAAGGAAGAGTGCTACTGTTATGGGACGGTAATCTCTGAGATAATTGTTTGGTGTTTGGGATGAAGAAAATAAAACCCTGATTGCTGATACGAAGCAAGCAGGCATATTCCAGGCGCAACGTTTGTGTCAATCGCTCGATGATGACTTGCCCAAGCAGATTTGCTTCGTTGTATTGCCCAAAACCCTCGGTGATGTTTGCAGTTGCGGATCGGTAGTCATACCATCCTCCATAAAATACCCAATCCACAAAATATTGCAAACGCTTTCGTAAAGGCTCAAACAATATCGCTAGTAGAAAAATAACTGTCGAAGCAAGTGTCGTATTATCTGCAAGTGGAGTTATTAGGAATCTCTCGAGAATAGCGATAGTTACTACGTACAACCCGACAAGAACTGTAAATACCAGGATATATGCTACCCCACGGTTCAAGAACCTTTCAAGTTTAATCAATCGAAAGCGTATGATACTGTAGCCGTAGGATGCCGGTATTAAAAACAAAAATAGCAAGCCAATTTCGTATGGAACTACAGGTTTCAAAATTAATACGCCTGGTAAAACCGTGAGGTATACGAGAATTAACAACGAGAGCCCACCAAAAAATGTGATAATTCGGATCTGTCGCCGTGTGCCTTGCTCTTGGGCATGAATGTATGAAAAGGTAAGCAGCACAATCACAATGCCAAGGTTGATGGCCAGGTTGAATCTACCGATTGCGTAAATAGTTCGATTCAATGCGCTGGCCTGTATTTGAGCAGATCCAAACAAGATGAAAGGTGCGCTGCCTGCTGCTGCAATAAAGTAGAGGATGAGATGCAGAACTTTACGGAGAATTTTTGATCTTTGTTCTGGAAAATGCATATGCAAGTGAACTGCTAAAGGACCAACCCACCAGAGAAGGACATTGAAAAGAGTGGATGTCCATTCGGGTCCACGAGCCGACACAGACCCACTTGTCAGAATCCCACTTGCAAACATACACAAACCGAAAAATAGATTTGTCGACGTTTGAGTGGGAGCGAAAGCAATTACGAGGATGCCAATTATCCAAAAACTAAAAGCTACTGCAAGCGGTGCGAAACGACTAGCAAGTTCACTAAATGATGGTCTGGTTAACAGAAAATCGTAGTTGATGATCTGCTCATCCCTCAGTATCGTTAGGCTGATAGATTCTCCTGGTTTTGCAGTTGAGTAGAATAAGGGAGATTGCGAAGATGGAACGTCATTTATAGTTAGGATGTAATCTCCTGGCCTTATAAGACCATCGGCTGGACCTGGTGAATGCACGACCTGAACAAGCCCATCAACTCGTGACCACTCCATCCCGTCAGATGGAAGCTTATACATAAATATGGAACTAAAGATTAATACTGACAAAGCTGCAAGGGCGATGATATTTGGGACGAGGACACCAATTCGTTTTAATACGCTTACCATTAACCCTCTATTATTCTAAGCCAATAAAGCTAAGGCTACTCAGGAGTTTTTCAAACCTATTATATATTGCTGATTGTATATTTAGTCTCTGTAAAGCTTGTAAAGCCTTAAGTCGATGTTGCTCTACCTTAGTCACAATATACAGATCCGCGCCTGTTCCTTCGAGTTGGATATGCAAATTGCCTGCCAGCTCAGGATTTTGTTCGACATTATGGATGAAGTTTAATAGGTGAGTACTTTTCTCTTCTGACAATACTGATAACGCATAAATAACGGGGAGTAGACATAGCGGGTTAGATAAAGAAGAATTTCCATTTGTTTCCGAAGACCAAATATCTTTCCCGTCATCGCCAATCTGGATGATAATTCCTAAATGAAATCCAAAATCCAAAAAAGAAACCAGTGTATCTGGATCGTCGGTAGCGAGTCTTGCTCCAGCATAACAAGCTAAACCAAAGAAACTTCCTGATTTTGCCTTTGCAACTCGCCAGTAGTCCTCTAGAGATAGCTCCTTCTTTGTTAATTCGAGGTGTTGGCCAGCACACATTTTCAGGATTGTGTGCTGGAATTTCCCCAAGATATCAATTGCTACATCATAGGAATCTTCTTTATTAAATAATTCCCGCAATGCCAAGCCTGAACATCCATATAGTGCTGTTGCTACATTAATTGCTGCTGGTGGACCGATACTAACCCACCATTCATCAGGATTGTCGCCATCTACAACTGCATCCATCAAATGCGCTGCAGTATAAAGCAGTCCCCAAGCAGTTTTTACCTCCGGGGATGGAGCAGGATCCCCGCCCACAGCTTGACAACAAAGATCAGGTAATTCCACCCAGGAGAATTTTTTTTGGTTTAGTTCAGTTAGTTCTTGAGTCTTTTTTGAAACCAAAGATTGGCGTATGACATCGTTGAACGATCCCCATACGCCAAACTCATCCACAATTTGTTGCAGATAATCCGGAAGGGTATCTGTTGGATTTGGCGGTATTTTGGTTATCTTAAATACCAATCTGCAACTTGTCCACGGTACCAGTCAGCCAATTGACACCTATACCAATCAGCCAGCTGCGCAGATCCCACCAATGATAAATCCAGTGAACCCAACTTGCTCAAGATCGATTTTAATGCTGCCAGCTCATCAGCCCCAAGTTTGGCATCCACCCTTTTCAAGGTAGCCTCTGGATCCGCTTGCATTTCCTTCGCGAAGGATACATCCGTCGCCATGCGATGCACGATCTTTTCAAGTCCCATTGTAGCCTCCTTTTTGTTTCCACCCTTATTCTTTAGATGGGCATTGTCTAGGAGCGTACATCATTCTATCCCGCCTGTCATGGCCCAGGGGTCACCAGTTCAACCATGACTTTAACCCTATAGGGATAGATCCACAGTCCGATGCTATCTGCTTCTGGAAACATGATTCGAAGCGGTTGATTTTGTGACCAGAACTATAGGTGTACTGACTGAAGTTGTGACACAAGATAGCGCCATAACCTCAAGACAATTTATCTTGGAACGTTTATAGTCATCCTTGGAAGCAACGTGGAGGACTGTAGATTGGAACAGTCAAAGCAGCACAAGAAAAGGATGATCGCTGCTGTCTGAGTGGAAAACAATTGAATATCAGTGAGGAAAGCGGGAACACTCACGGATGACCTAGCTGCCTGAAGGAGAATCTAAGTCATGCTCGCCTCACGCATCTATCGTATTAGCCGAATGACCTGGATAGGATTTATCCTGGTCATGCTATTTATTTCCTACACCTTTTGTGTGTCGGAAGCATTGGCAAGTCCCGTCGTAAGTGCTGAGCATGATCCTCTGGAGGGCAGCTACATCATCCGTGAAAGTAACTTCCGTCTCAATGAGGATAATCCCTCAATCGTTGACGGTATCGATTTGATCATCGATGGTATTGAAAAGATCACGTCTCTCAAGGTGAAGTTGGATTCAGATGGTTCCTGGTACAGATGTGACCTTCATCACTCAAACGAGCAGATTTATGTACACTGCGATACAACAAGGGGGACAAAGCTGCTGGTTGGAACCATGGATAAACTACAAGTTACAACAACTCAATAGGTTCCAGTATCGCTCCTCTTGTCCTGCTTGAATGCGATAACACATGAAAGTTTTGGTCACGAACGGGTATGAATATGGATAAATTGTTCGATGGTAGCTCTAATGAAAGGAAAGGTTAATGGATATCGATTTGGACTTAATTATCAGCATGTTTCTTCTTCTCTCAACAGGATTGGGGCTTGGCCTTGCCCTTAAATTCTTTAAATGGATTAGCGGTTTTCCTGCCCTAAATGATGTGAAATGGGTCATCGAGAAGCCTTTTGTCCGTCTGACGATCTGGTTGATTCTTGGATCACTGTTGGCTAAACCCTTTATGGATTTATCATCACTGCTCATCCAATCGGCACAAGCTGCCTATATGTTCACATTACCGGTATCTGATAGAGGACTCCCTTCTGGATGGGAGATCCAACATTACCTTTTACATTTAGGTATCAGAGCACTATTGTTGGTGATGAGCTACGGCTATACTGTCTGGGCATTGCCAAGAATGATGGCTTTGCTATCACTAGAAAAAGGGAATTCAGTAAGCCCACACAGCCTCGAAGGGATCAGTATCACTCTGGTTTGCGGAAATTTATTTCATAGTCTCATAGCGTATGTGGCGATCGGCGTACAGCAGTTACCCCTATCCACTTTATTTCAAAATGAGGACAGCGTTACGGGCTATTTCATTGGCTGGCTGATTGCGATTATTTTGCTTCCATTGATCATGTTTGGACTTCACAAGATCGTCAATAGACAGTTTGAAACCATAGTGACATTTGGGACAAATTCACCTTAAGATTAACTTTAAATCTAATTGGGGATCTGGATTACCGAACGATTCTAGCCTTCCAGACCCCTCTTTAATTTTGATCCATTATCCGAAGTGGTTATAGAAAAAACCAAGAAGTAGCACCAACCATTTCCTTTGTTTTCTGCGTGGGATAAATATCCGTGATTTAGGAAGTGACGAACTACACATTAAATTTCAGAGGACACTGATCCCTCATACCACAATTGGTAAAAATAAGTCGCAGTAAGTAGCAAGAACCACAGAAGTTACAATCAACAGACGAAGCACAGATGGGCTGAAAGCAAACTGACAGGTTGATGTAAGGCGTGTGAAAGTATTATATGAGTTGAGTTGGTGTAATATGTGTCTGGCGATACATAGATGCAATGAAGCACTTCACGGGGCAAAAAACTAATGAAGGTTTTTTTGGAGGTGCGTAATATGTTTCACTTTTCGAAAGCAAAATCTTTAGGAATGATTTTGCTTATTTTAGTTCTTGCTGCTGCAATCTATGCATTCGCAGCCACAAACACATTTGCCGATGATACCTATGCTGGCGCAGGATCGACAATGATCAGTGGTTATACCATCCGCAATATTCACTATACATTGGATACCGCCAGCGACCCTCGGGATATCACGCAAGTACAGTTCGATATCGACGAGAACGGCAGCGATCCCCCATCAACTGTCTACATTACAC
>Ga0180438_10010494_pt1 | contig 11356 bp, 9 predicted proteins | sample SS_ome_12_FD_132455 | JGI IMG/M metagenome (GOLD analysis project Ga0180438, IMG submission 132455) | Hypersaline lake sediment archaeal communities from the Salton Sea, California, USA - SS_3_D_2 metaG | ecosystem: Environmental > Aquatic > Non-marine Saline and Alkaline > Hypersaline >...
ACATGGTGGTGGTCGGTGGTTCGATCCCACTCGTGCCTACCAATATGTAACTTTAGGATTTTAAAAGAGATGAGCTCTATGCCAATTGTGACTCTACCTGACGGAAGTGAAAAAACCTTTCCAAATGCTGTAACAGTCGAAGATATTGCTAAAAGCATCGGCCCTGGCCTTGCTAAAGCTGCTGTTGCCGGCAAAATAGGCGATAAGCTGGTAGACACTTCATATCTTATTGATTCTGATGTGGGCTTATCTATAGTCACCGAAAAAGATGAAGCTTCACTTGAGATTATCAGGCACTCTGCGGCCCATTTGTTGGCGCAAGCTGTAAAGCAGCTATTTCCAACCGCTCAAGTTACTATTGGTCCTGTCATCGAAAATGGTTTTTACTATGACTTTGCTTTTGGTAGGGCTTTTACACCAGAAGATCTAGAGCGCATAGAAGCAAAAATGCATGAGCTTGCTAAGCAAGACTTAAAAGTTACCCGTAAAGAAATTAGCCGTGATGAGGCGGTCGAGTTTTTCAGAAATCTCGGCGAAGAATATAAAGCCAAGATTATTGAAGACATTCCACAAGATGAAATTTTAACCATCTATCAACAAGGTGATTTTGTAGATTTATGTCGTGGACCTCACGTACCAAGCACCGGTAAAATCAAAGCTTTTAAATTGACCAAGCTTGCTGGCGCATATTGGCGCGGTGACTCTAACAATGAAATGCTACAGCGTATTTATGGTACCGCTTGGCAAAATAAAAAAGCTCTAAAAGAATATTTAACAAGACTAGAAGAAGCTGAAAAACGCGATCACCGTAAGCTCGCTAAAAAATTAGACTTATTCCATCTACAAGAAGAAGCTCCAGGCATGGTTTTTTGGCATGCAAATGGTTGGACTATCTATCAAGAAATTAAAAAATATATTAGCGAAAAATTAAAAGAGCTAGATTATCAGGAAATCTCTACTCCGCAGTTGGTTGATTTGGACCTTTGGAAAAAATCTGGCCATTGGGATATGTTTGGTGATGAAATGTTCACCCTGGAAACTGATGATCGTCAATTCGCTTTAAAGCCAATGAATTGCCCATGCCATGTTCAAGTTTTTAAGCAAGGTTTGCGTAGTTACAGAGACTTACCAATTAAAATGGCAGAGTTTGGCTGTTGTCATCGTAATGAGCTATCTGGTGCAATGCATGGTTTGATGCGTGTTAGGCAAATGGTTCAAGATGATGCGCATGTTTTTTGCACAGAAGATCAAATCGGTGAGCAATCCTTAGAGATTATTAGACTGGTACAAGATGTTTATGCTGACTTTGGGTTTGATAATATCATGGTTAAGCTTGCAACAAGACCAGATAAAAGGCTAGGCTCTGACGAACTTTGGGATCATGCTGAAGATGCCTTAAAAAAATCCTTAGAAGAAGCCAATATAGAATTTGAAGTATTACCAGGTGAAGGAGCCTTTTATGGCCCTAAAATTGAATTTCACCTTAAAGATTGCATTGGCAGAACTTGGCAGTGTGGCACACTACAGCTTGATTATGCGCAACCTCAACGCTTAGGAGCACATTATATTGCCGAAGACGGCAGTAAAAAAGTTCCAGTGATGTTGCACAGAGCAATTATCGGTACTCTTGAGAGATTTATCGGTATAATTTTAGAACACTATGCTGGCAAGCTTCCAGTTTGGTTGGCTCCTATTCAAGCAGTAATTATGAACATTACGCAAAATCAGGGGCAATATACCCAAGAAATTGCAACTTTATTGAAAAAACATGGCATAAGAGTCAAATCGGACTTGAGAAATGAGAAAATCGGCTTTAAAATCCGCGAACATACATTGCAATGTGTTCCGTACTTATTAGTAGTTGGAGATCGCGAGGTTGAGTCTCGTACAATTTCTGTGCGCACCCAGCAAGGCAAAGACTTAGGCAGCTTATCTTTAGATGAGTTTGTTAAGTTGGTTGATGATGCAGTAGCATTGCGTGGAAGAATTAATTTAGGAGGGTAACAGAATTAGCGCAGACAAAAAGCCAAGAATAAACCACGAAATCAGAGTTAATGAGGTTCGTCTTATTGATGCTGAAGGTGGTCAGCTCGGAGTAGTTGGTATTCAAGAAGCGAGAAAGATAAGCGAAGAAGCTGGCATGGATTTGGTTGAAGTTTCACCAGATGCTAAGCCACCAGTTTGTCGGGTAATGAATTTCGGCAAATTCGCATATCAGCAAAGCAAGCGAAAAGCTGCAGCGAAGAAAAAACAAAAGCAAATTCAGCTCAAAGAAGTGAAATTTCGCCCTGTAACTGAAGAAGCTGATTACCAGGTAAAGCTGCGTAATATTTTGCGTTTTCTTCAAAATGGTGATAAGGCGAAGGTTACTTTACGTTTTCGAGGTCGTGAAATGACTCATCCAGAGCTTGGTATGCAGCTTATGGAGCGAGTTATGACTGATGCTGATGAAGTTGGTGTCGTAGAACAGCGCCCTAAAATGGAAGGTAGACAAATGATTATGGTAATGGGGCCAAAAAAGCAAAATTAGTGTATAATGCCTCCTTTGCTATAACTTGCTGTCCAAAAAATACTCTTTTGGTGGCATTATTAGGTACAGTTTATAGGGAAGAGGGTATAGGAGTGGGAGCTTGTGGCGTGATCTAGGATGGAACACGTATAACATGAGCTCTCACTCTTTACTCCTCTTTCTGCTAAGAATTTTAAAAAGATTGATTTATATTTGGAGCGTAGTAAATGCCAAAATTAAAAACTAATCGTGGTGCAGCGAAGCGCTTTAGAGCTACAGCTAGCGGCTTTAAGGCTCGTCGTGCTTTTCGTAACCACATACTTACCAAGAAAGCGACTAAGCGTAAGCGTCAGATTCGCTCTAACTTGCATGTAGGACAGAGTGATATAGCATCAATATGTCGCATGATTCCTTCTGCATTAGGCAAATCTGCTAAACGCAGACGCGTGTATAAAGCTAAAGCTGCAAATTTAGAGCATGGCAGTTTAAGCATTGCAGTAAACGAGGGGGAATAAAAGATGGCCAGAGTTAAAAGAGGCGTTACAGCTAGAGCTAAGCACAAGAAAGTATTAGCAAAAGCTAAAGGTTATTATGGCGCGCGCAGTAGAGTATTCAGAGTTGCGAACCAAGCGGTAATTAAAGCTGCTCAATATGCCTACAGAGATCGTCGTGTTAAAAAGCGTGAATTTAGAGCGCTTTGGATTATTAGAATTAATGCAGCAGCTAGAGAGCTAGGTATGTCTTATAGCGTATTCATGAATGGCTTGAAAAAAGCTGGTATTGAAGTTGATAGAAAAGTTCTAGCAGATATCGCAGTTCATGATAAAACAGCTTTCGCAGCATTTGTTGAAGAAGCAAAAGCTAAAATTGCAGCATAATACAATTTCCTTTTGTAAGGTTATACCTTAGTCTACTTCCCTCACTTAAATGGGGGGAGGTTAGGTAAGTCAAATTTAGGACTTCTAATGACGGATTTAGACGAACTATTACGCGAAGCAGCGAAGTCAATCGAAAAGACTAATCAACTTAAAGACCTTGAAGACTTGAGGGTTCATTACTTAGGTAAAAAAGGCAAAATTACTGATTATTTAAAAAATCTTGGCAAGTTGCCTGCAAGTGACAGACCAGAAGCTGGCCAAAGAATTAATGTTATTAAAGAAAAACTTAAAGCATTACTAGATGAGCAAGTCATAAGTCTTCAAAAAGAATTTATTGCTAATGAAATAGCTTCAGAAAAAGTTGATATCTCTCTGCCAGGCAGAAGGCAGTCTCTTGGTAGCATCCATCCTATTACCCACACCAGAAATAAAATTGAAAAATTATTTGAAAGTATGGGCTTTTCAATTAAAGATGGGCCAGAAGTTGAGACAGATTATTATAACTTTGAAGCTTTAAATATTCCTGAATTACACCCAGCTAGAGCAATGCAGGATACTTTTTACTTTCCTGATAATACATTATTGCGTTCGCAAATGTCTCCAGTGCAAATTCATGTAATGGAAAACTCTAAGCCTCCATTGCGAATAATTGCTATGGGTAGAGTTTATCGCAGAGATTTTGATTTAACCCATACACCAATGTTTCATCAAATTGAGGGCTTAATGATTGATGAAGATATCTCGTTTGCAGACTTAAAAGGCGTACTAGCTAAATTCTTAGAGGCATTTTTTGGTAAACCTGTACCTATGCGCTTTAGACCATCTTACTTCCCTTTTACTGAGCCTTCCGCAGAAGTTGATATAGGTTGTGTTAAATGTGATAGCAAAGGTTGTCGTATTTGTAAAAACACAGGTTGGCTAGAAGTCTTGGGATGCGGAATGGTGCATCCTAATGTATTTAAAGCATGTGGTATTGATAGTGAGCGCTATACAGGTTGGGCATTCGGTTGTGGCTTAGATAGATTGGCACTTTTACGATATGGTATTACTGATCTTAGAGCTATGTTTGAAAATGATGTTAGATTTTTAAGGCAGTTTTAAAATGAAGTTAAGTATTAGCTGGCTACAAACATGGCTTGATAAGACAATTGAAAATGATAAGTTAGCCGATAAACTAACAATGTCAGGGCTTGAAGTTGAGTCTATAGATAAAGTTGCTGATGATTTTTCTAAAGTAGTGGTTGGTAGGGCTTTAGAAATAGAGCAACATCCAAATGCAGATAAGTTAAGAGTTTGCCAAATAGATGTTGGAGAAGCAGAAGCACTTACAATTGTCTGTGGTGCAAAAAACATAAAGCAAAACATGAAAGTTGCAGTTGCTCTGGTTGGAGCAAGATTAGCAAATAATTTTAAAATATCAAAAAGTAAATTACGTGGTGTTGTATCTTACGGCATGATTTGCTCTTCGAGTGAGCTAGGGATTTCAGAGGAGTCAGAAGGCATTATGGAACTACCGTCTGATGCTCCTATAGGCCAAGACTTAAGAGAGTACTTAAGCTTAGATGATAGTATAATTGATTTAGCAATCACGCCAAACAGAGGTGATTGTTTAAGTACTTTAGGTATAGCTACAGAAATTCAAGCTATTTCGGAAGTTAAAGCAAAACTTTTAGAAGTCAGTCCTTGTGCTGCAAAAATAGACGCAAGTTTAAATGTAAATTTAGATATTCCAGAAAGCTGTCCAAGGTATGCAGGTAGAGTCATAAAAAACATAGACGCTAATACAAAGACTCCACTTTGGTTACAGCAAAGATTAGAAAGAAGCGGTACTAGATCAATAAACGTAATCGTAGATATTATGAATTACGTAATGTTTGAACTTGGGCAACCTATGCATGCCTTTGATCTTGCAAAGATTTCAGGCAGTATAACTGTTAGAAATTCAAAAAAATCTGAATCACTAGAGTTGCTAGATGGTCAAACCGTAGAGTTATCTGCAGATACTATGATAATTGCTGATGATAAAAACCCGCTTGCAATTGCAGGTGTGATGGGTGGTTTAGATTCAGGTGTAACCTTGCCAACTAAAGATATATTTTTAGAAAGTGCTTTCTTCAATCCAAAAGCAGTTGCTGCATCTGTTAGAAATTACAATATAATTTCTGAATCTTCATATAGGTTTGAGCGTGGTGTAGATCCTAAATTGCAAGTTAAAGCAATTGAAAGGGCTACAAAGTTAATTGTTGAAATAGCTGGCGGTGAACCGGGACCTGTAATTGATGTAAAAGATGAAAGCTTCTTGCCAAGCACAGCTACTATAGATCTAAGATTTGCACGAGTTAAAAAATTACTTGGTTTAGAAATAGATCCTGATGAAATAACAAAAATATTAACTAAGCTCGGATTCACCTGTAAAGCAACCAAAGAAGGTCTAAAGGTTGATGTTCCACCAAGAAGATCTGATATTAGCATGGAAGCTGATTTAATTGAAGAGATAATAAGAGTTTATGGTTATGATAATTTGCCAACTAAACTTTGTTATTCTAGCTTAGATATAGTTAACTACGAAGATAAGCTAGATCTTAAAGCTTTAAAAAATATCTTTTGTAATTTAGGTTATCAAGAAGTAATTACTTATAGTTTTATAGATAAAAAATTACAACAATTATTTGACCCTACTAATGAACCTAAAGCTTTAATAAATCCTATTACGTCAGAAATGTCAGTAATGCGCACTAACTTATGGCCAGGGTTGGTTACAACTTATCTTTATAATCAAAATCGACAAAATTCTAGAGTTAGGATTTTTGAATTAGGCAAAAGATTTATTCAGTCAAAAAATGAATTACTGCAAGAAGATGTTGTTAGTGGCTTAATAAGTGGTCCTTTACATCCTTTGCAGTGGTCTGTAAGTGATAGTGCAGCTGATTTTTTTGATCTTAAAGGCGATATAGAAAAATTCTTGGGATTGACCCATTCTTTGTTAGAGTTCGACTTTAAAGAGGTCTCACATCCTGCCTTACACCCAGGTCAAGCGGCAGAGATTTTTAGAAATGGTACCAGCATTGGTATTTTTGGTGCCTTGCATCCTGAATTGAACCAATCATTAGGCATTAAAGATAATTTATTTCTATTTGAAATCGAAACGACCTCCTTGATGGATATTTCTACACAAGACTATAAAGAGGTCTCAAAATTTCCAGAGATAAAGCGAGATTTAGCAATTTTAGTAGATCAAACTGTACCATCACAAGCAATTCAGGATACAATATCAAGGGTAGGTGGAAAGCTAGTTAAAGAAGTAACAATATTTGATATATATCAGGGCGAAGGGATTCGTAAGGACCAAAAAAGTGTAGCCTTAGCACTGACATTGCAAGATTATTCTCGCACATTAGTTGATCAGGAGATCGCGGATTTGATTGATAATGTGTTACTGGAACTTAAAAATGGGTTCGGAGCTGAATTAAGGGGTTAACAATGGCACTGACTAAAGCTGATATTGCAAACCGTCTTTTTGAAGAAATTGGCTTAAACAAACGTGAAGCTAAAGATATAGTTGAACTTTTCTTTCAAGAGATTAGTGAATCTTTGGCTAAAGGACAGCAAGTTAAAATATCTGGTTTCGGTAATTTTGAGTTACATGATAAAAGTGAAAGACCAGGTAGAAACCCAAAAACTGGAGAGGTAATTCCAGTTTCTGCTCGTCGAGTGGTTACTTTCCGTAGTGGCCAAAAACTTCGAGCTAGAGTTGAAACATTTTCAGGGAAAGATAACGATAATGATAACCAGCCAACCAACGAGTAAAAACAAAAAAAAAATCTCTAGTGAAGATTTACCTTTGATTCCCGATAAACGCTATTTCACAATTGGCGAAGTTGGGGATCTGTGTGATCTTAAACCTTATGTTCTGCGTTATTGGGAACAAGAGTTTCCACAATTAAAACCAAATAAAAGGCGTGGCAACAGACGCTATTATCAACACAAAGATATATTAGTCATAAGACAAATCAGAAAACTTTTATATAATGAAGGGTTTACAATAGAAGGAGCTAGAGCAAAGCTTGCAGATAGCTCAAATAATGTTGTAAAGTCTGTCGAGTCAAATGCAGCGCTAACAAGAGCGATTGCAGATTTAGAAAATATTTTGGAAAAATTGAGCAAGGATTCAAACTAAAAAAGTTTTACATAAGAGATTTTGTGCGAGGCGTAGCCTGACAGAATCCTAAACTCTATTCACTAAACTTATAATTAAACAAGGAAGCTGGCTTGTGGAAAAGATCTGGTTAAAAAACTATGCTGAAGGTGTTAAGCACGAAATTAACGCTGATGATAATGGAACTTTAGTTGATATTTTAAATCATAGCTGTGAAAAATTTAAAGAACGGCCGGCTTTTGAAAATCTTGGAACAACAATTACCTATAAAGAATTTCAAGAGTCATCTATAGCGTTTGCAGGGTTTTTGCAAAAGGTTTTAAAGCTTAAAAAGGGCGATCGATTAGCTATTATGATGCCCAATATGTTGCAATATCCAATAGCAGTTTATGGTGCTTTGCTTGCAGGTGTTGTTGTTGTTAACGTTAACCCACTTTATACGACGCCAGAGCTTGTGCATCAAGTAAATGATGCTGGTGCTGAATCTATTCTTGTGATTTCTAATTTTGCTAATACTGTACAAAAAGCAATTCCAGAAACTAAACTTAAAAATATTATCATTACAGATGTTGGCGATTTATTACCAAGACCTAAGGCATGGTTGTTAAAGTTTGTTTTAAAATATATAAAAAAACAAATACCAAGTTATTCAATACCAAATGAAATTAATTTTAGGGATGCTTTAGCTGAAGGAAAAGATCACACTGTTGATAAAGTTGAAGTTGTACTTGATGATACAGCATTTCTGCAATACACAGGCGGCACAACTGGAGTCTCAAAAGGTGCTGTGCTAAGCCATAGAAATATGGTTTCAAATGTTATGCAAGCTGAGGCTTGGTTTGGCCCAATGCTCGAAGAGGGCCAAGAAGTAATGATAACAGCGTTGCCGCTTTATCATATCTTTTCACTACTGGCTAACTTCTTGTTTTTTTCCAGCATCGGTGGTTTAAGTGTATTGATTACAAACCCTAGGGACCTTCCAAGAATGGTGTCTACAATTTCAAGATTTAAGTTTACAGTTATTACAGGTGTAAATACTTTATATTTAGCTTTGAATCATAATAAGAAATTTTGTGATTTAGATTTTTCTAAGCTTAAAGTTTGTATCTCTGGCGGAATGGCGACCCAAGAGCCAGTTGCTACGAAATGGAAAGAAATTACAGGCAAGCCTATACTTGAAGCCTATGGCCTTACCGAAACTTCTCCTGTTGCTATTGCCAATCCAATAGATCTAGTTGAATTTAGTGGTACGGTGGGGCTGCCTGTTCCATCAACCGATGTTTGTATAGTTGATGAAAACCATAAAGCTTTGGGTGTGGATGAAATCGGTGAATTAGCTATTAAAGGGCCTCAGGTCACTAAAGGTTATTGGCACCACCCAGAAGAAACCAAAAAGTCTTTTACTGAAGATGGTTGGTTTTTGACGGGCGATATCGCATCAATAAATGAAGACGGATACGTAAAGATTTTAGAGCGTAAAAAAGATATGATTTTAGTCTCAGGCTTTAATGTCTATCCTAACGAAGTTGAGGCGGCTTTAGTTAGCATTGATGGAATATCTGAAGCTGCTGTTGTTGGCGTTCTAAGTAAAACCTCAGGAGAAATTGTTAAGGCTTTTGTAGTTAGAGAAGATGAAAACATTACTAAAGAAAAAATATTAGAAGAGTGTAAAGAAATGCTAACTGCCTACAAAATCCCTAAAGTAATCGAATTTCGTGACGAACTGCCAAAAACCAATGTAGGCAAAATATTAAGGCGTGCTTTACGAGAAAAAGAAGCTTAAATTGTTGATATCTTGGTTTGTTTCTTGACCTTAGCTGTTGGGCGATATTTGTCACCCAGCAGCTCTAAAGTTCCGTAAAAAAAAGCGATTATCCCACAAAAATATGTTATAATTTCTGAGATTTATTTATGTAAAGATCTTGGAAAATTCTATGGAAACCCCGTTCGCTAAAGATGTACAAAAAATCAGCTTAGAAGAAGAACTAAAACAATCTTATCTTGATTATGCAATGAGCGTTATTGTTGGCAGAGCGTTACCTGATGTTAGAGATGGCTTAAAGCCAGTTCACAGACGGGTATTATTTGCTATGCATGAACTTGGCAATGACTGGAATAAACCATACAAAAAATCTGCACGTGTTGTGGGTGATGTGATAGGTAAATACCATCCACATAGTGATACTGCAATTTACGACACCATTGTGCGGATGGCGCAATCTTTCTCAATGCGCTATATGCTTATTGATGGCCAAGGTAACTTTGGCTCTGTAGATGGCGACCCAGCTGCTGCTATGCGTTACACAGAAATAAGAATGTCAAAGCTTGGGCACTCTTTATTGTCTGATCTTGAGAAAGAAACAGTAAATTTCGTGCCAAATTACGATGATACTGAGATGATCCCATCCGTAATGCCAACCAGGATACCAAATTTATTGGTAAATGGTTCTTCAGGTATTGCAGTAGGTATGGCGACCAATATCCCGCCGCATAATTTGACTGAAGTCATTAATGCTAGCCTTGCTATGGTTGATAACCCAGATATCACCATCGATGAGATTATGCAGCATATCCCAGGCCCAGATTTCCCAACAGCGGGAATTATTCATGGTAGAGCAGGAATTTATCAAGCATACAGAACAGGCCGTGGCAGGATTCATATCCGCTCTAAAATCGATATTGAAACCGATGCAAAATCTAGTAAAGAGCGCATTATTGTTTCTGAGCTGCCTTATCAAGTTAATAAAGCAAGATTAATCGAAAGAATCGCAGAGCTGGTAAAAGAGAAAAAGCTAGAAGGTATATCAGCATTACGTGATGAATCTGATAAACAAGGTATGCGCGTAGTTATTGAGCTAAAACGCGGTGAAAACTCTGATGTTATTTTAAATAATCTTTATGTTCACACCCAGCTTCAAGTAGTATTTGGTATAAACGTAGTAGCATTAGTCGACGGACAACCAAAAATTCTTAATATTCAAGAGCTTATAAATCTTTTCTTGCGCCACAGAAGAGAGGTTGTAACAAGACGCAGCATATTTGATTTGCGCAAAGCAAATGAAAGAGCTCATATCTTAGAAGGTTTAGCAATTGCTTTAGCTAACATAGATGAAATGATTATTTTGATCAAACAAGCTAAAGATCCACAAGAAGCTAAAAAACAAATGTTAGCTCGCACTTTTAACCCTATAGAAACAATGACATTGTTGACAAGGGCTGGAACTGAAAGTTTATATGGTTTGACTGATGAAGGTTATAAGCTATCTCCAGAGCAAGCACAGTCTATACTCGAAATGCGTTTACATAGGCTAACAGGTTTAGAGCAAAACAAAATTGTAGATGAACACAAAAAACTTGAATTATTAATCGCAGAGCTTAATGAAATCATTTCTAACCCTCAAAGATTGATGCAAGTTATTAAAGATGAACTCGAAGAAATTAATGATCAGTTTGGCGATACAAGAAAAACTGAAATAATTGATAGTGAGGGTGACTTTAGCTTCGAAGATCTAGTTCCTGACGAAACTGTTGTTGTTACTTTATCTCATGAAGGCTATGCGAAATCACAACCAGTTGATACCTATCAGGCACAAAGACGTGGTGGCAAAGGTAAATCTGCAACCAACATGAAAGAAGAAGATTTCATAGAAAAAGTTTTGGTTGCTAGTATGCACGATACTATTCTGTGTTTTTCTAGCCTTGGTAAAGTTTATTGGCTTAAAGTTTATAACCTACCACAGGCAAGCAGAAATGCTCGCGGTAAGCCGTTTGTAAATTTATTACCACTTGCATCTGGCGAAAAAATTAGCGCTA
>Ga0180438_10010497_pt1 | contig 11355 bp, 9 predicted proteins | sample SS_ome_12_FD_132455 | JGI IMG/M metagenome (GOLD analysis project Ga0180438, IMG submission 132455) | Hypersaline lake sediment archaeal communities from the Salton Sea, California, USA - SS_3_D_2 metaG | ecosystem: Environmental > Aquatic > Non-marine Saline and Alkaline > Hypersaline >...
TGCGACAATGTATCCTAATAATTCAGAATGTTTTGATTCATTCACAGATTCTAGATTTAGAATTTTATCATCTAAATATTTAAGTGGTTTTTTCACTTCCTTTAGCAAGAAAGAGTTGACGATTTCTTCGGGCATATTATCCATGAGACACCTTGTTTTTTATTAAAATACACAAGATATACGATTTCTATATATCTTGTGTATTATGTTTTCTCAATTAGATTTAAGCTTGGAAACCAACCTTCAATGTTTGAAGACCAACTTCACCCGCTAAATCTGCACCGTTCAAGAAATAACAGAAGAACATAACTTCATCTGTATTATCAAAAGTAAATGAAGGTGCTGCTGATGCTGCACTTCCATTAACTTCAAATGTTACGACTCCAGCTGCACTTACCAATACTTTTACAGTTTGAGCTGCGGCGTCTCCACCCCATGCATCAGTTGTGTTCGTAGCTGTCTGACCACCTGAATTTAATTCATCCAAGATAACAACATTTGTTGCTGATGTTGCAGAATTTAGACCGATACATGCGTAGTCGGTATAATCTGCTAGCGTAGCGTTATTTGCTTCAACTTTTCTGAAACCCATCATTAATGGAGCACATCCGCTAAGATCAGAAACATAGAACTTAGCTTCTGCAAAAAATGCCGCTGATGTACCAATTGTATAAACATGTTTAGCATTTGATCTTGCACCGAAGTTATATTCAGCACCTTCTGTTGAAGTTTGATCAAGTGCCAAGTTTAGACCGTTTGCTGTCATTCTTGGTGCAATGATAGTTTGACCGGCCCCCAAAATAAATTGCTCCATCAAGCAACCATCTTGCAATTGCATCAAATTAACATCTCCAGTCGCTCCAGTAGGTGCGCCACCAGTATTTGCATTTGTTGTCATTACAGGGGATTGAGAAACAACTAAGTCAGTTCCGCTAGCATAAAGAAATTCTGCATCGATTTCCTTAACCGTTCCTGTCATTGTAATCTCTCCAGTGCCTGACTGAAGAACCAATGCTGATGCACCAGTTGTATTACCAACAGTTACAGTTCTAGCTGCTGCACCTGTACCGATATTGATAGCCTGTGCTACTGCATCGTTACCAACATTAATTGCTGCTGCTGAACTATTCAAAGATAGAACTCCAGCTGCATCGATATCAACTACACCAGTAGAGGCAATATTTGTACCACCTGTGCCAGAATCACAGTCGATGCCGCCATCAGCTGCACTCGCTTGGATAACAACAGAGTTCGCAACAGCTGCTTGTGATGAGACAAGGCTTAATTGTAGAGCTGAATCAACATCAACTCCTCCAGCTGCAGAATTAATTGTAACTGCATTTGCTGCTGCTTCTTCTCCATTAACAACAACTCTACCAGCTGCCGAAGCTAAAGTAAGATCGATGCCTGCGCCTGTAACACTAAAGTTTGAGGCTGCTGCTGCGTCAAGACTAATACCCGCAAGAGAATCAAAAGTCATACCGCCACCGCCATCATCTACATCAATACCACCTGCGGCATTCGATGCATCAATTCGTACAGCGTCTGAAGCTGCTTGTGACGAAGCTAGATTCATTTGTAAAGCACAGTCAGCGTCAATACCACCAGCTGCTGAAACTAAAGTAACTGCGTTTGCTACAGCTTCTTCACCATTAAGAATTGCTCTACCAGCTGTAGACGCTAACGTTAGATCGTGTGAAGCTCCAGATACACTAAAGTTTGAAGCTGTTGCCGCATCTACGGAAACACCAGCTGCTGTATCAATTGTGATAGCTCCAGCTGCAGCTTGTCCGATAGCGACTGTGTGTGCAGCTGCATCTTGACCAATTGTAATTGCTCTTGCAGAAGTTCCACCACCCAAAATAACTGCGTCAGCTGAGTTATCAGCCGCCAATGTAAGTGCTGTACCAGCTGTAAGAATTGTAGCTGATGCGTTACCAGTAATTAAACCAGACGCTGTAATCGTGGTGTAAGTTTGTCCACCGTTAGAATCTACAGCGAAGACCTCAACTGAATCAGAATCTAATACGGATAACTTGTTAGCACCTGCATTATCACCCAATGTCATGATGATGTCTTGACCTGTAGCCGCATCAATTGCTAAGTCGTTAGCTGCTGCTGGTGTAATTTGCATTGCTGCTGCTGATGTGAACAATGGAGCTGTAACGGATGTTGCCAATGTAATAGCTGCATCCATATTTAATGTAACAGTGCTTCCAGCGTTTGAATCTGTTAGGTTTGTACCACCATCAATGATGATATTTCCTGCTGTAGGAGACAAACTGTTGATTGTGTCAACATCACTGGCGCCTGGCGAGCTAAGCGACCAAGTTGCAGCACCTGCGGCGACGCTAGTCATTGTCCAGGCTTGATCTGCTGATTTATCAACCCAAACTTGTCCTAATGGATATCTTTTATCTGCTGTTGTTGGTGCTCTAGATGCTACTACAGGCTGTGGAAATACATCCTGTAATGGGGCATCCATACCATACCCTCTCTTAATATTAGCCATTTCATACCCTCCAAGGTAGTTTAATTTTTAATATTAACTCAGAAATTTAAAGTTGCAAGATAATTAATCAAATTATATATATGTATGTATGAATAAAGACAGAAAAAATCCTAAGAGAGTTATTTTCAATATCAAAGAAGATATACACACTGATTTAAAGATTGCAGCTACACGACGCAACATGACAATTACTCAATATGTATTGGAGGCTATTGCGTGGAGATTGAAGAGTGAACAGAAGTGATTATTTCTTCTTCTTTTTTCTTCTCTTATTTTCTTGTATGAAGACTTTAAGAATCTTTGCCATTTCTTCAGCTGTTAGATGTTCAAGATCTTTTTGGAATTTCTTTCTCATTTTCTCTGAAATAGCCACTATAGAAACTCCTTTGCTAATTCTTTTTGCAATCGACTAATCGTTGGTGCTGTCTTAAGTTTTCCTTTTAACTGGTCTTTCAAGAAATCAACCATATCAGCAACGAAGTCATTATCCATATCTTTCACTTGTGGAACCATGTCCTTAAGAGCTTTTGCCTCTACAACACTTCTTCCTCTTTGCCTCTGCTTTTGGAATGGGGCAAATAAGTCAGAAGCAATAAAGGCTCTATCAGATTCCACAATTTGTTTTTCATCGACGTTATAAGCATTCTTTTCTATCTGTTTAAAAGGAAAGTCCTCCGGGCTTTTTCTAATGAACTTAGAAAACGCAGCTCCAATAGATGGATCTTTTTTTGAAAACCAGATTCCAAATTTGTTAGACCCTTCTGTAATGGGCCTTGATTTTCCACCCGTCATCTTCTCAAAGGTTTCTTTATCCATGTTTTCATATTCATATACGGTTCCACCTTTTCTTCCTTCCTTAGATCCAAAAACGATACGCATTTTACCGCTTTCTTCATCAAATGTTGCACCACGTACATTAGATGACTTCAAAGCTGTCTTTAAGGGAGCTATTTTTCTTTGCTTCTCTGGTTTATATGGTTCGATATCTTTTGGTTCAAAAATACCATGAAACGCATCAGCAATTAAACTTTCATCACCTTCACCTGAGAGGGGCTTTATCTTCTCTTGCTTCGGTGTTTTTACTTCGGGAACTTCTATTTCAGGTTGTTTTTCATATTCTTTCTCAAAGCGCATCGTCTCTTGCTCTCGAACTGGAAGACCTTCACCCGAAACAATAGAATCGATTTTCTTTAAGACATTTTGAACGCTTTTACTCTCAAATGGTAAACCACGTTCTTCAAGCTTATTCAATCCAAAATGAAGAGTTTTTATGCGCTTTTGTTGCTCTTTGCTCAAGTTTTGATAATCAACATTTTCCATGGCTCTTTCAGCATAAGCACGAGTATCTTGTGGAGGTGGAGGAGGTGTAACTTGTTCTTCTTGAGGTTTTGCACTTTTCAAGTATTCAGATGCTGCACCTTGCAATTTCTTAGCTTGTGCCCCTGCAACACCAGCTAATGTTGCACCGCCAGCAAGCTTTGTTACAAAATCAAGGAATGGAATGGATCCACCACTTTGAATATGATCTTCGTAAGATTTCGTAAGCTTGTTTAATTCATTATAACCAGCCATTCCACCTAACACAGCTCCTGGAACTCCACCAGTTGCCAAGCCGACTCCAGCACCGACAAGACCACCTATTAAAGGCGCTGCGGTACCTCCCTCTTGTCTAGGCACGTTTTCAGGCTGTCTCATAACATCTGCTTCTGTTACACCCCCGAAAGCTCGTTTAGCCATCTTCTTATCAACCTTTCCAGGTAATGACTTAGATAGAAATTGAAAAACCTGATCCGTTGTATAGCCTGCTTGTAATGCTTGAGTTAAACCCTGTGAAATAGATGGATTAGCTTTCTTAAGAAATTCAACTATCTGATTTTTATCAAATCCAAGAGACTGTGCAAAATCAAAAGGGTTCATCTCTTTCCTCTTTTTTCAGCTTCAAATCTTTTTCTAACTGCTGGCATAAACTTACCACTTAGAATAACTGAGAATATCTCTTGTAATCCTGGAATGATCGCTTCAGACAGTTTTGTATATTCATTTTGATTAAATCCACTAAGCTTCGGATCTTCATTAGCCCCCGGAAATGCTTTATTAACACTCTCCATAAATTTATCTTCAGGAAAACCTTTATCGAACATCTTTGCTCTGAGAGCTAAAAGGCTGTCTTTTTCTGGGTTGAAACCTGTTTTAAGATATTGATCCAATTGATTTTGTGTCTTCTTAATCTCTTTTGTATAAGGAATCTTTAATTTTTCTGGGACGAGGGGTAACCCTGTTTGACTTAAGGGTATATCTAAAGTCATGTCTTTTACTTTGCTGGTAAATTGTTTAAATTTACTGTCTCCAGGTCGGATAATCTCAGCTGCTTCTGCTGGTCCATAGTCTAATTCTTTCATTGCTAAACCCATTGCATATTCTGGGTCAATATTAGCAACATCTTTCAACGCAACTCTTGCATTTTCCATCCTTTTATCCATGTCACCAGTAAATAGAAGCGGTCTATTAGAGGCTGTTGCGTTTTGTAAGCTTTCTATTGAAACCTGAGCTTTTCTATACTTTGGAAATAGCTCATTCCACGCTTGACTTGGATCTGTTGTTTTTGTTCTATCAAAATATTCTTTTGATAATTCGTTGTTTAAAGCTGGGTTCAATCCTTCCTTAAAGTTTTCGTCTAACTTTTGACTTAAGAAATTAGTTGAGGCAGTGTGCTCATTTTGTCTTCTTTGTTGTTCTGCTGTCCTGGCTGTAATATCGGCATTTGCTTGTTGAGTTGCTAAATCAGGATCATTTGTTTGTCTCAACTTTTCTTGATACACTGATTGATAATAATCTTTTGGATCTACGACATCGGCTTCTCTAGTATCAACAACAGTTTCACCACCTTCATTAATTGAACGTGATGGCATGACTTTCGATTTTGCAGCTGGATTACTATCTTGTAATAGATTTAGTCTATTCACTTCTTTATGAATTGCGGGAGCCAGTTCACCCAATGCTTGCATACCACCTGGTACACCACCCATTTGTGACATCAGAGACAAAGTGACATCTAGCGGATTGATTCTTTCACCACTAGCTCGTGCGGTTTCCATTTGCTTTTGAACATTTCCGATTCCTTGTTGTAGCATGCTTCTTTTACCAAGCATTTCCATAGCGCTACCAAAGCCTCCACCGAAACTTTGACCAATCTCACCACCAATGTCTCTAGGTTGTATTACCTGTACCATCCTATTACCTCTTTTTATACGCTTGGAGTGTTTCCAAATAAATTACGTAGTCCACCCATTCCCATTCCACCAGCGGAAGCCATACCTAAACCTTGTCCTGCACCCTGTCCTAGACCTTGCAACAAACCACCAAAGATACCTTGAGTTGGTTGCATGTAAATATTCTCAAAAGTTGGCTGATAAGCTTGGCTCATTAGGCCTTGTAATTGTGATAAAGCATTTTGTTGAAGCCCACCCCTTAGCGCTCCAAGACTTTCAGATAGTTCTCTACCTGCTTGCCCCATTGTTTGTTGCATAGCTGAGGAGCTTTGTGCTCCATGACTTCCAAGACCTGCAAACCTTTCGGCAATGCCTGGAACAGTCTCTTGTTCAAACTGTCTTTTCATTGGAGCTTCAAATTGTTCAAACGCTCCAGGTGCTCCAGAAAGAATGTTTTGTAACCACTCCATTCCGGATGCTTGAGGAGCTGCTAAACCACCCATTAATTGTGAATAAAGGGCCTGTTGTTGTGGAGTTTGCATACTTTTTTGTTGAAAACCACCAGATGTTCCAAACCAATCAGCCATGATATTAACCTCTAATTTTAATTATGTACTTTCGATCCATTCTAACACTACGTAACTTTGAGTATAAGCAGAATAATCGGAAACTGTTCTTATATTTACATTTGTTGCATCTACCCATACTTCAACTGGACTTCCTCCAGTTTCAGGATATGGCAATGGAATATATGTTGTACCTGGTATGGATGCTGCACCACCTATATAGGTAAAAACTGTATTAGATGAAACTGAAATTCCATGTGCTACGGTTGTTGTTGTATTATTAGGCAATGTACCAAAATCAACCACCAATCTTGACCCATATCTTGATTTGTTAGCATCACCTGAAACAAACCAGTTTTCCCCTGTAGATACAGTAACATCTTGATATTGGGCTATTTCACGTGCGTTTACCGCTTCTGCAGCCTTAACTATGTAATCAGTAAGAATAAGACGTGCTTCCGTCCAATCATCAGGAATAATAATATTCGGTGGAAGGAATGAGTTAACTGAATTTGCTGGCTCAAAACTCATGATGTTAACCTCGATCCCATTTCAGACCAAATGATGATGCTATCAATAAGGACTTCAGAGTTTACTATGTTCTTTGTAAACATTTGTCTTTCATTTAGGTTCAAATCATATTCAAAGAACTGTGCGTCTGTTGTTGTAAAGAATCTATGCCAATATTTTGACTGACCAGGTTGATCAAATTGTTCTGGTTGGGTTGAAAACACAGTGTTAAAGAATCCATCGTCACCTTGGTTAATGGCTTCAGAATCATTGTAATCTGTAAAGATTTCACATGATACCTCACCACCGTCTGTCTTCTCTGTAAGAAAGTCTATCTGTCCGAGGAATGTCTTTTTTCCTTGGTCAATCAAGTTGAACTTCTTAGATCGTGCGCTAAAGCCCATCACTCTAGTGATGTTTCCACATCCCATGTATGTTCTAGCTTGAACAACTGCAGGAACGACAGTGGCATCTAGGTTTTGAATGTATCCACTAACTGTGGATGCTGTGAAATCTGTCGTATCGATATCTATCGTTAGACTGTTTCCAGATACAGCAACAATAATGCCATTTAATCCAGATATCTCAGTCATACCTGTTAGGACGTTATCTATATAGAAGTGTTGACCTACTGTAAAGGAATGACCTGCAGATGTCACAACGGCTTGTGTTGCTTGCGTTATTGCTGTTATTGCAGTCCTTGGCTTTTCATAGAGGTCTAATGTGTCAGCATCTTCTCTGTTAACTTGGAATATTCTTCCATTTAACTCTAATCCACCAGTACCAATAATATCATTGATTTCCACATATTCAGTCGGTGATTCGGGATCGAACACAGACGATTGTAAATTGTGATCTGGAACAGTAATCCTTGCAGCACCTGAGCCGCCTACAACATTTGTTATCTGAAGACTTTGATCGTTTGATACCTTCTGATTTAATGTAAGTACGTATCCTTGCTGGTTTCCTGCTACAATATTAGGAAACTGAGACTGTAATTTGCTTGTAACCCAACTAAAATTAGCTTGATCCCATGAAGTATCTACCAAATCTGCCCATGTAATATCATTAAATCTTTGATATTGCCCGAAACATGTAAAACTATCTTTAAATGTAGCCCATGTTTGATTGTGGTAGTTAAAAACTAAAACCTTATCCGGATATGTTACGTTCGTTCCTGAGTCTGGATAGGTCCAATAGACTAATCTCTCAAAGAAATCTCTCTTTCCATGAACTCTTAGCGGACCATCTCCATTGTTATTATGAATATTGAAGACTTCGTCAGGGATATTGTCATCAATTCTTTCAACGCTATTACCATTACATGTGTTAATAGACTTGTCGCCAACTTCAAGGATACCCTGATCGAAAGCAACCATTGAGAAGGTTGACTCGCATCCTAGCTCTTTGTTGATTCTTTCCCACACAAAAGGGAGAATTTCGTTACCTGTATATCTAAGTAGCCAAGTAGATCTCTCAAAACCTACAACAAGCGTGTCTCTTATGAATTCAGCAGATACAATATGTTCATTAATAGGGCAATCAACAAATCCACCTCTACCTTTAACATCTGATCTCCATTCGTTTAAGGCTGTTGGTGCTGTTCCTGCATTTACACTGCTTAATGGAGCTCCATTTTGAGACCATCTTGCCCTTTGTGGATATTGCAACTTGTTTCCAACTGCTGTACCCTCAAACGTGTTTAACGCAACAAATCGTCCCTTGTATGGGATAATCATTCTGCATTGTGTTAAGAGTTCTGGGGATCCACTACCATCTAAAGCAGGCGTAAAGTCATACCAATCTGTTCCATCATAGGCTCTTATTGGATCACCTCCAGCACCAGAGAAATTGGTAACCCAATAGTATTGTGCGTTGTCTGCAGTTTGCCAATAGTTTGTTCCCCAAAAGAAATCACTATTGGCACCTGTCCATGTAGTTGCTGTTACTGCAGGTAATTCTTGAAACTGATTGGAAGTGTTATTGTAGTTGTAGGCATAAATTGTATCGAAAGCCACCGTTTGCTCTGCATTAATAGCATCAAGTTCGCGATTTGGTAGCCCCATAACTGGAAGGCTGGGATAGTAACCATAATCAGCCTGGACGGTGATGCCCCCTGCGGGCGTCGAACCAGTGACAAACGTGAAATTAACTTCTCCTGATTCATAGTTGACGAACGTACCATTTGCTGTTCCTCCTGATTCATAGCGAGTAAATGAAGTTGTATCTAATCCAACTGTTACATCTACACCAGCATTGATTCCAGTGATTGTAACGACAGTATCGTTTATCTCTGTCATACCGACAACGCTTTGAATATAAAGCTTATTTCCTACAACGAATGTATGACCTGCTATGTCAATTACAGCAGAAGCAGCTTGTGAAATATCTGTAATAGTTTGTGCGCTTACAAAGTTGTACGCTGTACCTGAAGTCCTGGTGAAGAGTGCAGTTCCGTTATCAGTAAACTTAGTTTCATTTCCTCCACCTGGATCAAATGTTAAGATAACGCTGCTTTTTGCCAGTGAAGCATCTGGTTCATTGGCCCTAAAGCTTGTTAATATGTCTGCTATATTATAATCATTTGTACCATCAGCATTTGCCTGTGATTGAGCAAGTAGATCTCTCCTTAGACGTCCAAGTAACGAATATCCTTGTCTTCTTCTAAGCCTTCCTCTCCATTGATAGATGTTCTCAAGGTTTTGATATGCATCATCAGACAATACAAAAGCGTCCTTGTCTTTAACAAGACCGCTCTTGGCATAAGTAATAGCTGTTGGTACATATTTACCCATTATTGAAATCTCCAGCAAACAACAGTAGCTCTTGTCAAATTTGAAACTAGTGTATTATTTTGATTTTTAAAATCCACTTGGATAAATGAATCTGTTACCACATTACCATAGGTAGAATCATTTGTAACTTGGGCTATAACCGGGTTTGATGAGTTATCAAAACCGCTAATGCTCCAAAAATAATCGTTACTTCCCGATAATGCAGTTGTTACAGCAGCAGTAAAGTTAATTTTGTACCTTCCTGCACTTCCTGGTTGTGTAATTGATGACACACCTAGCGAACTTCCTTGTATAAACGGTGCTGTCTTGTCAAAGTTGACCGCCACAATTGGGAGTAAACCAACAAATAGATTCCCGTCTTTTGTGATTTGATACGCATCTCCGTTACTTTCAGGTCTTGCAAAGATCTCAGGCTCCCCCGAATCATCTTTAGTATAGAGTAGGTGCTCATCGCCTTTTGACTCTGGGTCTGTAGACTGCTCAACAAAGGTTACAAACTTGTGTTTGCCCTTATCCCCTGAAGTATCATCAAAAGGAACGTGGTTAACGCCAAATTGAGTGTTAAGTTGACCAAAGTTTTCTAGCAAATCGGCTTGACTTACTGAAAGTTTATCTTGTGGCTGTGGTTTTGCTGGGTCATATACCATTTAAATTACCGTGTATGCTTGAAATATTATTCTTTGTAATCTTCCCAAAACTGGGGCCGCTGGTGTAATTGTCTGACTGCTTGTGCCAATATTAATCCCTACAGCTCTAAAATGGGAGGTTGTTACAGTATCAGAGTATGTTGCTGAATTGTAAGGCTGAGCCTGAACTACTTTGTTTGATAAAATGCTAAATAGAGGATCGTTAAAGCTTTGTAAAACCCAAAAGTAATCATCTGTCGGCAAGTTATCTGTAAAATTTATATTCCAATCTGCCTTGATGTTTTTTCCTTGAACAAGAGCTTGATTAGGTGTCACATTCGTTACGTTGTATGAGACAGGAACTTTGATCTTATCTCCTTCACTGTCCAACCGTTCAACTTCGATGATTTTTCCTTGGAAATCAAATGCAACGTACGCCCGTAACACGAGGCCTCCAACACTAATTCCCCCGTTATCGGTGATTTGACTAACGTCACCGTCACTTTCCTGTCTGTAGTATATTTCCGACTTCCCATTTGTCTCCTTACTATATAAACCCATCTCATTAACAAGTGTCGAAGGATCAGATGACTGCTCATTCAAAGTTAATTTCTTATGAGCTCCCCTATCATCTTCATTAGAGTCATTAAGAGCTACATGATCACCGATATTCTCATTCTCTGTATTGGGCTTGCCATATATTTCATATGCAGCCTGATAGTTTGAAGAAATATCTAATTGGCTTTGGGAAATAATATCGGTTGGTTGGGGAATATTTGCTTTAAAAACCATAATCTATCCTTGAAAACCTCTGTTACCAACCGGAAGTTGTAGATGACTCGTGAATATCGTTGCGGTTCTTTCATCTGCCTGTTGAGTAGCTGTTCTATAGAGAACCAACGCCTCTTGTTCCTTAAAGAATGGCATTAGATTTTGAATACTTTCCATATCCTGCCTGTCTTGAAGGACCTTGATAGCTGCACCAAATGCGATATATTGCCACCATTGCTTAATATTGGGGACATTTGAATCACTATGATCATTAGCACTAAGCAATTGTGAGGGTTTTTGATAAACTTCAACAGATACCCTGTAAACTTTATCTGGTACAGGTCTTAGAACAAAGTAATCGTTAAA